>Ga0307515_10003351_pt1 | contig 33816 bp, 19 predicted proteins | sample 17_EM_MG_FD_194513 | JGI IMG/M metagenome (GOLD analysis project Ga0307515, IMG submission 194513) | Populus trichocarpa ectomycorrhiza microbial communities from riparian zone in the Pacific Northwest, United States - 17_EM | ecosystem: Host-associated > Plants > Roots > Unclassified | place...
GCATTGAATTCGAGATATTTCGTTACATTATGCTGCAGGAGACAGCAATGTGGGTGAGAATTTAAGTAGGATTGTCATTGGTTTGTGTGGACTTCTTGCGATGACCAGCAGTATGAGGAAGAGAGCACTAATATATCGATATTACCTATGATATAACAAACTGAAGTCTCACAGGTCTCACCTGGACGAAGAATTTCTCACTGCAAAATACCCGAAATGCTGGATACTGCCTATCAAGGCCAAAATTTTCAGGGAAATGTTATGTCTTCTTGTAGGAGGGGATATTCGAGCTTATAAATACGTAACAAGAGCTCTTCGAGCTTCCTGCCGGTGCCGTCATGTTCCGAGCCGGCAGATTCTGCGTTCCCCCTGGAAGAGCTGGTGCTAGGAGGCACAGAAGAATAGTATCACAGCCCAAAGACGGCAGCCTTCTCGAGACGATTACTTTGTCCCGGATCTTAAGGGATGATGTTTGCATCAGCGGCAGTACAAGTCTTTCGGGTCCCCGCCTTTTCGATTGCCAAACGCGGAGGATATCACTCTACACATGTCGTATGAGTATTTCATGCTTGTAGTGTGCCATGTGTCGTAGATGTGTTAGTATGTAGTAGCTGAATCGATCAGAGAAAAGATTTATGGAAGAGTAACATGAAAAGTAGGGTGCTATTTTTAGTAGAGGTCATGCTCTGCCTAGATAAAACGACAGGATGTCTCGCTTCAACCCGCTTTAGCGTATTTCAATGACGGCGATGTTTAATTCTTCATAATCCAACCGCTAATCGCATGACTACTGCAATTCTCCTAATGAACGTGGAGATGTTCCATACGCGTAGGAGTGCTTGCATGTGGTGATGTGGTTCTGACCCGTCACGTGCGATAAGAAGTGGCAGCCAAAGAGGAGCTAACGTAACCAACACCATCAGCGTTTCTAAAAGTCTTTCATGCACAAGCGCGGAAACGTCACGTCGCTCGCTCTCCTCCCACCCCCTCCTACTCCCTCATGAACCCTTCAGCAGCCTTTGGGAGGTGATACATGAGCATCAGACTTGACGACAGACCGAGAAGATGAACCCGATGCTCCAGTAGCGCTCAGCAGGACCAGTAGAGAGACACAACCTTGTTCTAGATCAGCACACTACGCAGCCTTTGCCAGCCTGAGTCATTTAATCACGCCGCACTCTCCTTGCATTCTCCCACCTTAGGTATCTTTGAATAGCTAGACACCTAGCCATATTATTCACGCTCTTTGACTACTATACCACACCAGATCCTAAGACTGCCAGCGCGTATCCCCCCAACTACTGACGTCAAGCATTTCAACTTCAAAAATGGCCACTCAAGCCCATTGTGCATATTGTTTTGAATGCCTGTCTGCTAGTCTGGAGAAGCGACAACCTCTTAGTCTAAGACAGGTGGAGGTGTTGTGGAAGAAATATAACGACCCTCCAGAGAATGGTGAAGATGACCCTCCAGTAGTCGAAGATGATGATGACGAAGACATGGAAGATGCAACTAAAGCGCATGAGGAAAATTCCGGTAATTCCTACCGCCCGGTCGCGATAAGCCGCTTGCTGGCTCCGAGTCCATCAACCGCAAGCTCTTCTTCCGTTCCTTCAACGAGCTCGACACCTTCCATTCCCAGTGAGACTTCGTCGGCAACCTCGAAATCATCGTCTCGATCTTCGTTCTTCTCCCTAGGTCGTCGGCTGAAGGAAGCGAATGTCCAACGCTCAACAACCGATGACCATCCTCTCTTCGTGACCTGGAATACTGTTAGTAGAAGCGGATCTAGGAGTCTTCGTGGCTGCATAGGCACATTCGAGGCGCAGGATCTTGACGATGGGCTGAGAAGCTACGCCTTGACGTCGTGAGTACCATTGCATGGATGCTTGGGTTACTCTCTCTGAAACTGACAATATGTTCCTTTAGTGCCTTTGATGACACCCGCTTCTTACCTATCACGCTGCGCGAATTACCTAGCCTCGAATGCGGTGTCACTCTTCTTACCAACTTCGAGTCTGCTGCGGATCCGATGGACTGGGAGCTCGGGAAGCACGGCCTTAGGATTTCCTTCACGTATCACTCTCGCCGCTATGGGTCTACATACCTCCCGGACGTAGCTCGTGAGCAAGGATGGACGAAAGAGGAGACAGTAATAAGCCTAATGCGGAAAGCAGGTTGGAGCGGCCGCAAGGAGGATTGGAGAAAAGTGGCAGACCTCAATGTCATCAGATATCAAGGTCATCAAATCCGCGTTGAGCACAGAGAGTGGCGAGAATGGCGAGATTGGGTTGATGAACAGGGCCTTAACTAGATTTCCCGTGAGAGGTTATGGTCAACCAACTCTCGACTCTAATTTTCGTATATTTTATGATGCCAACGATAGCCCACGTCTTGACGACGCGGAAATGAATCAATGGCTGTGCAGTCTATGTATCTGGGCTGTAGCATGTCCTTAGCGTCATGAATAAAGACAATATCTCTTCTATATTCGGCCGCCTCGACAATCCTTCTAATCTTCTCAATTACCCTATGTACACTGTTCTAATCATCCACACACTAACGGTTTCAGATTCATGTTTACTGTTAGCCTCTACCGCAGTTCTCACCTCCATTCGACTCGGCGGCTGGATGTCAAAGTCAAAGTTTGACCATTCATGATATCTCGACTATGGAATATGGCACACGCTCTATGAAACCCCAAGCAAAACATACCAGTCTAAAGCCATGACTGGATACTGACAAACGATATCGTGTAAACAGCAATAGTGATCCCCGTAGGAACCACGTTTGAGCATGAAGTATGAGTAGAAGTCTATGATAGTGGGTTTCGGAGTTCACTTTGGCGACCGTATTTTGGGCGTGATATTAAACCTGCGAACCCTGATCTTTGACAAAGCCTTCGGATAAACCAATTAAATAGAATATATTAAAGCAGATCGATCAATTTCGTTCTCCTCCTAGGTGGTCACAAACCAAATGGGATTAGCGTGCCCACCATTTCTCCACCTGTTCCAGAACCTTCATGACGCCACCGAATATTATGCATCTGGTACTTCCGAGATATTGCAATCTGAGACAACGTTCTTTAACTACTTAAATAATTATAAAATAGCACAATGGCTTTTTTCGATTTTCTTTAGCCCTTGCATTCATATATCCATAGTGGCCACAGTTGCTTTGTACTCGAACATGTATCCACTAAACCACAACTCCACGGTTCTCATTATCGGCGGTGGGACCTGGGGATCTCCAACTGCATTACAATTAGCCAGACGAGGCTACAGCAGAATAAAAGTCCTAGATGCATCCCGTTTTCCTTCGCCAATTGCGGCAGGAAATGATATCAATAAAATTGCGGAGGGTACGTATCGCCACCTAAATATTGTTTGAGATCGCATCTACTGTTCCTATTGGTGAATTATCAGCAAACCCACTATCTGAGGATAACTCGGATGAGAATTACACCTGGAATAGCATCTATAAATTCACTATGTACGATTGGAAGCATGACCTGCTCTACGCACCCACAGGCTTCATAATGTCAACCTGTGGGGATGAGGAGTACAAGCAAGTACTGGAATATACGACTGGCCGTGAGTCTCAATTTGTGACTATAAGGAATGTCGAAGATTTTAGAGCTACGATGCCTAAGGGCGTTTCGACAGGCGACTTTCCTCGATGGCGCGGTGTCTGGAAGGACGGAGCGGGTTGGGTCTTTTACTAGAGCGGCTTTGGAAGCAGTGCATGCGGAAGTTGAAAGATTAGGTGTTGAGTTCGTGGCTGGGTCGCCGAAGGAGAACGTCGAAGTGTTGCTCTACTCAGACGACGGGTCCACTATCTTGGGTGCGAGGACTGCGGATGGAGTGGAGCACACAGCTGATCGAACAATATTAGTAGCGGGTGTGAACAGCGATTTGCTGTTTGACTTTGAGAGACAGCTTCGACCCACCGCGTAGACGTTAATCCCACTAACGGCGGATTAAGCGAGGGTATACAAAGACCTGTCAGTGTTATTCAACGTCGAGCGCGGCTTCTTCATCGAACCAGACGCCTCGAATCACGAGATGAAGATCTGTGATGAGCATCCTGGCTGCTGCAACTTCGTGCGCGTCGACGGCGAGCTGCGCTCTGTGTCGTTTGCGTGGCAGCAGATACCACTTGAAGCAGAGCTGCGCATGCGGAGGCTACTGCGTGAAAGCATGCCGGCGCTGGGAAAGGGTGAGCTCAGTTTCGCGCGGATCTGCTGGGATGCCGATACGGTAGATAGACTGTTCTTGATTGATCGGCATCCGAAGTACACAGGGCTTGTGTTGGCAGTTGGAGGGTCGGGAAATGGGTTTATGACGATGCTTGCAGTCGGAATTTTAGTTGCGGATGCGTCGGAGGGGGTTATGGAGAGGAGACTGAGGAAGTTGTTGAGGTGGAGGCCCGAGATGGCTGCAGGTAGAGATTGGCGGGATACGCAAGATAGATTTAGAGCTGATAGGAAGGTAGTGAATTTTCAAGATGTAAGAGAATAGACACGAATAGGAAAATAATAATAATGCAAGACTCTGAGGAAATAATGAAATTCAGGAAGAAATGAAGCTCAATAGGAATGTCCTCGCAGATGTGTGCAAGCCCAGTACATTGAAGGGTCACTACCCTCAGGGACCCTTGTGTAAAATTCTTCGGAATATTTATTACCATAAGTTCTGCCTGATATCTCCTATTGAGTGGCAATTATTTGCACGTACTGGTTTAGGCCTAAAAGTATATCAATTGCTCCAAAGTGGTAATTTAGTGACAGTAGGTGTCAGAAACGCGTCCAATTGAAATATGGTCTGTGCGCCCAGCTGTGATGTTTCCATATCTGCTTACAATAGGATATAGAGTAGAATTTTTGGCAGAATTCTTTGATAAATATTAGATTCTGCTGCGATTATATGTTAATTGTAATAAGGGGCCTAGAGTTATTAAGAAGGCATAAAGAAAGACTAATTGGGGGTGAAACAAGTGGTCAGCAACGAATCAAACGACCCACGCCTCGGTGTTTATTTTTCGATGTAAACAGAACCAGCTCGCCAACACCACGACAATTCCACAACTCCGACCTTAAAATTTTTTTGTAATACGGCGCCAGAATGTCTGCCACATCTCCACGCAAGTCGACTCGTGCAGCAGCCTCACGACGAAAAGCTCCTGTCGTAGACTCATCCGATGAAGAAGAGAACCAGGTGCCCCAGAATGACGAGAGCGAGGAGGAGTTTACACCAGCACCACAGAAGAGCGCACGAAAAGCGCCTCGGCGCAAGACTACAGAAGAGCGTCCGACGCCTCGAACAGCTAGTCGGACTCGGAGGACAAGAACAGGCGATTCAGTTGAACCATCGCAGCTCTTCAGCCCAGATAGCATGGCTCCCGAACCAGTATCGCCGTCAAAATCTCGCTCTCCCACGAAAAGGAAGAGCGTGCGGCCGGCTAGGAAAAGCCGTGTCTCTGTTGCTCCAGACATCCCAGAGCTCCCTCCGCCGCTACCTACGCCGAAACCCTCCGCGTCTCCCGAGCCTTCAAACGTTCCCGGTACACCCATGGCAGATATCACCGACAATGTGATCAACGAACAGACTCATGTGCCGGAGCCGCAGAACGATGTCACAAAGGTGGACGCGCGCAATACGGTGTTGGAAAAGCCTATGGACATAGTGGTTAGGGCGCGCGCAACAGCTGTGCCAACAACACAGGAACCAGCAGCGCCAAAGTCGCGTATAGTCATCACATATCTCATTCTTACAAACTTCAAGAGCTATGCTGGAAGGCAAGAAGTTGGGCCTTTTCACGCATCATTCTCCTCTGTTGTGGGACCAAACGGGTCTGGCAAATCGAATGTCATTGACTCCCTGCTCTTTGTGTTTGGGTTCCGTGCGAGCAAAATGAGGCAAGGAAAGATATCAGCACTCATCCATAACTCTGCAGCATATCCTGACCTCGATCATTGCGAGGTGCAGGTTCATTTCCAAGAAGTAATGGATCTCCCCGGTGGAGATCATCAAGTTGTGCCTGATTCCGCGTTGGTCATTTCGCGGAAAGCGTTTAAGAACAACGCCAGCAAGTACTACATCAACGGCAAGGAATCCAACTTCACTGTCGTCACGACATTGCTTCGCGATCGAGGTGTTGATCTCGACCACAAGCGATTCCTGATTCTACAAGGTGAAGTCGAGTCGATTGCACAGATGAAGCCAAAGGCCGGAAATGAGCATGAAGATGGTCTGCTTGAGTATCTTGAGGATATCATTGGTACTTCTAAATACAAGACGCCAATTGAAGAATCTGCAGCCGAGACCGAAACATTTAATGAAGTGTGTCTCGAGAAGAGCAACAGAGTGCAGCATGTGGAGAAAGAGAAGAATGGACTTGAGGACAAGAAGAATAAAGCTTTGGCATACATTCGAGACGAAAATGAATTGGCTACAAAGCAGTCAGCACTATATCAGGTCTTGATCCAAGAGTGCAACAATAATCTTCAAGTCACTGAAGAATCCGTTGCCCAGATGCAAGCCCAACTCGACGAGGAACTGCGAAAGCACGAAGGAAGCGAGGAGGGTATCAAGAAATTAGAGAAGCAATATAAATGCGGTACAAAGCAGTACGAGCAGCTTGAGAAACAGACACAGGCTGTCCTCAAGGAAATGGCAAAGCTAGATAAGGAAACTGTCAAGTTCGAAGAGAAGAAAAAATTCTTAACTGGCAAGCAGAAGAAGCTAGAGAAGTCGATGCAGAGCAGTAAGTTTGCCATTTCAGAGTCTGATACCCTCTCGAAGCAGTATGCAGACGATGCCGAGCGTGGTCTTGGTCAAATTTCAGAATTAGAAAAGGAAATGAAGGTCGAAGAGAAGGAACTTGCAGCTGTTCGGGAAAGCCTCAAAGGAAAAACACAGGGCCTTTCCGACCAAATTGCTGCTAAGCAGAAGTCCTTGGAACCATGGAAGGCAAAGGTCAATGAGAAGCAGTCAGCTATTGCCGTTGCTCAGAGCGAACTCGATATTTTACGCGAAAAAGACAACGCTGGCGCCGTCGCAATATCTGAGGTTGAGGCTAAGATTGCCGGATTGCAGGAGTCCAAGGTTACGAAAACAGCGGAGCTGGAAGAATGTAAATCTCAGAAGCGCAAAGTGGAGAAAGAAGCACAGAAAGTCGAGGCTGAAATCGAGGAGGTGGCAAAAAAGGAGCCAGCCATTCAATCAAAGCTCTCTGGCGCGAGACAGAAAGCAGATGAAGCGCGAGCAAGCCTTTCCGCTACTCAAACTCAGGGCAATGTTTTGACTGGTCTGATGCGTCTCAAGGAATCTGGAAGAATTAACGGTTTCCATGGCCGTCTGGGCAATCTTGGGGCTATCGATCAGAAATATGATGTCGCTATTTCCACCGCCTGCCCTTCTCTCGATAATCTTGTAGTTGACTCCGTGGAGGTCGGACAACAGTGTATCGACTATCTCAGGAAAAATAATCTGGGTCGTGCAAATTTTATTCTTCTGGACAGGCTAGCACAGCGAGATCTTTCTCCTATTGAAACTCCGGAAAATGTCCCCCGATTGTTCGATTTAGTTAAACCGAAGCACGATAAGTTCAGGTCCGCCTTTTACAGTGTGCTTCAAAACACTCTGGTTGCCCATGACCTGAAACAGGCAAACCGCATTGCGTACGGCGCAAAAAGATGGCGAGTTGTGACTCTTGATGGACAACTAATTGACAAGTCCGGTACCATGAGCGGAGGTGGCACTCGAGTTGCCAAAGGAGGCATGTCATCTAAGCTCGCAGCCGATGTCTCAAAAGATCAAGTTGCTAAATTGGAAGCGGACAGAGATGCATTGGAGCAAAACTATGCAGAATTACAACAGCAGCAACGCGACTTGGAAAGCTCTCTCCGCAACCTTAAGGATCAAATACCACAACTTGAAACTAAGGCACAGAAGCTGGCTTTAGAGTTTGACAGCTATGACCGAAACATTGCCGACTCTCAGCGCCGCATTAACGAGCTGAATGCTGAGCAACAGACTTCAAAGTCAGACAAAGGTCGGATCTCATCCCTGGAGAAGAGTATTGCCAGTATGGAGAAGGAAGTCTCAAAGCTCCATGCGGAAACATCAGGTGTGGAGGAAGAGATTAAGGCACTGCAAGATAAGATCATGGAAGTTGGTGGTGTGAAGCTCCGTAGTCAGAAAGCCAAAGTCGATGGCTTGAAGGAGCAGATCGACACTCTGACTGAAGGAGTCTCTACTGCAGAGGTCGCGAAAGCTAAAGCGGAGAAACAGAAAGCTAAGCACGAGAAGGCTTGTGCAGAAGCAACGTCAGAACTAGAGAATGCTGCAGTAGAGGCGGAGAAGGTCGAGGAAGATATGAAGACCCAGTCTAGAGATGCTTCAGGATCGAAGCAACAAGCAGAAGAGGCACAAGAGGTAAGCTACAGTTTTTGTCATGATATTTAGGCATTCCCTAACGTAGGAATAGGCTCTAGAGGCGAAGAAGGAGGAACTTCAAGCCTTGAAAGCAGAACTTGATGAAAAGACTGCAGAGCTTAATGAGACTCGGGCTGTGGAAATCGAGATGCGGAACAAACTCGAGGAGAATCAGAAGATCCTAGTTGATTTCCAGAAACGTCTGCGGGTTTGGCAAGATAAGCTGAACAAGCTCTCTGTCCAGAACATAAGGTATTAATTCCAATCTTTTAGTTATATCACTTCTAACATGTAGCAGTGATCTTGGCGAAGAACAGGAAGCTGAAAGCTTACCCACTTATACGAAAGACGAACTTCTCGACATGAACAAGGACACCCTCAAACAAGAAATTGCTGCTCTTGAAGAGAAAAACGAAAACATCAACGTCGACTTGGGTGTCCTAGCTGAGTACCGGAAACGTGTCGAAGAGCACGCTTCACGCAGCCTCGATCTCGCGGAAGCCGTTGCAGCACGCGATGCAGCCAAGAAGCGTTGTGACGACCTCCGCCGACTACGCCTCGAAGGCTTCATGGAGGGTTTCAGCACCATCTCGCTACGGCTAAAGGAAATGTATCAAATGATTACCATGGGCGGAAATGCCGAACTAGAACTCGTCGACTCATTGGATCCATTCTCGGAAGGCATCCTATTTAGTGTCATGCCACCGAAAAAGAGCTGGAAGAACATCTCGAATTTGAGTGGTGGCGAAAAGACGCTGAGCAGTTTGGCACTAGTCTTTGCGTTACATCACTATAAGCCTACACCGCTATATGTCATGGACGAAATTGATGCGGCATTGGATTTTAGGAATGTAAGTTTCCCTGTTCTATATTGGAAAAACATCCTTGGATATGACAGCTAATATACACTCTGAAGGTTTCAATCGTTGCAAGTTACATCAAAGAGAGGACGAAGAATGCCCAATTCATTGTTATCTCGCTTCGAAACAACATGGTCAGTTGAGCTAGATGGACACCTTGCACTATGATAACGCGGTGACCTAACAGTGTAATAGTTCGAACTTGCTTCTCGACTGGTGGGAGTATACAAGGTCAATCATATGGTAGGATCCACTACTTTTACTATGAAGTTGAAGTTGATATTTAGTGCTGACTTTTCTTGTCCTCTAGACCAAAAGCGTGACGCTGGAGAACAAGGATTACATTGTTGGGCGAGCGTAATTATGCATAATTCCATATGGCTTCGAGGGTCGTGAACATGGCGTTTTGGTTGCGCGGGTTAGCGTTTGACATCGTAGGACCGGGGTTGCAAGGCTGAGACGTTGGTGCTGACAGTGGATACGTTTCTTTATGGGAGGCCTTATTGATGATAAGATGGGATCTTTTTATCTTTTCTTGGTAGGCGGTTTCAGGGGGTTCAGGGATGAGTATTTGAACGTGAGAAGCTTGATATACCAGTTTATGGTTTAGATGAACTTACGCCAGACGAGTCATGATCATTAAATGCCAATGCCTTTCAGGCCCCTTACTGCTTTAGAAGATTAATTCATACTCGAAAATCTCCGTCACGCTCAACAAGGTATCCGACCTTCGGTGTCCCCCCCGTGTGCGCGCGCAACACAGCAATTTCAGTAATCACTAGTCAAGTGCACCAGCCCGTTGAGGAGGTGGCAGTGCCATGGCAAAGTGATTGAAGTGCTCAATGTCATGCACTCAGGAGAGAGATCTGCTTGGGGATAGTAGTCCGAATACAAGCTTGAAGAATCTAATATTTATTATGCAAGCTGAAACTCTCCGACCCACATCCCATCCCTGCCCATCTCGCGTATGAGTATTTGACGCGATCCTAGTATGGCTACCGCAAACGCACGGAATTTCTTCTTGCTTATAATCTCCTCCTGCACCGTAGAGCCCGTAATGTAAGATTGAAGCTGCTTGCGGATTTCTCCATAATCATCTCCATCAAACCAATCATGGATAGTGCCCGAACGAGATTGATCGTTTTTAAATCTTAGCTGAAGAACCTCCTTTAGCTTCATGCCCTCGATCTGCTTCGCTTTCTCTCCGGTCTTGCCTGTGAGTTCCAAGTAACGGATTTGGACATTCTTAAACTCTATAACAGTGTAAAGGTCCTTCTTATCTTTAATAAGTAGATCGACATAACCTTTTCTGTTTGACCACTATATAGGTCAGCCCCATTTTAGCTAATGCAGCATATTAAAAGTAGTCTTACCTTCCTAACTTGGTATTTAGCCTTTACGGTAAGGGCGGGATTCTCCAGAATTGTATACCAGATGCTGTCTCGGTGGTTCTCCTCAGTTTTCCCAAACGAAAGGTTGCTAATATTACGCTGTTGTATTAGGCGACGGTACCCAGTGAGTACATCTTTTATGTTCCCGTTTTCCGGAAGAAAACGTAGAGCATTAGTTATAGAACTATATAAACCAATTTGGGAGAGGAGCGTATATCCGAACCTCCGTGCAGCAACAAGGTTGGGTATCTTTAATAAGTTGGATGGATTATGCGAATTAAAGGTTAGGCCTCCCATGTAGACTATTATAGATCGCTATGCAGATATGTCGCCTTCGCCAGAAGCCTGGGTGCTCTAGGTGTATAAGAATATAAGAAATAAACTCAGCCTATTAATAAGCATAACTTACTAATTTAGACAGCTTGAAGCTTCTGAGCACTTTCTCATATTGAATCTTTTGGAATCTGCCATGTTTATCCTTTTGAAGAGCAAACTGTATATCTTGCACGGCCGTAGGCGCCCCCGTATAGATCCGTAAGAATGGCTTGGAGATTTCTGAGTTTGGAGGATCCTCGATTTGGGGTTTTTCTTGTAGTTTAACTGCCTATATATCTAATAATAAGCACTAGGATTACATAATAATTCTATTTACTTACTTAAAGATATGAAAGAGTAGAGTGTGTATTAAAAACCGGTTCTACAATCCGTTCGTCGCAGAAGTGGTAACTATTAGCGTAGAATTCTAATTCCTTAAGGTGCTGTTGTACCTCTTTCTTATTATTATATATAGCCTTTAGCGCTCCTAGTACGTCAGACTAAGTTAATTTGTAAATAGTGGAATACTGTGGGCTAAAGGAGAGGTTTTCTTGCTTGTTAAAGCCACTAGTAATGTTACTTAGAAGGAGAGGTGTAACACTAGTTAGGTACACTCTATCGATGCTATAATAACTCTTCTTGCTGGCTTTAACGACGGACTAAAATCCCTTTAGAAAAGAAGCGGCTGTTGTATTGGACTATAATCTTAGATTATGTGGATCTATGAATTTGTTTGCGTAAGAATTGTATTTATCTACCAGTAAATAGATCTTTAGATGTTAGAAAGTATTATGTATAGCAATTTAGAATAAGTATACCCCTTTAACACCGAAGAGTGGATTATTCTTGTTGCCCTTATTATAAATATTTCTAAGCGCACGATTAATAGCCGTAATAAGGATTCTTAGATTTCTAACCGGGTTACTGTTAATAAAACGAGAAGTTTTTAATGCAAATGATTCACCCAGATAGTTGACGTATGTAAGCTTAAAGTCTAATAGCGTATTATTTATTTCCTGCGCGAGGGATTGCGTAGCATTCTTAATTGGGAGAGAACGATCGGTACGAGAGAAGTCGAAATTTAAAACAAGATACTGTCCAGGCGTGGCTTTGCCGTCTTTAACAGCTCTGTTCACGTCGAGACCCTAATTCTAGCGTAAGTTATGTGTCCATACAAATTATATGCAAAAAGCATCTTACGCCCATATACCTTGAATAGCTGGTCGTATTTCTTCCGGAACTCGACTCCATGGAAGTATTGCAGCATACTGATGGTAAGCGACTTTCCAAATCGCCTGGGGCGACAAAAGAGCTGCACTGGTGGTCCACGCGCAATTACAGGGATATAGCTCGTTTTATCAAAGTATGCTAATCCGGGGAACTCGCGAATTTTGCGGAAGTTCGAGAAACCCAAGGGGAATTTGTCCAGCTCGCCCGACACCACAAGCTTCGAGCTCGATGGGGCAGTAGAATATGAGCGGAATGCCACAAGAGCAACCTGTTGTACGTGGGCATAGTGGCGTGCGTCAATGGAAGTGTGTGGAGAAATGCGAAGCGTGGGACTGATTGGAATAGCGCGAAGCCCGCGTAGACACGGTCGTAGAGAGTTGCCGATCCTCATCATGTTAAACGCGCGGCGTAGTTTGATGGGAATGGGAGAAGCAACGAAATAACGTAGGCGCGAAGATGATGGTGGACGAAAAAAAAGTGTTACCTCAGCGAGCGCAGACGTGATTCCTTACCTCAGCAAGCTCAGACCATAGCATCAATTAGCGGATATCGCTAACCTTTTTAATCAAAAGGTTAATTCTATAGTCTTAGAGACTTTTCTAGCGTTTCTTAAGCGATCCGACTTAATTTATATATAGAGCAGTTACCTTTTTTTAATGAAATTAATCTATACTCCTATAGTGGCTATTATCTTAGAAATACTATTAAATTAATCCGCAGAAGCAGCTCTATAATTAATAAATATATCTACCCTATTAGCCCCTACGATATTAACTAGAAAGCGCCGCTAAATAAGTAATATATTAATAATTGAATTACCTACTTTTACTATAAATATGGTATTGGTTAACTAGTAGACGCCTATTTAAATACTAATTAAAGTATTCGCTAAGTGGGGAGTAAAAGGAGAGAAGGTTAGAGCTATTCTAAAGCATTTATAAGAGTAGTAATAGTCCTTTACCCTTTCTTTAGCGTAGCTACAGCTTAGTATTAATAAAAGATAAGGCGTAAGAAAAGAAGAAGGTAAAGGAGCTTATTACTACCCTTTTAGGGGATAAAGACATCCGGAATATAATTATAGAGACTATGGATATATATTTGGAACTAATTAATATATTTATAAATATCCTTTATAAAGAGCTTTATAATCTTTAGCCTATAGAAGTTAGGTCTAGAGTTTAAAGACGTTTAACTCTTATGGAGCTATAAGATAATTAGCTAAGATGCCCTTCTACTTTACTAACTAATAAATTGCGAAATCCGTACCTAGGGCGGATTATTCTTCTTATATCTATCCTTTTATTAGGCTGCATTTAGAGCTTTACTAACTATTTAACTCGGCTTCTTAGTCTTTATCTTTAAGGTATATATATAAAGTATCAGGTTCTATTACTAATTTATAAACTAGGGCTTATTAGCGGATATATAACATTTAACTACTAAAAGATAGAATTAGCTAAACGATTTAAAGAAGGTTATAATACTAGCGTTAGCGTTATTAAAGACTTACCTTAATTTAATGTCTACTTTTAATAATATCTATATTATATATAATAATTTTAACTACTTTAAGCGAACGCGATATTAGTTAATTAGAGACACTAGTATTTTCTATTTCTATACTACTAGAAAGCTTACCTATAGATCTTATATTCCCCCTAGTAGCCTTCTTTAAAGTATACTATATAACTAAGTATAGCTTTATATTAAGGATATTACTAAGGCGCTAAGTAATATATATAATAGCGTTTAAAATTGGATATCTATTTTTATAATTATTAATATACTCTAAAGCACGTATCCAGCTACTATAAATAGTATTTTTTTTTTTTAAATCTAATACGAAGCTTAAATATCCGCATATACTAGAGATTAATATTCTACTATTTATAAAAATAACCTATATAAACCTAAGCCCTATTATAGAGAGCGAGGCTTCCATAAATAGCAACTACTATATATTTAAGACGATCTTCCTAGAGTAACTATAGCTTAATCGCGATAATAATTTCTAAAACTAATTATATTTAGTATATAGTAACCAGAAAACTATAAAGCTTATTAACGCCTATAAGTGGGAGTAGGCGAAGGGTATACTCTTATATAATAGCTACTATTAGGTATTACCTATTCTAGGTCTTTAGTACCTCTAGTTAAACTTCCTATATATAATTATAAAGATTTTCTTTAGTAGTAAGTAATATATGTATTAGTACTGTTACGAACCTTATAAGTATAATGTTATAACTACTAAGAGAGGAGGTAGAATTAGCTAGATGGTTAATAGAAGCACGGTTTAAAATAGAGCCGATAGAGCTATATAATAAGGAATGGTAACTAAAGTTATATAATAAACTCTGCGAGGTCTATAAGGTCTATTAAGTCTAATATATACCTTATATACCTTATATACCTTACGTGGTAAAGGGATTTCTTAGACGTATGGATATATATTTAAAGGACCACAGCCCCTACCTAGATAGTTCTCTCTTTATAGTAAATCTTATAATATAACCGGAGTTAATCTATTAGGCACTTACTCTATAGTTAAGATTATTATTATATTTGCCTATATACCTAGCTTATTAATAAGTCTACCATAGTATTATAAGAGGGTACGGTCTCTCTTAGATGGAAAGTCACGGTGCTATCTATCTGTCTACCTGTCGGTCGGTCGGTCAGTCGGTTAGTTAGTCGTAATTAGTTAGTAGGAAAGCAGTTAGTAAAAAGGCAGTCAGTAAGAAGAGAAGAAAAGAATGTATTCTAGTAGGTTTGTAATATCCAAGAAGAAGGGAAGCTGAAGGCTCTATAAATATAGGAAAATTATGTAAGCGCCAAGGCACTAGTTTAGGACATTCTATCCCACTATAGTATTTCCTTTAAGGCTTCGTTATATATTTACTCTAACATTATAGTAAACGATAGTTAATAAGATGCCACTTAAAGCACTAACTATAATGCTATTAATGGCGGTAACTACTTTAGGATTAGGTAATACTAGTATAAGAGATAACGACTTACAGGTAGTCACTATAGCATAACTTAAAGACTTTATAGCTTAAGTAGATAATAACTAACTAGTATTAACGGAGCAGCTATAAGATATAAAGAGAGAAAAGATTAAATGCTATTAATTAAAAGGTTTATAGAAGAAAAATATAAGCTAAAGGGATTCCTTATATAAATGCGGTTAAAGATTTAACATAATGGAACCAAGATAGTAGAACTAGTTGACTGGATAGTATATATAGGGTTGTTCTTAACGGGTTGGGTATTAGAGTGGTTTAACCCCTATTTTATAGAGATATAAGCTAATAGGTTAATAATTACTAACTTAGAAGCGTGGCATATATTCTTAAGCTAAGATAGATTTGCTAGTAGGCTAACGCAGATATATAGAGATCTGGAATTAATAGTAATAGACTATATAACGTAGTTTTAAACTTTGGTAGTATAAATAGAGTAGAACTAAGGGGCGTTAATAGTATAATACCAACGCGGATTAAAGGCTAAAGTTTAGCATATAATAATACTAATAGACGATTTAAACGATATAAGGGAGCTAATTAAATAAGCTATTAAGATAAATAATTAGCTATACTAAAGCGATAAACTAAGGAGAGGATAATAGGGACTGGTGTATATAAAAAGGATATAGCAGTAGGTGTTTAAATTATAGTATAGCGCAGAGCCGATAGACTTAAGTAGTACTAAAGAATTTAGATAAAGGAATAGGAAACTATAGAAATCTAAAGGTTAAGAATTAAGTAACTAAAGGACTAAGGAGTAAAGGCCAAACTAGGGACCTTAGCAGTAGAAGATATTTAAGCAGATTTTAGAGCAAGAAAATTAGTATAAGGGAGGAGCTTATATAAATTATAAAAAATAAGGTTATTTTATTAGAGACTATAGAGGTAGTTAGAGTAACTACGTAGTAAAAGGCACTTAAGATATAAGCGTATAGGAAGATATTAGTATACTATAAAAAATAGAGAAGTGTTTAATTAGACACTTCGCGTTTTACTATAATAACGTATACCAAATTTATAAGGGCGCTAAGTACGACGTAAGCTATTAGCTATAAGAGCCTAAGTTAAAAAGACTTTAGTACGGGAAAGATATATATAGATTTAATACATTTAAAGATTTAATAACCCTATTTAGAATAAATATGGAATATAGTAATAATAAGGTAATAAAAGCGTCTTACTAGGAGTATATAGACCTTAAGGGCGTAATAATAGAGGTAGAAACTAAGATAGCTATAGAGTAAGGATTAGTAATAAGGATTAAAACTCTATTAAATATAATATCTATCGCTTTACAAGACGGTAGGGGGGGAGACTGTAACGGTCTAAGTAAGTAAACGGTTGCTAGTGCTAACTCACTACTTAATAAAGGTAAAAGGCTATAGGTTTAAGATTCTTAAAAGAGATAAGAGTAGTTTAAGATTTTAAAGTAAGGATAAGAATATAAACTAGTTATCTATAAGGATATAGATTAGAGCTAGAAATATAAAGGATTAAAAAGATCGCTCTAAAACTTAAGATTATAAAGTAAGGGTAAGAGTAGAGATATAATTTCTAGGGGATTAAGATTTTAAAGAATAAATAAGGACACCTATAATAAATAAATAAAGTATTTAGCCTAAATGTTGGAAAGTTAATACTATAGTTTAAAATAAATAAATTTAGAGGATCTACTCGTTAGATATAAACTAGAAAAAGACTAAAAGGACTTAAGAAATAAATTAACGCGTAGTAAGAGTAAAGAGAGTATTAAGGGCTAAGTATACTAGGTTACTTAAGGGATAGAATATTTATATAAAAGGTTACTAATAGGCTAAAGATAGATATACTAAGAGCTAAGTAGCTAGATAAACTAGAATAAGAATAGAATTTAAGGATTCTAACTAGGTTTAAAGAACGATATATAAAAGGCTATTATAATAATAATAAAAACTTCCTTATAGATAGTGTAAGAATAATAAATAGGAAGATTTCTATATATAGCTAAATGAATAAATTATCTAAGACTAAGCAATATTAGAAAGATAAATAAGTTATATTAAAGGAGTCTTAATTATAGCGTTAAAGGATCTAGAGAAGTAATTAGAGGACTAAGGAACTAATTAGTGTATTTTAGTACTAGCTAAAGATATAATAACGCTTATATTAACTAGATAAATGTTTAAACTTAAAGAGGGCGATAAGCTAAAGGTTAACCTAAAGCACTTAGCGTATTATATATTGGTATAGATTATATATATAAATAACTAGTATAAAATGTATATAACGCTAAAGGTAAAAAATAAAAAGTATCTAATTAGGATATAGTAGGCACTGTTACGGAGTAAGTATAAGCGGCGGTAATATATAGCGGAGTAGATACTATTAAGCTATATATATAAACTGTGTGATAAAGTCAAGACGTTGCGTAAGGAAAGAAGGTATGAAAACGGGAAGAAAGGGTATATATTGTTAGCTTGGTTGCTTAGTCAACACGTATACGGAGTAGAATAGGATTCGCGTAGTGGCCCTAGTAGAACTTGGCAGGATTCGCTGGAACTTGGCGGAATATGGCAGGATTTAGTGGAACTTGGTGGAATGTGGCAGAATGTGGTAGATTGTCGTCAGATTGCCGCAGATTGCCGTCTCGTGGTTGGTCTCTGGTTGCTGAGTCGGTGGAAATAGGTGGACGTGTATAAGGTGTTACGGGAGTGTCCCGTAATAGGTACTAGATAAAAGGAAATGTAGAAATAATAAGTATATATATAGCTAGTATCTAGTAAAAGTTTAAGAGTTAGATAACTTAGTACTTTAACTAGGAAGATTCCTTGTAGAAGAATACCTAGATAAATAATAGTAGTAGAATTACTAAGAAAATATATATCTATAGTATATTAAAGAAAAAAGTAAATAAAGTATTAGCTAAAAGTAAACTAAGTATAACTAGGATTAAGCTAATAGTTAGGAAAAGGTAAGGCCTATAGGATAAAAGGGAGCTACCAGACCTTCTTATGAAGGCCTTGGCAAGAAGGTCTAGGAACGAGATAATTACGCGTAGAGTTTATAAGGTATTATATAATCCGCCGATAATAAGATACCTAAAAATGCAATATCTGCAATATTAATGACTAGAAATAGCCTATTTCAAAAAAGTTGGGGCCTATAATTTATTGTATGCTGCCAGCTCTACGTTACAGTAATTCTTGCAATATTGCGGATATCTGACTTTCGTGAATCACTGACCTCGAAATCCTCGCCTTCCATCTCCTATTAACACTACTAGATTTTAATTTCTTACGATTCTAGTTTTAGTGCACACTGCCGAACCCGTGCGTTGGTTCGGTTTGCAATATCGCAAATATTGGCGTGCTGTATTGCATACCCAGGGTATACTATATATGCAATAGTCGCAATATCGCTTCCTCGCATCCTCGTTTCCTACCTCTTAGCAGGACCACCTAAGTTTTGGTTCCTGCGATCCCTAGCTCTGGGGCATACACTAGACCCGCGTGTTGGTACTGTTTGCAATATCGCAAATATTGGCGTGCTGTATCGCACACCTAAGGCATGCCATATGTGCAATAGTCGCAATATTGCCTCCTCGCAACCTTGGTTCCCGCCTCTTAGCAGCACCACCTAAGTTCTGGTTCCCCCAATCCCTGACCTAGGGCACACCACTAGACCATTATATTGACATATTTTGCAATATTGCAAATATTAACGTACTGCGTCGCATACTTGAGGCATCTTATATCTGTAATAATTACAAGCTTAACTTATTACCTTCTTGCATCCTAGCTGTACCTAGCACTAATGGGTTTTACTTCCCTAGAATCCTAGATCTAGGGCACACACTTAGCTCTACGCAACTATAAGATTCTATAATATTGTAGTTATTTGAGCATCGCGCCGCATACCTAAGGAATGGAATATATGCATTGTCCATAATATCTAAATCCTCTACCTAAGCTTTTAATCTATATCTTCTATACAATAATTATATTTTCCTAAAATCCCAGTTATAAGACACCTCTACCCTTAGGCGATTATACATTTTCGCAATATTGCCAATATCTAGGGTTAGTGCACTTTTACTTTTATCTTTATGCTTATTTATAAAATTGATTTACCTTGCTGTCGCGATTCTGGCTTCTGGTCGTTTACTTCTATAATATTTAACCCTTAACCTTCTCTTTTCTATATTGTATTTCCTACTATATCACAAGCAACTCGTAAAATGTTTTACCAATAGCGGTCTTCGCATTATATCTTTTCTTGTATTTGAGTTTAGCAAGTTATATATCTTAGTCTATTAGTGCTGCACTAGTCTACCTATTTACTAATCGCGCTAATCGATTATTTTAGAATCCGTATTTTAACCCGCTGTTGGGGTTCTTCCCTCTATATAAATACCGTCTAGGACGCCGAGACCGCTATCCAATTATCCTATAAGATAAACCCTAAGAGATTAGAACTCAAAGCGGCAATATTATAGGGAAGCCAGGACCAAGTTGGGAATATACTTAGCACTTATAATTATATTCGCGCTAGAGAATACGTCGAGTATGGGATATACGGCAATGTGGAAGCGTTGGCGTTTGATATAATTGCCGCCTTTAAGCAGTATCCTATTTAGCTGTTTATAGAGAGGAGCTGCTCGGCACTATCGTAGAGCGAAAATTAAAACGGTAGGAGGAGTAAGACTAGAATCGGTAAGCTAAAAGAGGGCAATACTATTTATAGGCGATAGGAATAATTCCGACCTAGTGTCTTCTTGCTAGTCTAAAATACTAGAGCTCGCGGAGAAGCATCGCTATAGTAAATTGAAAGCACCTCCGGCCAACGCCCCAAGTAGGATCTCGCCGCACTTTATTAAGAGTAAAGTAGCTCTATAGGCTTGCTCTATAACAATATATACTAGTGCTGCTTATGTTATTGCCAGTCTTATCTCCGATCTATTGTAAGGCAGAAGCCTTATAAGTCCGCCTACTAGACACTGGTCAGCCTATACTGGGACGAGCTTATGTTAATGGCTATCGCACCTAGTAGTAAGATTTGGCCTATAGGCTTTAACACTAAGCGCCCTTGTAATAACTGTAGTCCTGCCTAATATGGGAAAAAGCTGGCTATTGCAACTAGCGACGCTATAAACTCTGGCTTATAGATACTAAAGCTAGAAGTCCAACTTCTACGTAAGTACTTTATATTGTAGGTATTATAGCTCTCGTAGCATATTACTAATATTTAAATCTAGTTACATCCTTATTAAATACGTAGGTTACAGCTGGCCTATTTCCGACCCTAAACAGTATAACTTCTACGCCAACAACGCCTTAAACCGGTGTTTAGAAACCAGTCCCTACTAGAACATCTACTAGTTCTGGTAATAATGCTACCCTAACTAACCCGCTGTCAATCCCCACCCGTGTTCCCGAAAATAGCGATTAGTCTACGGCTAGTATTGCTGAGATTACTACCGTTAGCGAAAATGATACTGTGATGGTCGGAATATCTAAAAAGGGCAATGCGGATACTTGTAGAAGTTAGCCATCTCCGCCGCTAGCGTTAGTGGATACTCCCGAGCTATACGGGATTAAGAAGATAGTATGATTAGAAAATAATCTGACAACTCTAGACAACGCCATAGACGTGGAGTCTACTGATAGTAGTGATAACGAAGATAATAGCGCTCCTCTCCTTGGTAAAGGTAATGGCGCTAAAAACGACTTCGTGGACCATAAGAACGAAGGGGATGTTAGTAATCCTAATGCCACGCCTTTTAAATGTATGTACGTATATATATCTCTAATATATCCAATATAGACGCTCTCTGAATTTAAAACTAATATTTATTTAGTTAAAATTCTGGCTTTAACTAAGTGATAAGGAAAGAATATAAGCATATTAACGAAAATCTATAGTCGGAGGTATGTAGATGCCTCTATCTTAGTCCTAACGCCGACCTTAACGCAGATAGCCTTCTATTGCCACTATAGCCGGTTGCAAAATCCTTTAGGGAGAAAAAATGTCAACTAATTTCCGCCTATTGTCAGATTGTATTTAAAGAAGACGACGTTAATAGCGGTATGCGCGCTAACCAGATGGGATTAGGCAAGACGGTAATTGCAATTCTTGCCCATATACTAAACCGATTGATTATTTTTAATAAATAGGCCGTTTAGGATTCCTGAGCAAAAAAATATAGATTACATCTTACTTATTCCGGAGGGAAAGCCAAAAGCGCGTAATGCTCCTCATAGGATAGATTACAAAGGTAGTGTACCTGTGTTGGTGAGAATCCATGTTCTAAATTTAAAGAGTTAATGGCCTAACGCTTCTTATAGCACCACCTAGACGTTTATTAGCCTGGGTAAACGATATAAAAGTAGGGCTTAGTTATTAATATATTAAGGATATGCGCAAATCCGTAGATATAAATAGTAGAAGGGATATTTGGTTTTAGCTAATCTATAACAACTATAATAAAATGCACTATAACTTCTTCTCTAATATTCTTAAGTACCGTAAAAGTAATGTCATTTTTAATGTAGATACCCCCGACGTTAAATATTATACCCCGCTCATCAGCTTGTCTAGATTTTGTTATTACTATAATATTAGAGTATTAAAAAAAATCTCTTAAGTCTTCTAGGTATAAAAATAACATAGACTATAAAGCCCGAAATGCCCCGTTATATAGCACCATATACATCTTGTCCAATTTTATTAAGAAGCGCCTAACCTAAAGCCGGCAGTTAATTGGCAGGTCTACGAAAATTGGCTAACCAGATGATGCCCTTGTCTGGTAATATTCTAGTACTCTAAGAGGCGCTGTTTCCGGTGATCTCGGCGCCTTTTTGGGAACTCTATTAATAAGGCAAGGTAATAAATAGGAGAGTAAGCCTGGTTATAATCTGCTACTTGGTCCTAATGTCTACGTGCTGCAGGGAAGTATTAATAGGATGATTAGGATAAAAGCAAAGCTAACTAAAGGTGCCAGGAAGAAAATGTAAGAGATTATAAACGGCTTCTATAGTGTTGTCCCCTAGTTCATTATTAGATGTTTAATAAAGACGAAGTGGTTTATTAAGGAACTGCTCATTTGGATTAAAATGACGCGAACTAACCGGAACTCCCACACTACCTATAATCCCTCCGCTGCAAAGCAGATAAACGAGGCCACTTATAACCTTAGAGCGGAGTTTAAGCCATTATATAGTAAGAAATTAGTCGGCTGGATATATAAAGTGTTAAAACTATAATACAAAACTATAGAATAATATTAGCTTAGTGTGGCATTATAGAAAGCCTTTATATCTATGCCAGTTTTCCAGGATGGCATAATTAAAAGGATAAAGGTTAAGGTTTTAATATGCCTATTACACCCATATGCTTATTGATATAAGAATAAATAAAATTATACCCTTAGCCGTTGTAAGAACCTTAACAATTCAATCCTTTACGGCGAGTCGGACTCTTCTGTATAGATGAGCCTAAGTGTGGATGCCTTAAAGACTATTCTTACTAAACTTTGGCCTACTCGCAAATGTAATCTATAGAAGTTAATTATGTTTATCGCATTCCCTATATTCGCATTTATAATACGCCTAGTGTGTTATATTTGTAATAAGCGCAATATTCTTACACCCCACTCTTTGTTTAATCTCTTAGATATAAATATGGCGAGAACACCTGCTGTCTTGTAGCTAGCTAGATCTAGGTTAAGAGGGATAAAGTCGTTATTAACGACTTTAACACTAAGGCCTATAGAGGCCTCTTACTTCTACCGGCTAGGATCTGTATAGTAACTCTTAGCAAGTTTTGTTCTGCCGGCGTAAAATCAGTGACTTGGAGCTTATTTTTAGTGTTGTAAATCTAGACTTTTGAGCCGTAGATCAATTGATTGGCGTAGAGCCGTTGCATTGTAGTAAGGCTATATCTAGGCAATCTGCATCGTGATCCTTGGCATGGCGTTGCATGTGGAAATGTTTAATTGTAAGAATTAGGAAGGGGTTATATTTTAATTAAATTCATAAGATTATAACTAAAAGTCCTCGCGGCGTAGTGGTACGGTAAGTGATACAATTGCTGCGATTTGGAGCCAGCCTAATAAGATTAAAAACAGTTATCTCTAATATATATATATATATATATGCCGAGAAGCGTAACTTATGAAATTGGGCCTTGAGACTACCAAAACCCGCGTATTGGCACTTCTTGCAATATTGCAAATATTGACATGCTGCGTCGCATGCTATATGTGCAATATCTGAAATCTCGCCTACCGCCGGAGTTATGGTTTTTGCGACCCCGTGTATACCTCCAAACCCGCGCGATGGTGTTTTTATTGAGTTCATTTCATTTCCAATAGCTCATCGCACTACTTGCGCGACTTCGATCGTTTCCACGTCATGCGCCGCCTACTTAAGATCCTCTAAATAGCCAAGATAGCAAACGCATAGAGTAAAAGCCCTATCCCATCTCAATTTTAGGCATTTGCCGTCGTAATCGCCTTGAAAGCTCCTTATTGACCCCCATCAGATTTTCGTCGGACCGCCGTTCTGCAGCTCACCCTTCGGCTTCTTGATCGCTCGGCCAACCTCTCTATAACAATCGTTGGCCATCGAACCGGCGTAGTTGCCGGCGTCGCTTGCGACTTCGAAGAGCTGTCCATATTTGTTGTTTAGACGGATAAAGTTTTCTGGATACCATCGAGTCTTTGGTTCACAGCGTCCAGTTCGGCTGTCTTAGACTCTTTTAAGTCCTTGAACTCGGTGTCAAGCTGGTCATACTTGTGCTTCAGCGTAACTAGTTCTGGCGACGCTTTCTTAATCTGTTTGATTTCTGCTTTTAACTTGTCGCGCTCCTTTATAAGACGGTCCTACTTTGTCACTTGGGCGTCCCGGATCAGATTAACGATGGATGTATTTCGAGCCTTCTTAGCTTTTTAAAGTTCCTCAATATCAGTCTTCAAACTCTCAATATTCTGGCGATCAGCAGCTAACGCAGTTTGCAAAGTATCCCACTCCTCCTTTATGCGACTGATTGTCTGACTTGCAACATCAAAGAGGTCCCCCTTTTGTGGTTTTCTAGTTTCCGTGACAGCCATCTCCGCAGCGCTGTTTTTATTCAACTTGGTTCTCTCTGGACCATATATGGCGGCATTTCCAGCGGCCGGCAGGACAGAATGGGTTGGCGAAGGCTTCTTAAGAGGTAGCTGAACTGTCTTCGTGGCTTTAGCTGCCTTACCATTCTTCTCTTGCTTAATCAGAAACCCTCTAATCTCCTTCTGGCAACTATCCGCCGCCTTCTTCTTTCGCAGCTTCGGAGCTGGCTTTGTGGTTCCATCTCCGTTCTTCAGTGACGCCTTTTTGATATAGGGACGCTTAGTGCGCTTGGCTGGGGTGGCTGCATGCTTAGGTTTTTCATTCATCTGTGATAACTAATCAGTGTAAGATATCTATGACTCCTCACCAGCATACGTACTATTGCGACGTTTACTTAAAATGGGTTAAGGGCTGGTGTGTGGTTAAGGCGAGAGGAAATTTGTTCTGATGTAGGAGTAGGTAATGGATGGATGGATGGATGTATAGTTTGCAATATTACGAATATCTATACACTAATTCGTATACTTAGGGCATGCTATATGTGTAATAGTCGCAATATCGCCTCCTCGCAACCTCGGTTCCCGCCTCTTAGCAGCACCACCCGGCTCTGGGGCATAGCACTAGACCTGTGCGTTAGTACGGTTTATAATATCGCAGATATTAGCGTGCTGTATTGCACACCTAAGGCATGCTATATGTGCAATAGTCGTAATATTGCCTCCTCGTAACCTTGGTTTCTGCCTCTTAGCAGCACTACCTGAGTTCTAGTTCCCCCAATCCCTGACCACTAGACCATCACATTGATATATTTTGCAATATTGCAAATACTGACGTACTGCGTCACACACTTGAGGCATCTCATATCTGCAATAATTGTAAGCTTAACTCATTACCTTTTTGTATTATAGCTGCACCTAGCACTAACGGGTTTTGCTTCCCTAGAATCCCTAATTTAGGGCATATTAGCAAATTATTTTTATTTAATCTGTTATACCCAGCTTAATATTGCTAATATTGCGCGTAATAACCATTTATTTTATTTTAGTTTAATTCTTAAATTGATTTACCTTACTAATGCAATCTCGGTTGTTGGTTGTTTACCTATGCAGTTAGTAGACCTTTTCTACCTTATGTCTTCCATTATAAGTCCACCGTCTTACCTTTTTTATCCTGGTATAAACATCTTCTTACGCCGGATATTATTAAGAGGAGGCTCTTTATAATGACTTCTTAGGAAAGCGAGCTCAGTAAGTTAAACTATATAGGCCATTGAAGCTAAGCTAGTCTATCCTTTTGCTATTTGTACTAACCCGCCATTGTAGGTCCCAAATCACAGCCCGTTGTCAATGATAAACCCTCACACCCGTATCCCGTCTGGTACGCCTTGGCTGCTGTCCAGCTATTGGACGTAATAGTCTGCTAAGGTTTAGCAATTGACGCGCTTGGGCTGCTTGCGGCTAAGGCCTAACTTTAAAAGATACTTGAGGAATATGGATATTTTGAGGCCGAATAATACCGCTAGACCGAGATCCGTAGCAATGTGAAAGCAATTGCACTTGCTGAGATCGATGCCTTTAAGCGATGTCCCAATTAAACGTTTGCGGGGAGGAGCTACTCGGCACTTGTTACAAGGATGAAGTTGAACAAATCGAGAGTAAAATCGGAATTACTAAGTCAAAAGAGGCCAACTCTATTGACAGATGTAGAAGATGACTCTGACTTAATTCCTCTACACTTAAATAAAATCCGGAAAGGTTATAAGAAGTATTATTAAGCAAAACCGGAAATACCTAAAGCCAACCCTCATGCCGGGATCTTACTACACTATGTTAAGAGTGAAGTGACCCTATCGGCGTGCACTGTATATATATCTCGCAGTTCCAATGCTGCCGTTACTCGGTTTCGTCTCTAAGCTATTGTGAAAGATGAATTTCATGGGTCCACCAATTGGACGCTGGATAGTTTATCTTGGAATAAGCTCGTGTCGAAAGCTACCGCATCCAGTGGCGCGTTTTATCCCGTCGACTTTAATACTAAGTGTTTGTAGGATAGCTTCGGCCCCGTTAGGAATGAAGAAGAGTTAGCTACTGTAATTAGCGATGCTATAAACTCTGGCTTATGGATGCTAAAGCTGGAGGTTTAATCTCTACGTGAGTGCTTTATATTGCAGGTATTGCGGCTCTTGTAGTATATTGCTAATATTGAAATCTAGCTACATCCTAATTGGATAGATGGACTATATTAGACCTATTTCTAAACCTAGATAGCGTAACTTCCACGCTAATAACGCCTTAGACTAATATTCGGAAACTAGCCGTTACTAGAAAATCCGCTAGTTCTGGTAATAACGCCACCCTGACTAACTCGCCATTAATCTATACTAGTGTTCCCAACAATAGTAACTACCCTACGCCTAGTGTTGCTGAGACCACTACCGTTGGCGGAAAGGATACTGTGATGGGCGGAACCTCTAAGAAGGGCGATGCGGATGCTTCTAATAGTTAACCACCTCCGCTACTAGCGTCGGCGGATACTATAGAACACTATGAAATTGAGAAGATTGTATGGGTCGAAAAAAACGGAACGAATGTAATAAACGTAATAGAGGTGTTGTCTGATAGCAGCAGTGATGATGAAGGTGATGACGATCCCCTTCCTAATGTAGGTGATGAGGCTAAAAACGACTTTAAGGACCATGCGGACGATAAGGAAGGGAATGATCTCAATGCTATATTCTTTAGACGCATGTACGTATATATATCTCCAATATGTCCAATACAGATGTTCTCTTAATGGAAAACTAATTTTTTTTAGTTTAAATTCTGGTTTTGACCAGGCGATGAAGAAGGAATGCGAATGTATTGACGAAACTCTATGGTCGGAGGCATGCAGATGCCTCTGTTTTGACCCTAACGCCGACCTTAACGCAGATAGCCTTCTATTGCCGCTATAGCTAGTTGCAAAATCCTTTAGAGCGAAAAAATGTTAACTAATTGCCGCCTATTACTAAACCATAAATGAAAAATATAACGTTAATGGCGGAGTGTGCGTAGACCAGATGGGCTTAGGTAAGACGGTTATTGCAATTCTTATCTATCTATTGAACAGATTGATTGTTATTAATTAACAGGCTGTTTAGGATTTCCGAGCAAAAAAAGATGGATTGCATCTTACTCGTTCTGCTAGGGAAGCTAAGAATGCGCAATGCCCCTTATAGGGTAGCCTGCCAATTTGGTGCATATGTGTTGACGAGAATCCGTACTCCGCATTTAAAAGACTTGATGGCTTAACGCTCGTAATAGCACCACCTAAAGCTCTATTGGCATGGAAAAAGAATATTAAGTTAGTGCTTGGCGAAAATTACTTGGCTATAATGCGCGAGAATATGGGCAAGAATAAGGGTACCGTGGACATTCAGTTTTGAATCGTATATGGCGACTACGCGGGAACGGCCTGGGAGTGCCGGAAAAATGACACTGAATTCCTTCTTAGCTATAAGAGCCTAATTTGGATGACCCGAACGATATATTATATAATCCTCCCACCAACTCGTCCCGCTTTATTGTCGCTACGACTATTAGGTGTTGGAAATAACGATTCCTATGCTCTCTAGGCGAGCTTCTGCCTGGGACACGCTATTGATTAAACGCAGTAGTATGGCTCTATGTGTTTCTTGATGAGTTTCATGCTACTAAGAACAGCTAAACTTAGTTATGGACTATAACTAGAGAGCTCGCGATTTAGGCTTTACCGAATAATATCTATCTCTGGGGCTATTTGGGTACCCCAGCAGGCACTGGCCCTGGTGATCTTGCTGCATTTCTGCAAACCTTAGTAATAGGGCGGGAAGAAGAATGGGCAGAAAAGCCTGATTGTAAACTGTTACTTGGTCCTAATATCCATGCGCTGCAGGTAAAAATGAATAAGATAGTTTGAATGAAAGCCAAGCTATTGAAGGAGGCTGAGAAAGAAATGGGGGCCATTATTGACGGTTTTCGTGACGTTGTTTCGCAATTTATAATTGGGCGCTCTATAAATATATAATGGTTTAACAATAAACCATTAATTAAAATTAACGCACGAAGAGTAGACTGGAATATTCGCGTTAAGTATATACCTGAGGTCTTGAAGCGATTAAATGGGGCTATAGATGAACTAAAGAAAGAGATCGATGTAGTATATAAGAAGAAACTGGCCAAGTGGAAGCGGAAAGGATTAAATGCTAATTAAAAACCCACGAAACCACACTGGTCTAGCTCGGCATTTGCCTACAAGCTTTAAATCTTTGCGAACTTCCTAGAGCTACAACTCTGGAAAAATAAGGGTGAAGATTTTAATGTGCCTTTTACTGGCTTATTTTTGGAAGGTGATAAAAAAAAGGGCTATACGCTCGACTATTATAAGAACCCTAATTAGTCTATATTTAAGCAAGAACTGCCTTTTATTATGGCTTTAAGTCTAAAAATAGATGCCTTAAAGACAGTTCTTGTTTAGCTAGGGATTAACTGTAAAGGTTATTCTGAGAAGTTGGTCGTCTTTATAGTATTCCCGGTAGCTGCCTTTATTATTTATCTAGTATATCCTGTTTATTCTTAAAGTAATGTTTTTATATTCTAACGCTGGATTAGTATCTTCTTAATAGGTATGGACTAGGTAGCTGTGAGTTAGTTAGCGGTAGGCTTAAGATAGAAGAAAGGGAGATAATTGTTAAAGAATTCGAAAATAACCCTACTCTAAGATTCCTTGTATTAACTACCGGCCTGATATCCGAAGTATATACTCTAATCGGAGCAAGCAAAGTGTTCATGTTTAAGCCACAGCCGCTACCCGCAGTTGAAGCTTAGGTATTTGGACGTGCCTACAGGATTAGATAGCTAGAAGATAAAGTTATAGATATCAGGGCCGCATCTGGTAAGGTTGATATAGAGGTGTATATTTAGCAGCGGGCTAAGAAATATGAGATCTTTATACTGGGCGCTTTCTCTAGAGCGCTAAAGTATTATACTAAAAAGAAGCGCCTTTCTAGTGCTTCGCCACTTAAGATTGCTTAATATATATTAGAACCGGGTTCCACTAGTAAGGTTATATGGTAGGGTATAGACGGTTTCTTCTATGTACTTAACTGGCTTAATTAGTACTACTAGCTAAGCAGGTACTGTTTTTGCAGTACACTAATTATAATATATTTTATAACACCTAGCTCTAAGTATATATAATAAAGATGTTATGGTTATTGCATATATATAAATATTATAAGGGGGGTAATAAATATAATATTTGCTAATATAATATATTGCAAATATTGCAAATAATTGGTAGATATACCTATTTAGGTTTAGCCGCTATATAACTCCTTTTCCTTTACGCTGACCCCTGCTTAATTATAACCACCACGAACTACCTAACGACAATCAACAGCACTATACTGGGCATTTACGCGTAAATGGAACAACAATCCAAACCTATGTCGCTTTCTTTAGTATATAAGGCCCACGCGACAAAGAACTGGTCAGTAAAGTTCATCTGCCTAGGCCTAAAAATCAATAAAATATCATATAGTGACATTTATTCTACTATGGAATAGGGACTTGCAGATATCTAAATGCTTAGTTTATGACTAAATGAGGTCAGGAACCGGTCAAGACTTAATTAGGTGTTTCGTAGTGTAATTGAAACATTTCCTACCGTTTTTACGGGCATACCAGAACCTTAGTAGAGTAGGTGTCTGTCCGTAATTGCCTAAAAATGTAATAATAATTGGAAGCGTTAAGTGTTAGACAGAGCAACAACCTTAGTACAAATTGAGTCCGTTACGCATCGTCTTAAATCGACTAATATACGCCAACCAAGCAAAGAAGACCTAGAGTTGGTTACTTGGAACAGTCTTGTATTCAGGACGGTGTAAACTGAAGTAGTCTGCGAAGGAGATGGCCGGGAAATGCTGTGTGGTTGCAGATACTTTACGGCTAGTAGTATACTAGATAATAAAATTACATTAACCGATCTAGACTTTGGTCTATTTACTAGCGTACTCTTAGAAGATATCGGCTTTAATCCCACGAAATATGGAATTTTCTATTGCAATAGCCGGGGGAGGAGATGGAAGTTCTTACCGAACGAACCTAGAGGGCTGCTATGGATGAAATGTATACTGAAGGACTTAATCGGTTTTATTTTATAGTAAGATATAAAGACTAAGGTAAGATAGATTATACGAGCAATTTTAGCAATATTAGAAATATTTTAACGCATTTAAATAGGTATACTACACCCGGCCACTGTACCTGTATATATCGAAACCATTACACCACAAGCCGTTATAAGTAATTTATTGTTAAAGCTACCGGGAACATAACTGGAGTCAGAGAGGAATTGTTCTAGGCCTAGGGGTTTAAGGGCATCCGTACGGGAAATTAGTGGTACACTTGGACCAACGGTTTCTATATATAAAGTAGAATTAGCGAGCAATAAATTAAAGCGAAAACGGGAGACCTCTGTCCAGCCTAAGAAAAAAAAACCAAGGGCCTAATGTTATATTTGTATTATACTAACCATCTCGCGTACTATGCTACATTTTATATACCTAATATTTCCAATATAGTGTCGATATGTGCACGGTTGTGTATGTTGTGCTAGCTCGGCTAGATATACTAGATGGCTTAACCTAAGTAAGTAGGGCTTGAAATTAAAGAGCCCCTTTGTAATTTTTACTTTTCTCCTCTCTCTTGTCAATAATCTACATTAGTACTCTTTCCATGGGGCATTAAATACATCTTTAACACTAATATATTAAACTAATACTATTCTCTACTATGGCTAAATCATCTAATATACAGGTTATTGCAGCGTCTAGCAGCCAGGCGCGACCTATATCCGCTTTATAGTAGTAGTATATGGCTAATAAGGTAGAGCCTACAGTCTCAGCAAGACTTATACATGTCCGAGGATAAATCCGATAGTGATGAGATTCCACTACACCCCTATCGCCCTTAAGACACTCGTCGCCGTAGGACTAATATAACTCAATATAAGCTTGAATCTGCCACCTATTCCAAGTCATTGGTTTAGAAAATAGTAAGGCCTGTACACCTAGTATATAGATTAACCATTTACCTGCGTATATAGGGTCATCGTGACATTGCCTAATAAACGCCATCGTCGACTAAGCACTACTGAGGACGGAAGCACCAATGGCACAAAACAATCGAGACACGAACCAGAACTACTCTGGCAGGGAGTACGACGGCGGGCCGAGTTCAACTCTACACCCGCACGCGCACCTGTGCTAGCCCACGCTAGGCTGCTTGTGCAGGCTATGGCTATAATAGGCCACTTTAATTCTTCCTACAGACTCTCTCCATGGCCAGAAAGACAGAAGTCGGGCGTCAACGCACTAATCATTAATGCTTGGCGAAAGGCTGGTTCGAACGATCGGGGGCGTATGTTTGACGATGTTCGGCCTCTGCCCGAATTAAAAGAAGCTCGTAGGGCAAGTCTCTAAAATCTACACCTCCTACTAGCAATATTTGAAGTACTGCTAATATAGTATGTGTCGCAAAACTATAGTTATTTGACTGTATCGGCGACTTTAGATACTATATTCTGAGTAATGTTCGTGCAGTTGTATATACACATTATCCGTTCCTTAATACACTGGATACCCAAGCTCTAGTCTTTTAACTACTTAAAGATAATGCATTTACATGCGCATATCCAAAGCTTATAAGCCCTACTATATACTCCTAGAGTTTACCTACTAATAACGGAAGGGGAAATAACGATTCGCAGCACCCGTGATCATTAAGTGTATTGCTTGATGCTTTTTTAACCCGAACTTAAAAGGCCTAGCTTTGCATCCCCAGACACCCACTTTCGGCTTATACTGTTGTACTGATTACTACTTGTATTTAACATGCACTCACCGAATATAAAGAGGGAGGTCCGCGGTAAATAGTTAAAGCAGATATAATAGGAGAACTAAACGGTATAAGCAATACTCTAATCTACCTGCATATCATAAGATACTAATTTACAAAGCAACGTACCATCGAATCTAGAAGACATGGGACGCGCAAGCTTCCAACAGAAAAGTTAAACTACTGCAGGTAATAGCTGGTCTTATTCAAAAGCAGATATACAAGACCGACAACCCAGTCGAAAATACGCATACAGTGTATAATCCATACGCAGACAACACCGATAATCTAGATAAGCTTAAGCCATACACAACCCAGCACGAGTTTAAGTTCTCAGCAATAGATGGCTTTCCTATCTCTAGCAACGATGACTCAGGGCCTACCAGTTCTTCCTCTTTTGCTTATACAGATAAGGTAACGCCAGCGAGAAGTGAAGATTCGGTTTTAGATCAAAGAGTAAGCAAAAGCGCATTTCTAAGCATTACATTAATAACTTGACCAGGGCACTTCACACTCGACCCCAGTCTCTTCGCCGCCGACAACCGTAGACAGCCCGCCTATCCAAAACTATAAGGCTTCTCGCTTTAGGGTTGCTTGGCACTATAACTCGGATGATGAACTGTATATACTCGATGTACTGTATATGATAACACCAGATAGACTGCGAAACTTGCTAGGTGTTGAAGAAGAAGATTTTCTTTAGTATACTCTTGGAACGAGGGAAAAACTACTAGATGATAGTAGATTTGACGTATTTTTGGAGTCTGTGTAGTAAAAGGCAAATGGCAATGTTAAAATAAGGCTAGGATTGCCTGAAGATGATGACCCAGATGCGTAGTTACTTCCTCTAAGGTATATAGATAATATTTCACTTTCTAAAATATTGTAATTATTACAGTTATAAAAAAATATTGCGATTATTGCAGTTATAGAAAATATTGCGACTATTATGGTCGCGGTAAATATTATAACTATTATAGTCGTGGGAAATATTATGACTATTGCAGTTATAAGAAATATTGCGACTATTGTAGCTATAGGAAATATTGCGACCAGTGCAATCGCGGGAAACATTATGAATATTGCAACTATTGCAGTTGTGGGAAATATTACACTTATTGCAGTCGTGGGAAATATTGCAACTATTGCGAAATCTTGCGACCATTGCAGTCGCGGGAAATATTATGAATATTGCGGTCGTGGGAAATATTGCAACTATTGCAGTCGTAGGAAATATTGCGACCATTGCAGTCGTGGGAAATATTACAACTATTGCAGTCGTGGGAAATATTGCAACTATTACAGTCATAAGATACAAGGTTGCTAAAGTGGCCCCGGGCTAGCGTAAAGAAGTGTACATGAGCAGATCAGTGGATCTAGCTGAAATGACCCTGGCTAGCCCCAACCACTCTCCCGTTTTCCTGACGCTACTCTAGTATATTATATTCTAGATTTTACCAAATTCTATAAGGCTAATATCTTTTTATAAGATAATAGGCTCTATACTACCTAGCCACGACACAAACCCTAAAAGGTAAGTAAGTGACT
>Ga0307515_10003352_pt1 | contig 33810 bp, 31 predicted proteins | sample 17_EM_MG_FD_194513 | JGI IMG/M metagenome (GOLD analysis project Ga0307515, IMG submission 194513) | Populus trichocarpa ectomycorrhiza microbial communities from riparian zone in the Pacific Northwest, United States - 17_EM | ecosystem: Host-associated > Plants > Roots > Unclassified | place...
CGTTGACGATTTCAGATTCCCCTGCGCCGGAAGGTGCCGATGTGATCCCAGACGGACCACGGTCTACTCGACCAGACCCTTACCTTCCGTGTATGAGACCCACCCACGTTCAACCTGCTGAACTACACTACCCCAGGCTCTTGATGCTGTGAACAACGCGTGTGGATGATGAAAACATTCTGAGTCTAGGACTGCCTACCTCGATTTGTTTTACCGTAACACCCTCTCGATTCTCCGGGGTAGGGTTGAATCCCGCCGAGCTGAGAGCACCAGAACGGTCAGTTTCCCGAAGGAAGCCCAGCCTATTGTGGGTCCCGCGGTCAAAACAATGTCAACACATTGTAGGCGCTGGTGCCGACCTGGTGAATCCAGTGACAGCAGTCCAACTGTGGAACACGCCTCACGTCTCAGCCGCTTCAAAAAACTCGACAGTTCCCCTTCGTCCCCTCGCTTTCACATCTCACAAACGACCCCGATACCATGTCTTCCATCCTTCGGAAACGACCCCCGTCAAGCGGTGGGGCGCAGACTGATCCAAGTTCTTGTGAGATACCCACCGTTATTTCCACACTTTCGAACCCGCTGACAACCCGCAGCCAAGAAGCAACGGTTCATCGATGCCGTCAAGATGTTACTGGACATTGCGAAGGAATCGTCCGACGCATTTCCACCCCTCAAATCGTGTTTAGGAGGCATCAACGCACTGATCAAGCACTACGAGGTGCGTCGGTATAGAACTACCCTCGATTCCGCTGACGATTACCAACTAGCAATATAACGACGTGAAAGACAAGCTCAACGATTTGATACCCTGGGTGGAGAAGTTGTTGGTAACCTTAGCGAAAGTGAACCCCGATGACGATCGCGATGAGGTCGAAAGACGATCACAACTGGCAAAGTTTGTATCATGTCTGGAATTTCCACTCCATTCAAGACTGATACCACATGACAGGTCGTTGGAAGACATCGGAGCGCGATCACTAGCGTTGTCACAGAAGGGAAAGGTTGCTCGGGTCCTCGATAAGACACAAGATTCGGGAGACGTCATCAAACTCATAGAAAAACTCAGGCAGGCTATCCTCATCTATCAGGTCGGTGTCAGACACGGTCGGAGCTATAAATCGTTGACGCGTGGGGCAGGTGTCACAACAACAGTCGATATACAACCAGATCGTCCAACTGACCGTGAGTTTCTGCCTTCCGTCTTCGACTTCGAGTTTAAACTAGTGGCCGGTCGATTCCAGTCGACCTTTGATGCAATATTGAAACTGCATCAGGTAAGAGAGCATGTACGCGACTGGAGACGTTGAATAACAAGTTTTCAGAAATCGCCGGTAGATAGAAAGTTCGAGTCTCTCCGTGCGCGGTTGGATCGGTTCAGGGTCGGGGGAAATACTGCGAGGAATGCCGATGAGTTCAGGCGACAGAAAAGTTTATTTGAGTACGTATTCTCCACCCGCCGTCAACAACCACACATTAAACTGGTCCCAGAACCCTCGAGGGGATCAAGGACAAGTTGCGGCTTCTATCTGAAAACTCTGGCACCGATGAGCAAGCAGAGAAGGAAGCGATCGCGGTCGCCGTACGCGATCTTGCGGAAGACTTCAGGGATGCTATCCTCGACTACCAGGTCAGCACTGATACCGAAAAACGCCCACCGGATAGTTTGCTCATGCGGCTCATAGTTCTCGCAGCAGAAAGCAATCTACAACCAAAACTGTACCTTGATTGTGAGTCGCAGGTCCCATTTTTTCAGAAAACATCGGATGTTGATTGACTTTTGCAGGACACAGGTTAGACATAGTTCTGCTTCTGATTGGCACAGACTCACGATTCAACAGCTGAATTGTTGGTGCTGAACGGCTGCCGTCATGCCGAAGCAGCAGAGTTCCGGCATGGTGATCGCCGGGGCTGCCTCAAAGGGACCCGAGACACTGTCTTAGACAAGATAGAGTCATGGTCTAAAGACCCCAACATGTCCCCCGTCTACTGGCTGAATGGACTAGCCGGGACCGGCAAGTCCACAATCGCCCAGACCGTCGCTGAGCGACTCTTCGCCGATGGGAGACTAGGAGCATCCTTCTTCTGTTCACGCGATTTCGAAGACCGCAGGGACCTCCGCCACATCTTTCCCACCCTCGCCATCCAACTCGCTTACAGATACCCGGAGTTTCGATCAATCCTTGTCCCCCTCCTACGATCGAATCCAGGCATTGTACACGAGTCACTCTACAACCAGATGGAGACCTTGATTGTCGCACCTCTCAGTTCATCAGACACCTCAACGGTCATCATTATTGATGCCTTAGACGAGTGCATGGATGAAGACTCGCAGTCTGCTATCCTCTCTGTCATGGGTCGATTGGTTGAAGGGATTCCGAATGCCAAGTTCTTCATCACCGGTCGACCAGAACGTCACATCCAATCTGGTTTCCGCCTTGGACTCCTCAGGCCATTGACTGATGTCTTTGTCCTCCATGAGGTGGAACCTTCTGTCATCAAAATGGATATCCGACTTTTCTTGGAACATGGGTTGCACAGGCTTGCAGAGAGACAAGGCACACAAGATGGTTGGCCAACAGATGAGCACATTGACCTCTTGTGTGAAAGAGCAGCTGGTCTCTTTGTGTATGCTGTAGCAACTCTCAAGTTTTTGGATCATTCATTTACCCCACCCAGTGAACAACTTGGCATCATTTTGAGGACCCCAGGGAGCACCATCCATGAAGGAAAAGCCAACTTACAGCTTGGAACAACCCTTGACTCACTCTACCTTACAACTTTCCAAAGTGCATTCAATAGGACAAGTGCTGAAGATGATAAAAAAGTGCATTTGGTTGTTGGTGCAGTTGTTCTGGCCATGAACCCTCTTACACCTTCTTCAATTGCCACCTTGGTCAACTTGGGGAAACAAGAAGTCATGAACCTACTTCAGCTTATCCAGTCCCTCCTCAAACTCTCTGAGGATCCTGACTCCCCAGTACTTCCATTCCACAAATCATTTCCTGACTTTATCACCAATCCACTGCGCTGTCCTGATGGAAGGTTCCACATCTCCCCTGGGACTGGCCACCTCAAACTTGCTCTGAACTGCCTCAGACTGATGAATACCAGTTTAGAGCAGAACCTTCTATCACTCCCAAATTACACATTGAATTCAGAAGTCAATGATCTACAGGCAAGAATTGACAGTCACATCAGCCTAGCATTAAAGTATGCCTGTAAATCCTGGCACAGCCACCTTACTATGGTCAGGGGAGACATCACAGCCATTGTTCCTATTCTGCAAAGTTTCCTGCAGGAGGGGTTTCTGGCATGGCTAGAAGTTCTGAGTGTTATTGGGGCTGCAAGAGATGCCATTGTTGCATTAGAAAAATTGATCCCCTGGTTACAGGAGGTTTGTTTTAGTCCATTTTACTGCATGTCATGATACTTATATATGCCTAAACTAGGTGGCTAAGGATTATCAACTTCTCTACACTGCAAGAGACTATTTTCAATTTGTGACCAACTTTTTTGAGGTCATTAATGTCTCTGCCACTCATCTATACCACTCTGCTCTGGAACTATCCCCCCTGTCATCAATTGTTCGAAAGCTCTACTATCACCAGCGACCCCATCCTTCACCAAGAGTTGTAATTGGAATTGCAGACTCATGGGAGCCTACCAGTGCTATTTCCACCAAGCATCCCTATTACCTATCCTCCACTTGGTCACCATGTGGTCAGTTTATTGCTGTAGTAGCTGAGGAGGCTGTGGAGATCTGGGATGCCCTTACCCTCAAATTCCTCTCTACCCCCCAATCAACCAAAGTCACTACCACATTCAGGCATGGACTTGCTTATTCACCAGATGGACACTCACTATCAGGTTGTTCTGACACTGCCATTATAATCTGGGATACCCAGACAGGTGGAGAGATCACAAAAATTGGATACAAGATCACTGGTGATAAGCCAGAGCTTGTGTGGTCATTGGATGGAAAAACAATTGGTATTGTTTTATCCCAGGAGTGGAACACCTACACTGTGCACATATGCAACACTGCTTCAGGTACAACACTTTCCCCTGGCATACTCCAGTCATGGAGAAGACCATACATCTGGGCCTATAACCAATCCTTTCAAATTGTGGCAGCAACACAGGCTCATAAGGGCTGGACAATTGACATCTTTGATGTTGGTTCTACTCTTACCAGAGCTGAATCATTCCCTTTCCAGTTTGATTCCCCCTTTGAAGCTTTCTCTCCAACCACTTATCGGGCTTCAGTATCCACTGATGGAGACCATTTCCATGATCCTGAGCTTCTCATATTGGACATTCAAAACTCAGAGATTTTATTGCAGAGAAAAGGCTCCTACCAGCACCACAGCTTCTCTGCTGATGCAGGTTTCTTTGCAGCCTTTGTTGGGGACCACCTTCCTATCTGGAGATATACTTCTAGTCATTATACCCAGTGGAGAGAATTCCAACAGACACCAGCCCCACTTCAATTCTCCCCAACTTCATCATCAATCATGGGCCATATTGGTCGTCGCCTCCGTACATTGCATTTGGATTATCACCCTGCTGCTCTTGCTACAAAATCTGTCATTGCTACCCATAGTCAGCTAAAGGATGCCTTTTCTCCCAGTGGTACCTTCATTGCAACAGCATACCATGGAGAAAGTACCATCACAATAACCAACCTCCATTCTCAAGACCCTTTCCCTTCCCAGTTCATTGACACAGATTTAGAAATATCAGCAATAGTCCTCACAGGCAATGTTCTCTTGGCAAAGGGTTCAGATAAAATTGTGGCATGGCTACTCACAGAGGAGGGTGTGGTGGATGGGATTGTTGGAAATACAAGGGCAGATTGCAATGACAGCCTCTGGGAGATGTCACATATGTCATCACAGGCCCTTGCTACTCGTTGGGCTAAGCTGTTTAGACAACATAATAGTGATGATAGGAGGCAGCTCAAGTTCTCAGTTGCAGATGAGATTGCAGTTATCCAATATGGTGGGAGCACCACCTACGCTTACCATGTTGGAACTGGAGAGGTCCTCAAATTGGCTGAAGTACCTCAATCTCATGGACGAACCTGGTATGACTTCCACAATCAACAGCAAGATGAGTGTGATCTCTATCACCATTCTTTGTATACATACCAGAGTCCCCTTGAATGTGAATGGCCAGTCTCACAAACTGCTTTGCAAGAGGGGTGGGTGAAGGACCCAGAAGGAAAGCACCGATTGTGGTTACATCCCAGTTGGGGCTTGAATGGGAACTGGTTTCACAATACTACAACCCTACGACTCGGAAACTCCTCTAAACTTGTCATTATCAAGTTTTAGCTGAAGCCATCCCTCTGTACTTATAGCCATACTTCCATCAGGCCAAATCCATCAGTATATCCAAGACTCATTGTACAACTTTTTGTATGTGTTGGGGTTATCATGAGATTGCATTATGTCTTTCTTAGGATAGCAGTTCATGCTCAGGTTCATTTCTATTTCTGACTATGATGCTTGTATTTTTTTTTCATTCTGCAACTTTAAAATGTGTTCTTGGCTACTTGATAAAATACAGGCTGAACTTGTGTGAACCCTGGGAGAGAGTAGTGAGTGCAACTACCCTCCAGCGGGTCGTAGGCCACTAATTTTGCAGAGGAATTCAAAATGCAGAGATGGTGGATTCCCAGTGTGTTTCAGTTTGAAGGAGATGACAATTGATTGATGTTTACTCTGTGCTGACAGTTCTGTGACCTGGGATTCAATAATCTGCACTGTAAGCCAGCACTACAGGAATAACATAGGTGGTTCAGGGTTTGGCGTCAACCCCAGACATTCTGATCATACAATAACCAGAACCCACCAACCAATCCACTTCCTCCTTTAGTTACAAGGCCATTCCATCCAGGTTTAGGAAGGGCTGAACAACAACACACAGTTGGGACGGTAATCTCTGGTTATTGGTCTAGTCTTACGATGATGAGCGGTTGTAGGAAGAAGAATGATCTCTGCCCACGTGTTCCACCTATGCGGGTGCGTTTCTGTCGTGTCATAACTGCTTAACCAAAACCTAATCGAATGGCGAAGGGATCGCAAATGACAATGTGCCGACCAACGCAAGTTCGTCCTCCAGAACCGTGCAGAAACTTTATGCGTCGAACCAAGAAGCCCGAGCCCACACGACACCCCTTTTCGAAACCATAGGTTAATGTATCCACCTACTCCATTGTGAATGGGAAACCCGCAACAAGTGCCTCAATGATGCGTGTTGTGCGGACGAGAGGGCGGATTGGGAAGTAAAACTCGTTAGGCTGGTCGAAATTGATGGTGGCGGCGAACCCTTCAACAATTGCCGGGGTCGAGGTAAACTGATCGATGAGGTGAATGTCGGGAAGAAGAGAGCACCAGTCACTCCAAGGGCGGGTCTCGCACATCACATAATTGCCAACTGGGAGTGAGAGAGAAAACATATATATGCAACGGTGGCATACTGTACTCGACAGACATACTTTGGCGATAATCGATATAAGTATCGGAGGTCATTTCGAGTCGATCTAGAATCAGATGAGGAACGTCCGGGGGGATCGTTACGGAGTGGGGGATATAAGATCGGCAAGAAAAGAACTCGAGAAAACCCGAGAGAGGAACTCGGAAATACGACAAGAGGGAAAGAAAACAAAATGCCAGATAAAGACAGTGAGCGGCGGGTGGGAACGGAGAAAACAGAATACACAGGAAGAAGCTTCGTCGCGAATAGGGAGATAAAGGGATCAAGGGAGGAAGAATATCTGCACAAACATGTGACAATAGGGAGGGAAAGATTGAGATAGAGAGAGAGATGTCGTGAATTTTCAACACCGGAAAAACGCGAGAACAAGTGAGCCAAAGGACACAACTGACAAGCAGTGGAGAAGAGGGAGGGGGAAGAAAACGAGGAATGGAATAGTTTAGACGCACGGCCCAAAATCTTGCTTGAGACAGTTGGGAGGGAGGTGGATGAAGAACGTGGGCCGGGTGCGGTAAGAGAGGAGATGGCAAAATATTGACACGCGAACAACAATTGGGACGGGGGCCGGATTCGGGGGAGGTATTAAGACGTGTAATGGGAGGAAAAGGTGTGACAGTGAACAAGGGTCGCGAGGGAGGTGTGAAAGCGGGAGGATGGTATGAATAATTTACGGGGTGGTTGTAGGGGAGGAGGGTATTCTCAAGAGTCGGACGAAACGGAGGTAGCGCGATTTTCAAGCCCAACGGATAACACACAAAACTCGAAAACGAAACAAAGCGGGGAGAGAGACGGAGAGGGAACTGAGACAAGTGCAAGACAAGTGATTCTACAAACAGACCAAGGACAACGCGAAAAAGTCAATAAAAACTCCAACGCCTGCGGACAAAAAGCTGGAAGGGGAGGACATACTTTTCTAATGGAGAGGATATCCCATCTAACGTCCAGAGAATATCTCCGTGATCGTCTTCCTCCTCTCGGCCTTCTTGACCCTCGTAGTGGACGTTCCTCCCGCTCCTCTAGTGGTAGCAGGCTGATAATCAACTACGCTGTCCCTACCCGACACCGCTCCATCCAACGACATCCTCACCGTCTTCCCAATGGTCCTGTTCCTCGCCAACGTCCCGCCTCTCTCGCGGTGAAGCTCTGATTCCTCACTGGACATAGGACTGTCCACCACCTGGCTGGAACTGGTTGCTGTGCCCCCACTCTCCGAATCGTAGTTGCTGTACGCGGCGGAGGACACTCGACTTCTCTGCTCTCGCTCCCGCTGTCTAAGGCCATTTAGGGCGAAAACAGAGATCGTAGAAGGCCGAGAGAAAGTGACAGCTGGGCCGTTCCCGCTGGAATTTGTCCGACTGAGATTCGGGAACGAGACGGCAGTAGTAGAGGTCGATACGGTCGGCTGGAACGTCGTCGGCTGGCCAATTCCTCGTACCGTGCCCACAGACCCGTTGGATACTTTCTTCCTCGCTAAACTACTCTCCGAATCGGATGAAGGCGGTGGGGGGCCCGGCAGCGGTCTTGGTACGACCAACGGCGGTAAGGCTCTGATTGATTGGGGTCCTGACTGTGGGCCATACACACGGGTAGCGGGGGAAGGGGAAGGCTCCATAGAAACCTCTTCAGCAGAGGTCCGTGGTGAGTCCCTCGCCTCTCTTGGCGAGAGGAACCTTCTGATCGAAGATGATCCAGACGAGAAGTTAGAGGACTGCGAAGCGGTTGTTGTCTGAGGTGGGGTTTCTTCGTTTCTCCTGTCTCTGAACGACGAAGGAGGTCGATCTCTTGATCCATCGTTGCTCGTCGGCCTCTCTAACCTCGCTTCCCAGCTATATCTCGATCCAGCGACACTCCTCCTTCCCTCAGAGCTTCTCCCACCAGAAGTCGGAGCGTCTTCGGTATTAAACCTCGCGGTGACGTCCTCGTCTAAACTGACGCTTCGCAGGTGCTGACTCGGCGTCCCAACATTCGAAGGGTTCGTCTCCCTCAACACCTTCCCCACCCCAAGCAAGAACCCGGTCATGTTCCTCACGAGATCATCGCTCGCCCTCAAACACTCTCTGAAATCCGATCCGACCGTTCTCCAGTACTCAGAGAGCTCCGAGTTCCCTTCGCCCAATTCTCCACTGACCTCGGCGCCTATCTGCTCTTCCAAAGCCCGGTTCGTGCCGTTACGAAGGAGAACATTGAGTTTCTCGGTAGCTTGGACAATTGTCCGAGCCGCCCCGAAGAGTTCCGGTATCGTATTCGTCGTGGTATGCCCGTTTGGTGGTAATCTTGATAAGTTGGATTCGAATATCGATAGCGAGTCCATCATGAGCTTCCCGTGTTCGCCGGAAGCCACTCGATCACGAGTAGCGGACAGAGGGGTACCAGCAAGCTGTCTTGATGCTCCAGTGTATGGGGAAGGGTACCCACGATCCAAACTCGATTGTCGAACAAGCGGGAGATCTCGGTCATTATCCATCAATGGTGTTGGCTTCTTCCCCTTCAGCATAGCCACTCGCAAAGCATCTGAGGAAGGAGATTCGTGATAAGCCCCGCCCATGGAAGACACTGGCCGCGACGAGAATAGGCTCCTCGGTGGCTCCCTTCTAACCGCGGAAGCTGGTGTCCGAGGTTCGGGGTCGTGATCCAACTCTCGACCTCGACTTCCAAGGACGGGAGTGCGACCCACCGTCGTCACGAGCTCGAGTCTTCGTTCTTCGGGTTCTCGAACCGGTTCTCGGAAAACATCGTCTGCAGTCTCCCGGCGTTTCGTCGCAATGCCAGCTGCCTTTAAGCCCTCACCGACCAGGCGGGCAACTGGACTCTCCCAACTGCCACCACGACGTGTCTGAGCCGTACCGTACCTGCTTTCTCCTTGTTCGTCGATAGCCTGCCCGGAAATGTCTTCGGAAGCACTTCGTAGCGTTTTACGGGTCGAGACATCTCTCATTGTTGCAGAGCGAATCGAATTGCGGAAGAGTCGGGGAGAAACGGGCGGTGGTCCAGAAGAAGAACCGGAAGGGTCGGATACCCTGATGGACTTGTTTCGGTGGTGGGCTATTGAGTCCATGGAAGTCTACCGGCGTATGATGGTCAGTAAGTAATTCACACGAAGCACAAAAAGACGTACCGAATCCTGCCTAAACTCCTGTGGTAAAGGTTGTCGTGATCGCCTCCCAGTAGGACTTGTCCTTGAAGAAGCGACAGCGGCGAGTGCAGCGTTCGTCACGTCTCTCACTCCCATATCTGAGACAGAGTTCATGCCCAACGAAGTCCTCTTGCTTCTCGGTGATAGTGGTGACTGCCGCTGCACAGCAGAAATAGAATTCCGAAGCTTGCTGGGTGAATCTGGTGCGGAGAGTAATCGTTGTCGGACTCTTGTAGCAGGTGGTGGGGTGACAGAACGTTCCACGAGCTCGTCCTCAAGGTGATTCTCGCGTTCGGTATCGGATCCTGAAGGCGGCGTTTCCCTCACCTCGTAGGTGGATGTTGTGGCTTGCGAGACGACGCGTGGTCGCGATCCGCCGGATAATCTTGAAGAAGTTGATGTGGATGATGTAGTGGAAGATGTTGATGGTGGTATTGGTGACCGAGCCGACCGACCAAATGCTGGCGAAGGCGAGCTTAATCGCATTCCGCTAAGCTTCTCCAGTGCCTGCGGTGGTGAGGGATAAAAAAAGATCAGGCGGTCGCCACGCGTTTCGTGAAGGGATGTCTCACTTCTTGGTTCCTCTTCGCTAAATTCTTCACCCTGTCCAAAGCCGAAACGGTATCGTTCGAGGATGCTGAAGCGGTCGAAATCGTTGACTTCCTCTTGCCAACCCCAAACCTCGCAGTATGATCCTCATCATCGTAATCCCCCAACTCGTCACGGGGGTCATCCAAACTATCCCTGCTCCCATCTCCGTTCGCGTCGTTCATCGACCTATTCGAGGCCGACCGGTTGAGCGTCGGTCTTCTCCTAACGCTTCCCGCAGTATTACTCCGCGAATCTCCTCCGACGCTTCCACTTCCGGTCGAATTCGTTGCAGGCGGAGAAGGTAATCCAGAGCTGGTCGAAGAGAGATTCGAAGCGGCGCCGGGGCTGGGTGGTTCCGGTAGATCAGGTATGCTGGATGAGCTGCTGATTGTCGAGTTAATGCTCGAGGTAGAAGTCGAGCCAAGAAAGATAGCAGATATTGGTCGTTTTTTGTTCCCATGCGCTCGACGGGTGGTGCTCATTTGATCGAAGGGTGGTTGTGTGGTAACGGATGCGTTAATTCTCGTCGTTGAGTTGGGCAACCGGAACTTGGGAACTGGTGGACTGCGTGGATTTGGTCAAACTGGGACCGTGCGAGGGTCGACAGTTGATCAATCCACCAGTCAAATTCACGGTCTCTTTGGAATTGGTCGGTGGTCCTGTTCGGTTAACAGAAGACCTCGTATGTCGCCGCGTCAAGAAGGCGGGAGGAGTCTGCTATCGAATAAGACAGCAGGGTAGAGGGGGCGGGAGGGTCGAGTGAGGTGAGAACGGGCCCAATAGCTAATCGGCGAGGCTTTGTTTGTTTGTCGTTCGCTGACGTCTCGGTAAACTTTGAACGCTCGGAATTCCTGGCGCTGGCCGTCGAGGTCGAAAGTTCCGGACGATTCAAGCGGGATTCAAGAGGACCCAGAAAAGGACCGAAAGGATGGGTGGGGGCTTGCAGAAGGCGAAAAAAAAGGGGAAAAAACGTTGGTCAAGAGGATGTCGACCGCGACGGGTTGTGGGTGCGTCTGGAGTGTGGTAATCGATTACGCGATATCGAAGGGAAAGAAAGAGGAAAAGAAAAGAAGGGAGGGGGGAGTCGACGCTGGTGAGGCTCCTTCCACGACTCCGCAGAGCTGCAGCCTCGCTGTCTGGGCGGAGGGGAGGGTGAATGGCAATTCTCAACCACGTGGATCAGGCGTTGCGAGGAGTTGTGGCCCACGATCGGAGAAGGCGAGTTCAAAGTCAAATTTGCTGCTGCCTCTAGTTACAAACTCAAGTACTTGGAATGTCAGCCTCACATACTACTCCTAGTCCCAGCACTGGCCTCGCATCGGGAGGAGTCCCCACAGAGGCATCGTAAAAACCAGAGAATTCGAGAATTCCCAGTAATTGTAAAACCACTCGTATTATTCTAGCCTCAGAACCAGCCCGGTTCAAATGGGCGGCTCACGGTCAAACCCCCTCCGCACTAGTGGTTCAATCCTCCAGACGAGAATGCGGCCAGAGGACATCTAGTGGAAGGGGGCGACTTTCGAGAGGCGAGGCACGGAAGCAGACAGGTCTGAGAATGGGTCGCGGGCGTCAACCCCCAAGGCACCGTATGAGATACCCAGGATAAGCTGTTGAGGGAGGAGGAAACGGTTCTACAAAGGGAACAACAGTGCTATTCGAGAACACATGAAGATGTCGAAAGAGTATGGGGAAAGAGCGGGAAACGGCTATGTACGGATGCAGAGGTGAACATAGGGGTGAGGATAATGGGTGGTTTAGAGGAACCAAGGCCATGGACGACTGTAATCAATTACGGACAGCATTGGAGGGTGATGGCGGACGAGGAGCGAGTTGGAAGAGAAAGAGAGAGAGAGAGAAGAGAAGGCAAAACGACGATGAGCGGGAGGGTCCGACGAGAGCGTAAATAGCGGGGCTGACCCATGCCAACAGAAACAAAACATCAAATTGCCGACTTCCGGCTTCTCGTCCTCCCCCCGATAGTTCCATTCCCTGTATGATGGACGAACTCCGCCTGGGGTTGGTTCGGCGAGCCCTGTTCGGTGTATGCATTCATGATGCTCGCGAAACCTGCAGGCAACGCCGGCCCGTTCGACCCCTGTCCAGAAGAATACGCAGCCTGTACCGCGGGATGCGAATCCACGAACTGGAACTGCTGGTCCCTCTGCAGGGCCGGGGAATGCGAAATACCATGGTGTTGGTGTTGTGAGGGGGAAGGAGGGAATGACGTGTCCGGACGGCCACCGAACTCCTCGTGATGTCCATGCCCATCTTCAAAGTCGTGATTAGCTCCCCCGCCAGATCTACAAACACCTGAGCACGGGAATGACGCACCTTTTCTAGAGGGATCCTCGTCTGCATCACCACCCTCATCATCACGTCTCCCACCCCGAATGTTATTCAGATGCGGTTCATACTCATCAGGCAAAGCAGGAACCACCGACGCGTGCCTGCCGCCGAGCGGCCTACTGCCAAGTCTGCCGATGCGCCACGAAAACCGCTTTGGTCTGCATAATGGACACAACAGGATGCGAGAGATGCTTACCCTCCTTCATGGAAATTCTGCCACACATAATCCCTCAACTGGTCCGCCCCCGGTAGTCCTTGGATAAGATGTTTAATAGTGTTCTGAGCCAAACCGAAGAAGTCGGGCCCAGAGACAGAATTTGAGTGTTGCCTGTTGCGAATCTGATTTGCTGTCTTGATGATCATGGACCACGCACCCGTCGCTGTGCCAGCGATGAGCGGTTTTTTCGGGTTGTCACCAGCAACAATCTGGAACTTGGGGCCATCGCCTCCGTCAAGAATTGAGCAATGATAGACAACCTCTGCGGTAGGATCGATCGTCGATAAATAACGCCTGCGTAAATCGGGAACCCGTCGGCAGAGTGAAAAATGAAGTATGGGATTGACGCACCGTGTAACCTCATAACCAACCGGGAAGATGTACCGCTCAGTATGGAAATGCTCTCGCTTGCAGACTTCTCCCAGGTTGAGGACCGTCATGATGCCGACGTTGAGGGGTAACAGAGGTTTACCCTTTTTATCACGGGGTACAACCGGGATACTATGGCTCTTGGAGAGGACTGTATGCGCCTTCAACCTCTTCGGCTTTGCGAGTCTCTGGTTTTCCGGAGCACGCGATGGGGCTACGGCCCTCGAAGCGGTACTGTTGTTCATCATAGGTGGGACTTCACCTAACGCAGATGGTTAACTCTAACTCTGTGATTAGTTAGGGACGCAAGCACCACTTGCACCGTTTGGAACGAATGTGAAGGATTGTTCCTCGTGGGGAGATTGGGACATCGGGGATGCAGAGCGCCCGTGGAATGGCTGATCGCCGTGGAGTTGATGGATGGTCGGAGATTGTTGATAACCCGAAGATTGGTGAGAGATGGATCCACCGCCCTCGGAAGGCGGAGCGGGCGGCTTGATACGGAGTCGTGTACCGTTGCTGGAAACTAACAAGGGCCCATCACCGGCTGAGTGTTCGCCTGGGTAGGGTTGGTTCCCGCCTCTGCTTGGATCATGTCCGGGGGGTGGATGATAGGGAAAAACCTGACCCTGAGCTGTGGTCTCCTTCCCCTTGGTCGTCCTCGCTCGTTTGGTCTGACGACGCGCCTCACGGGCCTCTTCCTCGGCGCGGTGGGTCATCTCTTCCTCTTGTTGTTTCCTAGCTTGAGGTCCGACATGACGGGAATAATAGATGGGGTCGACTTTGGGGTCTTCAGAGGACGATTCTTCGAGTGCGACGCGCATGTTGGCTCGGAAATAATCTTGGGCCTTTTTCGGCAGTAAAGCCCTAGGGAATGCGCTAGATCGTGCTTGGATAACATCATCCTCTGTGCGTTGTGCGTTTTTGGGTACTTGTTGCTCGAGTTCGATGATGCGATCGAGGAGGGCACTGTGCGTCGGGACGATGACGCGACGACACGGTGAGACTGATCAGCGGACGGGGGACTAAGAACAGGATGTGAAGGGGTGCTTACCTTCGTTCATGCCTCATACGGGATGTGCGCTCGCCAGATCGCAATAGTTCCGACTCTGTCTCTTTGAATTTCTGTAAAACGCACGCATCATGCCCAGGTGTAAGTGGATGTGAGAAAACGGGTGGATTGGAGGCCACAGTTTTAAGCCACCACAATACGGACCTCTTCGAGCTCAAAGAACTTTCTCTTTAGCCGTTTGTACTTTTCGACATATTCCTGAGGCGGCTTTTGTTGAACGTTGGCTGGTTGGTTTGGAGGGGGTGGGTATTGTTGGGGATTGAACTGCGGGGGAGCCATCACGATGTCCCGGTCTGCTGGCGGGCCCATGGGTGTGTTTCCAGACGAAGAAGCCCTAATGCTCATGGTGTGTGGGGACTTTGGGGGCAGGAATCGAGAGAGACGGCCACGGGGGAGACGGACTGATGGTGGGCGTAGAAGCGTAAAGCGGGTCGAAAGCGGAAATGGCAACTTCGAGCATTGGTCTTTGCGTCAGAAGACGCGCTTTCTGTCGGTGACGTCCTCTTCCTATTCCTTTAAAAGCGACACTGGAAGTCTACAAGTGAAACCATTTTTTGTAGCTAGGAATGAAAAAGAAAAAGTCGAGTGAAAAATCCCCCGAACAAGAAAAGCCACGCCGCGGGCTGTGAGAAAAACACCAGGGGAGATCTTGTCATTACGCCCAAATCCGGCCAAAGGCGTTGCACGCCCCTCCCCCCTTTCCATCCCGGACGAGTCCCCCGGAGTAACATTGTTCATTCTCGGTCCTTGCCCTCTCTATTCTAACCTTCATTCGTCTATTCATCTCCTCGCCTTCCGCGTGCGTTTGCCGGGCCTCCTCATCAGAACATCCGGCTCATTCTCCCAGGCATTCTCATCCCGACTTGGCAGGCCGGAGCCTCCAGCTGATTCTCCCGTAAATCTTTCCCACACTTACACCCGCACCAAGCCGATCCTCCAGATGCTTCCGCGGTCACGTGCTTAGTGTAAAAATATTGCTCAATGTCGGGTAATTGATGCCAGTTTTGGCCTGCATACGACTAGTAAATAAATGTGTAATAAGTAGTGGCAAACACGGATGGTAGCTGCGCCAAATTGGAGCAACGGAATCCACTACGTACACGCCCAGGTCAAGTGCACGCACATCGTGCAGTAAATAGAAGGTAAATGTCCGCACACAGAACAAAATTGCATAGCGCAACGACAGATATTGTCTGAATGTATCTGTCTGGGTTGAACAAACGGTGCGCCGACATAAAACAGGTGAAAGCTCACCTATGTCAAGTGCTGGCTTGCCGGGTATATTGCAAAATCCCGTTCGCGTCCACGAAAAGCGGACTGTCATTCCCCTCTGGCCTCAAACAGTCAATCGGGATGAGGCCCTCTAATCCCTGAACGTTTTTCGTATTTCCATTCCTCCTCAAAACCTTCACCTTTGTCCATCCATCATCAAACAACCCCAACACAGACACCTCGTCGTCGATCTCAACTGCCAACTCATCCGCAGCCTCCGGTTCGAAGGTTCTCAGCACCATCCCTACCGGCGGGGAGCCTGCGGAGGATGGTGGTCGTGGAATAGGGTCGGCGAACGGATTGGGACTCAAGAACCCTTTGCTCTCGCGACTTTGCACAAAGGACCCACCTCGTGAGGTGGGAGGTTTTGGGAACGACCACGATTCAGTAGGAGAGAAGGGCCGGACGGAGATGGGAGAGGGACAATGTTGGTCGGATTGGCTGGAGATGTCGCTGTATCTCACGTTGGGACTGACCTCCACCCACTGGATCCCGCTATCATCACTTCCACCACTTTCCGATGATCCAATACTGAACTGGGAGTTACGGCTGCTCCTCCTTCCGGTTGAGTGCACAGCAATGGCAGGAGGTGTGATTTCCGGATGGGCGACCTGTGTCATCTGGGGAGTGGGGGCGGCTGCAGGAACGGGAGTTGGGGGCGGCACAGCCATGATGTCGGAGAATGGGTCATCATGTCCGTCTCTGGAATTGTTACCGAAGATGCTTGCTCGAAGATCTCCGAAACTGCTTCTGAACGTGGTACGTGAGCCCTTCTCGCCGCTGGACAACCAACGCGTGCGCTGAACAACTCGTCGTTTCCTGATCTGCTTACGCAGGAAGAACACGAGCAGTGCTAACACTAGGACAGCACCGATGACGATGGCGGAGATAATTCCAGGACCCAAGCCCCTGCCCCTAGAAGAGTTCGCCCCACTGCCATATCCATCATCGCCGCCATCGACAGAGCCGCCGCCACCGCCACCTGTAGGGCCATTCGCGGGGTTTCCGCTAGCTGAGTGGGGAAGTTGGGTGACTTGCGTCCTCACTCCAGAGATCGTGGTGAAAACCACATGGCCCTGGTCGTTTGGACCCACGAGAGGGTCGCCGGGACTGTGATTCTGCGGGTTAGGTCCGGAGAGGTGTACGGAACCTTCCTTGGGAAATCCACCGGACTGAAAGGGTGGCGGCCTGCCGGGAGGGGACGGGATTGATGAATCAGATGAGTTAGAGGGATTAGACTGGTTGGAAGGATTAGGCGGGTTTGAAGGGTTGGAGGGACTAGACGGGTTGGAGAGATTGGATGGATTGGACGGATTGGATAGATTAGACGGGTTGGATGGGTTGGAAGGATTAGACGGATCGGAGGGATTCGACGGGTTGGAGGGATTAGACGGGTTGGAGGGATTAGACGGGTTGGAGGGATTCGATGGGTTGGAGGGATTCGATGGGTTGGAGGGATTCGGTGGACTGGGGGGGTTCGGTGGACTGGGGGAAATAGGTGGGTTGGAGGGAATAGATGGATTGGAGGGAATAGATGGATTGGAGTCCGGGGAACCTAGGTTGGGAGTAGGAGTAGATGGGTTGGGAAGAATGTTAGGAATCGGATTCGGGACGTTGGCATTGTCACTTCCAGGGTTCGGAGGGGCTAGTGTGTTATCGCCTCCACCTCCACTGTTCCCATTTCCATTTCCCAGGCCAAGGTTGGGAGTAGGTGGGTTTGGAAGGACGTTAGGAATCGGATTCGAAACGTCAGCATTCCCACTTCCAGGGCTCGGAGGGGCTGGCATATTATCACCTCCGTCTCCACCGTTCACGTGCCCATTTCCATTTCCCAGACCAAGGTTGGGAGCGGGTGGGTTGGGAAGAATGTTAGGAGTCGGGCTCGGGGCGTTGGCATTGGCACTTCCAGGGTTCGGAGGGGCTGGCGTGTTATTACCTCCGCCTCCACCGTCCCCATTCCCGTTTCCATTTCCCAGGCCAAGGTTTGGAGTGGGAAGAATGTTAGGAATCAGGTTCGGGATGTCGACGTTGTCACTTCCCCCGTGCCCATTTCCATTTCCATTTCCCAGGCCAAGGTTTGGAGTGGGAAGAATGTTAGGAATCAGGTTCGGGATGTCGACGTTGTCACTTCCCCCGTGCCCATTTCCATTTCCACTTCCCAGGCCAAGGTTGGGGGTGGGGGTAGGTTGCGGGGGAACCTGTTGTGGGGGAGGGGTATTTGGATTGTTACCTCCGGGAGTAGGTGTGTGGTTCGATCCACCAGGATCCGGGTTATTGTTCCCGGGAGCAGGTGTGTGTTTTGGCTCACCGGGATTCGGATTACCGTTCCCAGGAGTAGGCGTAGGTTCTGGCCCACCAACGAGAATGGTTACCAGAGGGTTGACGAGAGGAATGGAAGGAAGCGAAACGGGTAGATCGAGGAGACCGCGGCGGTCGAAGTGGCCAGATTTTTCCACGTTAGAGTTAGAGTTAGACTTTGAAAAATGTTTCGCACGACGCAATGGAACTCCGTGCATATTGAAGGTTCCGCGAGAGTGCAAGGCCGGGATCAGAGACCAAAGAGCATATACCTCCTCAGAAGACGAGAGGCAAATGAGATTGAAATGGAGAGGAAAGTTCGAAAAAGAGAGTGGATGCCTAACGAGCGTTGGGGAAGATAGGAAACGGTCGCAGTGGTGGGGGACAAAGGTACGCTTAGCTTTCTAAGTGCATCAGCGGTGGTCGGAGCTTGGGTGGGGTCCGTGATGGGGGCGGGAGCGTAGACTGCGGCGGCGCAGGGGGGGAGAGGGGGGCAGTTGTTGGGCACCCTGGCCTTTTTCTCGCCTGTCGCGTGGCCTATACATAATGGAACCTGACGACGATGAAGGCTGATGAGGCTTGCGATCAGACTTCTTGATGTCAAACCTCCAACTCCGCCACTTCAGTCCACCTCCGTGAGGTTAGATTTTCGAATTGTCGTCATTGCCCGAAACAAATAGCCGAATGGAGCGCCACGGCGGACGCTCCGTAGGGCCAGAGTACCATCCCATTTACAAAGGACGCTTATTTGAAGACAATGTCCACTTTTGCGGTTGTTTTGAGGGAGCAGACAATCATCGGACCGTCACAGATGAAGGACATGGCCTCCGCCACCGTCGGGGATAGTTGCGGAATCGACCGTTCCAACTATGGGAAGCCAACAACGAATGACAGGCATCGCCTCGTCGGCATACCCACTCAGCCCCACGGTTGGCTCTCTTCATCCTCCATCATGTCCTGTCGTCGGGTAGTGCGGGGCTCCTCTGTCAATCTTGGGGTTACATAAGTGTCCCAAATTCAAGCGGCATTTATCCGATCGATGAGCAACCTAAACTTACACTAAGAATGGTGCGGAATACCAGGCGTTGTGAGCGGAGTGGAGCCAAGGGAATTATCGAAGGGTCGCCTCAGCTGTTTCAGGAAAAGTGAGGAATCTGAGAAGGGGCGGATTCGGCTGCTAGGATGATCGTGTTTCATGGCGGCTCTCACTAGAGACGGGAAAGGACGGCCCCGTCCCAGTCCTAACTGTCAATCACTAGAGCCGCGAGATTCTGATTGGTTTTGAGGCCCACAAACTAGGCCAGCGTCCGTGGCCGAAGTGGCATTGGGCCGGCGGAAGAGCGAAGATAGCACCAATCGGTTTGATCGTCATATATCAATTGACAGTAAATGGACGTGGTTGTGAAGCAAATGGAATTGAGGATATTAGAGCTCACCTATCATGTCTCATTGTCTGCCTGATGGTGGGAAGAAACAGGACAATGGAATCTTGGGTGGTATGTGGGTGATGTCTGTGCGACCAATCGGCTGACGAATATAGAAGATACGCTCGGAGATATCTTTTTTTTTTGCAGAGAGAAGTAAAATAAACCTCCGGGAGACCTTCATCTCATTGCAAAAACATCAGGGGGGCAGACGCGACTCGGAACAAGTTCAACGTTGAGCTTTGCTTGAGATGGGTTACGCTGCGGCAGTGGTTTGGGTTCAATGTGACAAGTTACGGTCACGTTGAGTCATGCGTGACTGGTGACTGTGCGCGACTGGTCGCGTTCTAATTAGCTTGCCCCTCGGCGCGTCTCCTCACGCCATCTTATGGACGACCCTCATGACGATACACCACAGTTCGACAGTGACGATGATGAGCTCGACTGGGAGGAGGTTTACGTCCCATCTCAGCCACGAGAAGGTCCGTCTGCGCCCGTAACACCAGACATCAACATTCCAGTTGGTCAAACCATCTCCACAATCGAGATCACACTCGAGTCTCGCCGGGCTAAAAAGGACAAGGAAGACGCATTGTGAGTCTTTAGCATTATTCTGCGTGACAATTCTTGAATCCTTGCAAGGAAAAAGGCTCTTAATGCGGCTGTGTACGCCGAACGTCTCACTCGGGTTGATTGTCATAAGGTCCATACCGTCTTCCTCATCGCGAACGCTGTCCTCCGAAACAGGTGGCTGAATAACAAGCTGCTACATGTGCGGTAGTCTTTTGAGACCACCAAAACTCGCGAGCGCTGACCTGACCGTCCGCAGGCTCGGCTAATGTCCTTGACACCGTTGAACTTGCAGACCGCTTTCCTTAATATCAAGAAATCTCGAGTTCCTGACGCAGCCTACCGAGGGCACATCTTTGAGAACTCAATTAGGGCGCTCGTCGAGTGGTGGGCATACGTCTTCTTCCGGGTCCAGAAAACAGGACACATCCAGAGTCACACCTACGATGAGATTCAACAACTTCTCAAATCTGACGAATTCGAGTTCGACGAGAACTACCAGCTTGCATATTCTTCGTTTGAGGGCCACGAGATTGTCAAGACTCCGAAGAGCTTGATGAAACACGCTTTGATGGGGAACGGATCTCGTGATGTCAGCGTTCAACTCTTCACTGCCCTCTGTCGAGCGTTGGGAATTCCAGCTAGGTTGGCTGTTAGCCTCCAGAGTGTTCCATGGCAAACTGGCGCCGGTAAATCAAAACCGACTGCGAAGAGGAGATCGAAACCCGACACCCCTGCCGATTCCGACGATGATATGGAGGAGGTTGTCGTTCCTACAATCCGTGACATTAAGGGTAAGGGGCGGGCGATAGACTCTGATGGTGGATATGTTGCTTCGGACGGGAGCAGATCTTCCACCGCTGCATCACCCCCCGTCAACGGTAAAGGTAGACGCAAGGGGAAACAGAAAGCAACTCCGGTGATTCGTCTCCGTAAACCACAATCTAAACCGCCACTGCAGGAGAGTTTGGAAGGTGGGGTTCAACCTCCTCCACACCTCCTCGTCCTCGACTCAACGTACCCCCAGACGATTTAGATTTGACGCCAGCCCCCCCTACAATGTGGACAGAAGTTTTCTCGCGCGCGGATTGCTGCTGGTTACCCGTCGATCCAATACGGGCGATTGTCAACAAACGCAAGGTGTTTGACCCCGCTTACTCAAACATTCCGAAGAAGGGAAAGAACACCCGTAACCGAATGCTCTACGTGATGGCGTTTGAGGAGGACAGTTTCGCCCGAGATGTTACAGCAAGGTACGCGAAGGATTACGGTGCGAAGGTCGCGAAGATGCAGCGCAGTGGGGGGGTGGGGAACAGTAGGAAGGAGTGGTGGGATCGGATTATTGCCATGGTTCAGAGGCCATATCGACTGGTAATGCGACAGGATCAGTACCATCCGCCCAAACTGACCCGTCTCTTCTGCGACAGAATCGAGACGAAGTTGAAGACGAACAGTTGCAGTCCAACCAACTTACAGAGGGTATGCCCACCACAATAGCTGGGTTCAAAGACCATTCCCTGTGCGCACTATCATACACCGTATTCCCCAATAGCCTTGCTCAGTTATCCACTTTGCAGCTACTCGCTCGCTCGTCACATAAAGCAAACCGAAGTGATCCATCCTCTTGTCGAAATAGGCAAGTTCCGCGGCGAGGCGGTATATCCCCGAGGAAACGTGCTTTCCCTCAAAACATCCGAGAGCTGGATGCGTCAAGGGTATAAGATCAGGGAGGGCGCGCAACCAATGAAGATGATCAAACAACGCGCAGTGACTATCAACAAGAGACGTGTGGTCGAGATGGCACTTGCAGACCAGAACGGCGATGGAAGTGGGGAGGGAAATGAGGGTGGACTGATGCAAGGGTTGTATGCGAAAGGTCAGACGGAATTGTACATCCCTCCGCCCGTGGTCGACGTGAGTTTCTCATCTCCACCCGGTCATTCCCTTTTATGCGTGGTGTCGTTTCCCTTGGTTCCATCGAACGCTAACCTGATTTCAGGGCATCATCCCCAAGAATAACTTTGGGAACGTTGATCTTTATGTCCCTTCAATGTTACCGAAAGGGGCAGTCCACATACCTCGTACGTCTTTCAGCGTTGTCCCACTCATTTCGTATCCTCCGACCGAAGGCACCTGACTCAATTATTGACAAATACACGTATTTAGATAAGGGCATTACCAAAATTGCGAAAGACCTTGGCATAGATTATGCAGAAGCCGTGGTGCGTGCAACGCTGACCCTGCATCCAAAAAAGTCGATACCTATTCCACGAACGGGCAGGTGTCATTCGAGTTCAAGAATAGGAAGGCCATGCCCGTTTTACGTGGAATCGTGATCGCGTCAGAACACGAAGCGCTGATCCTCGAGGTGCGCAAAATGGACTTCACACACATTCCATAGTTCACTAACTCCAATTGGTGTTTTATCGGATGAACAGGCATACTGGGAAGTGGAACACCATCGAGCCGAAAAGGAGGAGATCAAACGCCAAACGGATGTGCTGAAGCGTTGGGCCCGTCTGATCAAGGGTTTGCAGATTCGTCGCAGACTACAAGCTCAATACCAACGGGCCGATACGGGAATCAACCTTCATGGGGATAACTGTGACGCGAATGTTAAGGGAAAACCCACAAGCGAACAGCAGATCGTTATCGAGGTATCGAGCGCGGATCCAGGGCCTAGCTCTGTGTTGCAAGGTTCACACGGTATCGCAAAACCCGAGGCTGGCTGGTCGGATTCCGCGGTACGTCGCCCACAGGTGGGCCTCTTTTCGTGCGGTGCGGTTGCATCGAACTGACTCTGTATTCTCTGATTTCTCGCAGGTGCATCACGATCCGGACCTCTTCCACGCCGGAGGATTCATCGCCACCGCGGACGAGATCGTACAGCCCTTCAGCCTGCCACGATCCCAGTACCTACGATCTAGAGATCGCGCCGCCTCTCCGCCGGCCAGTGGTGATGACGTGGAGATGGTTTCGGATTCGGAAGGGGTTGTGGATGAGAACCCCCTAGCCGCAAATGGCCGCGATCCGACGAAGGCTGTCGAAGGTGGAAGGGGGTGCGAGGGCGAGGGCGAGGGTGATGAGGTTCCTTTGGGGCCAGAAACGATGAATGAACCGATGAAGACTATGGCTGAATTGGCTGCTGAGCACGCAGAGCGACAGCGCCGGCTTGAAGTTGGATCTACGAGGGGTTCTAAAATTTCCGGGCGAGGCGTCAGGTCTTTGCGTGCTCGACGAAAGGCAGTGGACGACGAAAACGAGGACGAACCTAAAATTGACGAGGATGTGGATCTCTCAGAGCCCTCTCTCAGCGACTACCCCTCTGACTCCCCAGCACCGAACAAGAAGCACAAGGCAGCGTCTTCGACAGCATCTTCCAGGACAAAAATCCGATATTCATCATCCAAATCCACCCCACAGCATTGGAAGAAGCGTGCCAGGAGTCCTGACATCGATGAAGGTTCCGATATTGAGTACGAAGGATCGTCCAGGTCAGTGTCAACGTCGACAGGGCCTCGCCCGAGACGGAAGACCGCAACGAGAACGGCGAAACCAGAGCCGAGAACCATTCGTGCGGTATCCGGCTCCCGTGCCACCTCTACCGCCGTCCTGGCATCGGATCGAGTCCTACGATCGAGGAAGGGAAAGGTCTAACCCTCCTTTGCATATGAGCGGCCTCCAAGAATGGGTCAATAGTTTGTCACCATAAATCACAAGAAGCGACGGGCACGAGATCCTAGGGGCCACGGGGTTTGGGTTGAATCTTGGAGTGCCTGGGTGCATTTTTCGGACCGCGTTGATTGGCTTGAAGGATTTTAGTGGGCGATCAGGGTTAGGGAGACGTTGGGCTGTCAATCGGAGGCAGGATTCTTTGATCACTTTTCCTTCACGTATATCTCGTACAACCTTCTGCGAATCTTTAAACAGATCCAAGGGATCTTAGTGACTTGTGGATATGGCTAGAAATTTCCTAGTGGCGTTCAAGCAACAAGCACATCACAGGGACTCCGTTTTTATTCGATCAGACGCGTTTCGATGCAAGATGGGTAATGCACGCTTCGGAATGGATGTGGTGGATATATTCAGGGATTCAAATCTGTGGTGGAACGATGAAAAAAAATCAAACGCCTTAGCTGACATGCCGAAACCGCTGAAACGGGACTGACATTCCACTCCTCCGGTCACAGCCCAACCCCTTCTATTCGATAGGGTTCCGAGGAGTGGCGTCCGAGGGGAATGGGACGAGACACGCGAAGGTCAAGTAAGAGGTGTGACCTCGAACCTCAGGAAAGACCTTGGACACATTAAGATGCTGACCGCTTCCACTCCCACCGCCGATGGAATTCGATTCGTTGACGTTAGCGGAACCTACCCTCTGATCGGGTCTTTCCCATCCTCCAGCAAGACCATCAGAGTACTCGATTGGATCGGTAGCCGCTTCAGGGTCTGTGGCGAAGTTAAGGTTGGTGCTGGCGTTGTTGTTTACACCATCGTCGTTATCATCCCGGATCTCGGCGCCGATCTTCGCGGCTGAGGTATCACCGTCCTTTCCTTCGTTGGTCTTGACCCGCTTCAGCGAAGCGTCCTCCTGCACCCCACCAAGGTCCACCTCGTCGCCAGCTTCTTCACGTTTTCTTTTGGCCCTGGAGGCGGCGGAAGAAGCTACCTGCCGTAATCTCCGCTCTTCCCGACGTACGGCCATGTCTTTTAGTTCCTCGCCGACTTGGCGGACCGATTTCAGGGAGGGTATTTGGCTGACTTCGTGTGGACGCATCAGGGTTTCGTACATCGTTATCTCTACGAAATGAAAGAGTTGAAACGCGTGGTCAGCGTGATGTGATTTCATAGAGGGAACAGGTAAAAACAATGGTATTGATAAGCAGCGTGCAGAATTCATACCTGTGAATCCATGTTCATTTAATGCGTTCACAGTCCTCAGGACCTGCTCCATGCATGGACTAAAGCAACAAATCCTCGTGGTCCGATCTTTCTAATAGACGGGCAGATTATGGGAGCCTCAGTAGGGGAGTAACGGGGGAAAAAAGGGAGAATGCGGATTAACGTACGCGCAATGCCGTCTTGGCGTGTAGTACTGCTTCCCAGGGCGCCGGGAGATCCAGGAACACTGGAAAGTACAAAGAACAACCGTCATCGATATTTGTCCCGCGACGTCCATCTGTCTTTCATCCGAGGAGACAAGGAGGGGAAGACAATTTTTGGATGTATTTACCTGCATCAGCGGTGTCCGCGATCGTAAATCCGTCCTTGCAAACATTCCGGTGGGTCAACGTGACATTTGACATCCCGTGCTCAGAAAACTCTTGGCTGAAAACGGAATGCATATACCCACAAAGAGCGGCGGTGATGCGACAAGGCAATTCAATGGGTGAGGAAAGGCATGGAAGGGGATTAGATTTGGTGAGGTTGGAAAACCACTCACCGAGCTTTCAACGCTCTTGCCTCGTGGAACTCATATGACCATAGATGGCCCGAGGAACCTATGGTCCGAGCTGTCGAGTGAGAGAAGGACCCAGAACCGGTACCTAGATGCACATAGAACTTTCAGAATACCGTTCAAGCGGGCGGAAGTAGAGAGTCAAGATTTTCAGGAGGCGTAGCGGTGGGGGACCATCGGGTCCATTCTCCCTGATCACGATGATCAGCGGTAGCTCCGAGTGGAATCGGTGCCGTGGTTTGTAGCCGACGGGACCCCGACGAAAAAGTACTTGTTGTACATTCCTCTCTGTCAACCATCCGGATTACGTCGGACTATCGAAAATTTTATGGTATCCGAGAAAGAGGGAAAATAAATAAATGGTAAACCTACCTGCCTCTATGACGTGTGATCCGGGTTTTATGTTCAGCCAGGAGGTAACAAGTGCGATATCTGCAAGGTACAAGATCTGGGTACGATGCGGAAGAGCCATAGTCCAAAGTTCCGGAGTAGGACGTAAGACGTGGATAAAACCGCGTCCGTGACTGGAGGCAACCTTCGAGCCATAAGGGAGACCAATGAGGTCGTCGTGACGATAAGAGCCAAATTTGTTATTGAACAGTTTGCCGGCGGTGACTTGGAGAGGTTGAATGAACTCTCTCGTCTGAATGTACATTGAACGTTCTTTCTTGCACGAAAAAAATAAGAAACGAGAAACTCTTACGAGCCACACGATGATCAAATCTCCGTCTTGGATTTCTCTGTTTTCCGACCACATTTGGCGTGGCAGTTGTTGAAGGGAGTGTAAGCGATTACTCTACAGCGTTGGAAAAGGAAGAGATGTAGCCGCGAAGCGCAAGTCACGTGGTGGGGGAAGAGGAGAGAGATTAGGTTTCCCAAATCGAATCTCGCTAAAAAAACAAGCACCTTTTTTGTTCTGCACCCGAGCGAGGAAGATAATTAACCTTGTTTCGTCTCGCTGGCGGCGGTGAGCGGGGACAGATCTTCAAGGTAATTTCGGGGGAAGCCGAACGAACGAGAAGAGCTGACGGGTGGATCAAATTAGGCGCCTACCAATCCAACCCTTTCCGTTATATAAAATCCAACAACAGAAAGCAACTTGTCTAAATGACAGTTCGTCGTCTCACCCTTCCTCCTCTCTCTCCTCGCCAGACTATTTACTTCGGAACCGCTGCCGTCCACTATGTCCAAGACTGTCCCTGCTTTGTCTTTCAGTACGCATATCCTCTCACTCGAAATCTGGTTTGTCGCTTCTGACTTGGCTTGATCCAAAGTCGGCATTGTCGACTTTTCTGAAAACGTGCGTCTTCACATATCACCCTTGTACTCGTAGTGCTGACATTTTTTTACTCGTGAAACAGGCGGTGTGGCTCTACTGTTCAAGTTCAGTCACAGACCTTCTCGGTTGGGAGCCTGAAGAAATCGTGGGAGAGTCGTCGATAGACCTCACACATCCAGACGAGTCTGCCGCGATTAGGCGCCTTCATTAGTGGGTCTTTTGTCGTTTTGTGCGCCCCAGCTGCTAACGCCACGATTGATAGTGACACCATTGCGCAGGACAAAGCGGCTGTGTTGGCCTACCTTCGGCTGAGACACAAAGACCCCTTGCGCGGCCATATCCTATGTTGCGTCGTACGTGTTGCCAATCTCACATTGTGTGTTCGCTGACAGATGCCGTTCGATCAGTCCCGCACGATCGTCCATACCGTTACAGTAGGCAGCGTTTCGTTCGCCCAGCCCGGGCCAAGGGCGATGCACAACGCATCAACTGCGCAGGAGGTGCAAATCATCTCGCCTACAGCGTCCAACTTTCAATTCAGGGTGAGCATATCGGGGCCGCCACCGCATGCCCAGTTTTGACTGACTGCTTCTGGCGTAGAAATGGAACGACCCGTCACCCATGCCTCCATGCCATATCCCAGATAACCTCGCCGGGCCATCCAACCCACCCGTCACCTCGCTCGGCTCTTCACAGCCCCTTTCCATCGACGACCTTTTCTCCAACCGACCCAATAGTTATCCCCATTTTGCCGCCCAATCCCCTCGCACTCTGCTTATCCTCAATCGTTTTTCCATGAACTGCAATATCGAGTATTGCTCCAATGATTGTGTCCTTCCGACAACCGCCATCATGGGTCGCCCATTCTACGATTTTGTGGCCCCAAAGGACGAATCCCTTGTGCGAAGCTGGATCGACGCATGCAAGAGCTGGGGAGTGAACGAGCGTGGTCAACCCAGCGATGGCGGCTTTGGTTTCGGCAAATTTACGGTTTACGTCCCTGGGAGGGATTCAAGGTGAGTTTTGCCCGTGTCCCCTATGACGTCTGCTAACAATACGCCGGTCCAATAGAGCTATTGAGGCGCCTCCTTCCCAGGCGCCCAGGCGTGGGGGTGAACCCTATCGCAGAAGGAACGACAATAACACTAGTTCGAAGGCCGGTGGCAGGTATGGCCGGAGTGTGATAAATTCGTCGTCGTCAACTCCAAGCAGGTACCGACCGGAGAACGAAATCCTTGTGGATGTGATCTTCTCCGCCCATTCGGATGGGCTGATGGCCATCCTTAGGAAGGCGTGAGCGAATTGTTCGGCGCCGTCACTGGTTGTTTATGCATTTGTTTGTTTTTCATGACATTCACCATACTTCCTTCTTGACCCCCCAAATTCCTTACCGTCACCCGCACCCATCATTTTTAGAATCTCTTACGAAACCTATATGCAGCCAACGTAGTCTTGTGTATCTTTGATACCCCATAATAATTCTAGTCCTTATGTTCACACCAAGCGCTGCCTCCTGTGCCGCGTCCCCATTATCCGCGCTTGAAATCATCAGGGTGTGGTCACGCGATGGTATGAATTACCCAAAACGTTTCGAAAGAGACGCGACGCTTTGGTCACACTCCGCGGAGTAATGTGGGATATAGTCGCGGAGTTTCATAAGCATATCTCTTATGGAGTGTACAGCTGACGATGAGATGCAACGAGAATGAGTTAACGAAAGAGCGCACGTTGCATCGAGATTAGTTGTTGAGAGAGGTTGCTCCATAGCCTATCGGGATGACCATCTTGGAGCTGTGGCGTCTGAACAAACAAGTTCTAGGCTCTCTTTCCCTGCCCGGAGGTGCCTTACGCGTTACGACAGACGGCAACACACGAAAGGAGGATTATTACTGTTCACGCTCGAACATTAAGCGTCTGCATACATAGTCATTGCTTACGTTTCGACGCGAGTACGGAAAGATTTCGTCGGATCTACTGGATCTCTCTTCTGCATTATCCTCGCCGTCGACACGCCGCGGAATTATCACGGCATCCCCTCTTTCGGACTGCAATGTGTGGTTCCGGAAGTCCGCGGAGGCGGATCTTGTCAGGTGTTGTGTGGTCCCTATGCATTTTCATTAACTTGACCTGACTTGTCACCAATACGTCCCCTAATAATTCACCGTGATGATCGGGTCCCTTGCTGCCGTCAGTACGGACAGATATACAGGCACGCCTGTAACCATATCCAGTTTATCTGTGGTGTACGAGTGCGGCGCTGTATAAGTGTGAACGTTTGAACCCCCAACCCCATATGGGCGTTCCAATTTGATCAAGCTCTGAAAGCCTCGGACCTGGGCTTCAGGCAGGGCTATGGGCACGCGAAGTGTGTGGACAGTATACGTTACTTTAGGAGGGTTTTCATTAATCCCTCACCGTCCACCACGAGACGTGGACGTAAATGACTTCCTTTCACTTTCCGTGCGACCTTTCTCCGCGGAGGTGGTGAAGGGGGGTGGGTAGGTTGAGGTCTAGCCAGGAGGAGACTGGGAGTCTAGAACCCCCCGCACCTTGCAATTTCCCCCAAGTGGTCCAAACATTCAAAAGTTCATCAATCATCCGTCGCGTGACCCACTCGAGGAGTCCGTCGTGCAGTAATCTGAACGTCAATACCTCAGGTATTGGTAAATAAGACGTCCAGGAATCAAAGAACGAGGAGTGTGGGAAAAGGGAAAGAGGAAAGAGGAAGAGGAATTTCGATGTCAGTCACGGTGCTCCGTGTGAAATCTGCGAATCCGCAGATGCACCTGACCCACAGGGTTCCGAAGTCTCGGGACTTCCGCATACGAGGGAGACTCGACTGATTGGGCGCAGCTCCCCTTTGTCTCACTTTCTCTCGACCGCCAACCTCGAGCTCCACGCAAAAGATGTAGGGCCGGATCACGACCCCACAAAGACCGGCGGTACCCGACCACGCCCCCGCACTGCGCTAGGACCACCACCTCTACATCTTCGCAGGATTGGGGTGGTAAGGAACGTGCTCAAGTACACACCGATAAGTTCCGAATCCCTGACCTGACCATGGACATCTACGTGGTTGAGAATGGACCTCACCGGCCCAGATGAGATCATACCAGTCACTTTGACCTCGTTCGCGATTCTTTGAGCGGCATGTTTCATCCGAGAAGACGACTATGGGGATCTCCGTTTTTGGTATTTACTGCTTACTGGAGTTCGTCAAGAATTAATCTGGAGCCGGAAACAAAACGCGGCGAGCGTCGTCATCTTGACTCTAGGAGCCGCCGGGATCTGTGAGGTTAGCGTTATCTACCACCTCCCGTCTCTCCGTCACAAGTGGAGCTTCGGGGGCGCCCTGTGGTCTCCATTCCCGGCGACCGGCAGACTATAACTCCGGCTTCGCCTGCGATCTTACCTACGTCACTAGATGCGTCGACCCGTCGTCACATGAGGTCCAACCCCTAAAACCCTCGTAAAAATTTGAGTGATCACCCTTGCTTCAACCCAGGGCTCAACCGTGTGGTCCTTCGTGGGGGGAAAGTATCACCGACCAACTTACACAGATACAGCAGGGTCGGGGCCCGGCAAGGGGAGAACGGCACCGTATCCCTTACCTGGTGGTGCTTCCGGGGATATTTCCTTCCATGCACACTTTAGCACACTGTTTGACGCAGTAAAAGCGAGGCCACTGATGAAAAGATCGCAGCTTTGCGTGGGCGAAATTTTCGCTTTCCGGTCCGGCTGAGGCGTTACGCAGTTCCCCAGCGGCCTTCAGGTCTGCCTTATCTCCGCCGGTGTCGTTTTTTGTATTGCCAAATGTTGCCGACCATCCGAAGCTCAAGCGCTCACCACTTCCAGACCTTGTTCTGCATTCGCGGCCCGAGAACGAGCGAGGGTTTCTCAGTGTTTCCGCGCACCGTTATCGCAGTCCCTCTCCAAATTCAATCACATCCTGCCAAATTTGAGAAGGAGGAACACGATGCGACATGGGGCAAGACACGAACCAGTTATGATCCAAAACACATTTTGAGGGTACTCGCGGTTGAAGTAGGGATCGGACCTCTTGTTCATGAGTGGAGCGGTGATATCTGGATTCCCTAGCCCATTGGCGCCATGCACTTCAGCGACCACATGGAACACAAGGATGCGACTGCAGACGTGTAGATGGTAATCTTGAAAAGCGAGTCGGATCCAATAAGCAGCAGTCCCCGAGTACTGGTCCCCTCTGCCCCGGTAGCGCCAATCCGCCTGATCGCGAGAAATGACGTTGACTGGGTCAATAACGTCATATGATACTCCATTGTCTGCTCTTGGAGCTTTGCCACGAAGATCCCCCCTCAGGGGTTTGTTGTGGAGGGAGGAGCGGGAAGGAGCTGATTTGATCGTAGCTTTGCTCGATCCCGAACTACGACCACCTTCATCCCCCACCAAAGTATCGACAAGTCTTACTCTCCGATTAATACAGCGACGTCTATGGATAACCAACGTGGCACAACTGTTCAACCCGTGATGGTCAGTGGCGCCGTCCCAGGGACGACGGTCACGCTCCCGACCGAACTAACTCACGTCGAACCGACCAAGATTGATGAACAGACCCAACAAGGTACAGTACACTCATTTTTTCATTCCGCTTACACACTGCCACCCTGCGGCTTTTACGTTTACGTTTAACCGGGGGAGTTACAATATATGACCGCAACACTGAACCCTTAAAAAAAATTCTTGATGATATAGTTTCACACATGTCATTTGCAGGTTCGACTCAACCCGGTGATGGCGAAGCAGTGCGCGTGGTCGTAGGTGCCCCTTCGTGGAAAGAGAAAGTCATAGGGTACGCGAAGAAATCCCGGGGAATTATGTTGCGACGGGTACGCCGCGCCAAAATCAAGCCCTCATTTATATCCTTTTCTGATTTTGGTGACTCCGATTTTGGTGGCTGCGATACTATGCCATAGCCTGAAACCAAGGAGCACGGTGACAAGATACTCCAAGGTCGAGCTACCATTAACGATCCCAATCAAGTCCCAGATAAGAGCAGACACTTGCAATGAAGCGTGCAGCACCCAATACCGCCACCACGGCCCCCCCCCCCCCATGCCCCTGCCACATTGTACAATCTATCATCTATGTACTTTGGACCTTGCCAATACGAAGCATGTAATGCGGAATGTACATACGCATGCTTTATGACCCGAGGAATTCAAGGGGTCCGAAGAACGTGGGTTAAACAAATGAACAAGGGGTGGGATTGTGTGTGGAATGGTGGTGGTAAGGGGAGGGTCGTGGGGACGCACAGGGGACTTGCGATATGCGAAGAAGCAGTGTCAATGATCAATGAATGAGTACTCGTGAACAGAAAATACGGGAGGAGCGAAAGGGACCGAATAACAATCGGGGAACATGGCGGGTAGCTGGGAGGAGACGTTGGACGGTCGTACATCGTGACGCGGAGCGGAGGAGAAACAAGGAAGAATGGAACACCCTATACCCGATAATTGTCGTTGCGGAATGGATGTGGGAGGAACGCCACCGGTGGGAAAATCTCGCACGGCATCTGCAACTGGCCACGAAACCCGGACGTTCGTCGTACGCTCGCGAGCGTGTGGTTGTACGCCGAGAAGGATAATTGTCGAGCTTAGGCCCACGGATCCGTAGTGAGTTGGACGGGGATCGTTTGATGGAACTCTCTAAATGGTCGGGTGTAACCATCGCCAACGACAGAAAATCCTGTCACCCATCAGCCACGCTAAGTACATCGAGGCTCTAAGGAGCTTACCCTAACAAGCAATCCGGCAGCTTTGAACCCAGATACCTTTACCCCACTTGAAATGGTTATCTCTCCGTAGAAGGTGATCCAATCCGATCCGTGATTCTGATCGCCCCGTCGCAACACACCGGTTGAATATACCCCCAAAACCCACGCATGCCACCGTCAGCGGAACGTGGGGCATCATGCATCATGAGTCAATGGGGAATCGCAACCCGGGCCGCAGTCGAAGAAGATCGGGTCCATAACAACCAACGAAGGAGGGGAGAAGGATCCGAACCAACCGAGGTAAAAATGCCAATGAATTGAGAAGCGCGCGCAAATCGCGTGAGAAATGGCGCTTTTTCGAAGGTGGAGAGGGCATTGAAGGAAAAGAGAGCTAAATCACGAATAGTTTGAAATTTCCTTCCCCAATCGTTGTCACATCCCACATCTCCGAGGACGAGCTGATCGGTCCGCTCAGAGTTGACCTCCCATCCCTCCATAGCTCTCGTTGCACCACTAAAGCTGGCTGAGCCCGGAGGTTCGGGCCCCCGGCGTCCACGACGACCCGTCTCGTTAACCTCATTCGCGTGCATTGATACGCACCGACACCAAAAACGCTCGAACCGGCCGAGCCCGGTGTTTGTGGGCCAAACGGCATGAACGCTGCCAGTGTACTCGAAGATGAGAGGAAACTCAGGTAGAATGGAATCGGCAGAGTTGTAGGGAATATCCTTGATGTGGGAAGGTAGAGTTTAGATTCGATGCCTTCGAGATCCGGAGGTGCGCCTTTGAATGAGCGTTTGACCTTGATTGTCGCCGTAGAGGCCTGCCAGTCTGATTGAGAGTCCAATCGTGGTGTAAAAGTTATCGGATGCAACGCAGGTGGGGGCGAAGTTGGTGGACGACAACGTGGGTGATAGATTAGCGGTGTTGATAGGGTCCTGCGAGAAGAGCAGAATAAACCCGGGTTAGAGGCACGGTGACTACAATGGTTGGAGGTGTTAGACTTACGGATTTCCAAGACTGAAAAGACTTGGTTTGCTCTTGGTGACCACAATGCTGAGCGAATATGTAATCTTAGCATGGAAACCAGGGAGGCCAGGCAAATTACTCTCAAAGGACGGAGGCAATGACTAAGTCACAGATATCAGTCGGGAAAAGCGCGCCACGTAACGCCCATTCGACTCACATATGTCCCATGCTCGTCCGAAAACATCGTAGGAAGGCTTACAGCGAATGGTAACGAGATCTGGCAGCGTTGGTGCATGCCAGATCCCGCTAACGAGCGTCCTCGCGTCCACAGCGTTATCCGCTGGCTACACAATTCTGCGGTGGACGCCCCTCCGGCGGAAACCTCGTGGATAAGTAGCCGGCCCTCAAGCTAGATATAGAAAACCGAGGGAATGTAAATCCAGTGGTGCTCCATCATGATATATAAACCCCGTTCCGAGGGAGTAGAGATCGGGGCGAGAGGCAGAAAGACAGATAGAGATAACACATTCCTTTAAATCGACAGAGGTGACGTTCT
>Ga0307515_10003353_pt1 | contig 33808 bp, 38 predicted proteins | sample 17_EM_MG_FD_194513 | JGI IMG/M metagenome (GOLD analysis project Ga0307515, IMG submission 194513) | Populus trichocarpa ectomycorrhiza microbial communities from riparian zone in the Pacific Northwest, United States - 17_EM | ecosystem: Host-associated > Plants > Roots > Unclassified | place...
CAAAGGTCGACTTCTGGAGAAAGAACCTTCAAATCTCCAAGCCCAGAGCCTCAACTCTCTCATCGAGGAGCAGGCTACCCGAGGTGAGTTACCCTCGGGCGTTCTCAGAAACTCGCTGACCTATTCTCTTAGATGGATACATCGGTATGGCTATCGCAGGCGGCGCCGCAGCCGTCGGTGCGTTGCTGCTCACGAGCTTAGTAAGGCGGGCAGTGCGCAGATAATCTCAACCCACAACCGCTCTTCTAATGCTGTCGCTTTCGTCATGCTTTCACGTTGCTCACGAACCGAATGTCTCTCCCATGAACGCTTTCGACTTCTCGACGTTCGTCCCCCTATTACACGAAATTTAGTTTGGCTCAGGTACTCCGCAATAAATCTCTTCTCACATCACACACGAGATGTGTTCGTCTCCTCGAAGATCCGATAATGTAAGTATTAATACACATGAAAGTAGACTATTTCTTCCCTTTTTTCTTCTTGGGACTTGGACGAACCTCTATTGACCCACCAGCAAGCTCCGAACCTTCGCCTGCGATCTTTGACTGAGCCTCCAAGTAAAACATGACATCCTTCACCTGGTCCTGCAGCTCGTCGATCCGAACCTGGAAGTCTTGCTTCTGTTGTTCCGATGCCTCTACCCTCTCCTTCAAGTTTTGTAGATTTTGCATCAGTCCCTCACCAAACGCCTTCTCTACCTTGAGTTCCTTCTCCAGCCTCCTCGAGAGTGAGACAAACCTCTCAGCCTTTTTCTCCGCCTTATCTTTGTCCCTCTCTAGTTCAGTGATCCTCGCCTCCTCCTCCACCCTCCTCCTCTCCGCTTCGTCCGCCTCTCTCTTCTTTGCCTCCCCCGCCTCAGCCGAAAGCCGAGTCACCAACCCTTTCAGCTCGCTAACGGTTGCTTCAAGTTCGTGAACACGGTCCTCGTAGAACGAACGCTGAGAATCCAGCTGGGATGTCAACAAGTAGGAGTACTCGATTCCAATCGCCTCGATCTTCTCGGCGGTCAGAGCGTCGGAGGGCCCGGGGCCCATCCCACTTCCTTCTCTCCCCCCACCCGCTGCGGAAGATGTTGCAGCTGAAGGCAACTCCACCAATTTCCCATCCGCTTTGTTCTGAATCAAACGGTGGACGTAACCATCCCCAGCGTAGTCCCACACCCGCTGTGTCTCCAACTCGAGAGCATATAGGTGGGTCGTGCTCTGGTAATGGGCCTGTGCGTGGGCCCTGCCGTACCTCCCGCATCCAATATTCCCACAAATAAGGCAGATCCACAGATTACTGGTCGAACCGCAGTCCGCACACCTGCTGAGCTGCGGGGATGGGGAAGGGTTGGGATTTGAGAAAGGCACGGCAACAGAGGATGGACGGGTGGTGTTGGATGATGTAGGGTGGGATGAGAGGAGGGTTTGAGAGTATCTGCAGACTGGGCATCGACTGTCTCCCCATTTACCCAGGCACGTGCAATGAAATGTGTGCGAACAGGGGACGGTAACCAGTCCAGTGACAGCGGAATCCATTCGTTCGAGGCAAACCGGGCAAGTGGGAAGTTCGTGAACCATAGATCCATAGGATGACGCGAAACGCGCGATGGAGGTGGAAGCGGTGTCCTCGGTGTCGATTTTTATGGACAGAACGCGGACGACATGGCATATTTCGGGCTAAGCAGGTACCATAAGCAGGTGCAGAAATATTGATACATGACGGTAACTTACTTCCAGGGAGTTGAAGGCCTTCCCGTTATAAGCCTCGGCGAATTCCTCAGAGCTTGTTGAATCACGAAACCGTACAAACACCATTGACCGATTTGGTACCGAATCCCTTGAGACTCATAGTGTTCATGAATGTCTTAGTCACGCTAAGAGAGAAGCTCCAGTGACCCACCTAATCATTCTGAGATGCACGATACCCTCGGCAGCGGGTTCGACAAACGACAAGAAATCGGAAGGTGTCATCCATGACGGAACGGCCAGCACCGCCAACGTATTGTCGTCAGCACCGAGCTCCGTCTTGGTCTCACTGTCCGTGGGACTTTTATCTGCTGTCTCGACGTCCGCCCTGGAGGGCGATTCCCGGAAAATGTGAACAATACCCTCTGGGAGGTTCGTAGACCCGTGTGGTTGGTTGGGAGAATCTACGTCGGCTTTCGCTCGATCCGGTTTAGGTGCAAACTTGGCCACGATTTGACCACCTGGAGGGGACGTGAGCTCCACAAAACTGTGAACCCAAATCACTCGGCTCACCTCGCCCGCGGAGATCCTTCTCTTTGCCATTTCCACTGGTGCTCGTCGTGGGTTGGTTATTCATCGTGTCGCTTTTGGTACCTCTCTTTGGCTTCTTGCTGGTGGACGAAGATGGGTGAGAGGAACTCTTCAAATCCAGCCAATCAATACGTATGGGACCGTATCTGTAATCCCTTCTCTTCGAACCGAGAATCGCGTTATTCCTCGTCGTCTTCTTGGGGGTATGGGATGGTAAACTTTCGAAGATCGATTTTGGTATGTAAGTGTCGGTCGTCCAAGCTGCGCGCGCAGGCGTTCCGGTCTTCGCGGTCGTAGTGGGAGTCTTGGTGCCAGAGGAAGTAGACCGGACTGTGACTCGAATTCTGATATGATAGCCTCGCATGATACGCCTGGAGTTCAAGACATCCCGTCCAAGGTTGGACTTGAGAGTTTGACAAGGGAGTGCAGTGGTGAGTGTGATTGCATAAGCAGGCGTCGATGGTACCGACCTCCTTCTGATCGGATCTTATCTCCCACGGATGAATCAGCAGACAATCATATTAATATTGTTCGCTATCGATACAATATTGTAAGCACAAAGGAGGATATACGCATCTATGGGAATCACAGGTGAAGTTGGAAAACAAAACAAAAAACAAACAGAAAAAAAACAAAGAGACAAAGAGTACATTGCAATGATCAGTTCTTCACGTTCACCTCTCTGGCAGGATTCGATGAACAATTCGAGATATGTTTTTCCAGATGATCATACCGTCTTCGAACCTTACAGTGCGGACAGCTCGGTTTGAAATCCATATGATTCATCAACACATGCCGATTCAAAGATCTGCCTCCCATCGTCATCCCACACCCTGGCCATTGGCACGTTTGGGATATGCCGTCCTTTGTCAAGCCGTGTCTTTGCCCTAAGTGCCTCCGCCAAGTGATCATGTTTTTAGGCAGAATTTCGGTGCAATCGTTGGTCGGGTAGGGGCATTTGATCATCCCTCCCGGAGTGTACCGTGGCGGTGGGCTCTCTTTTTGGGTCAACCAGGGATAGAGTTTAAGATTGAGAGGGGGCTTCGAAGGTTTTGGGGCAGGGGGTTGAACGGATGGCCCTTGGTCTGAAGGGATATTTCTGCTATCGATATTGGGCGCGGACGACCGCCGGGGAGCCCCGTAATTATTCTGCGGGACATCTACTGACACGAATGCGACCGGCGGGTTATCGGCAATTGACATTCTCCCCTGGGCGGGCGGGTCTCGCTGGGGGGATTGAAGTTCCAATGCTGAAGTGGCATAGCGTGACGACTGGGTATCGAGATAGTCTGTCTGGGGTGTGAGTGACCTGAATCGAGGGTCAATGGCCACACTACATGTGACTATTTAATAACCTCACCGTCCGATGCTGGGAAGACTGTTCTCTTCGTCTTCACTCTCAGAATCGTCAAATGAGTCTTGTTCGTCCTCTGTCTCATAATAGCTACAGGGAGCAAAACGTATCCGGTCAAGGTAGTGACTCCGCCACGATCCAGATTATACTTGCCTATCGTCGATCGGGACATCCATCCCATCTTCAATTACCGCAATCCTCGGTAGAGAATTTTCGCGCGCGCTGTGTTGTTTCTTTGTGAGAGACTGACAAAGCTGAAGGGACCAGGATCGCTTTACCCTTTGGTAGGAGACCTCTTGTGATCACTGCAAGCGGGCCATGCAATAGCCGGACTGGCATCTGCGTGGATGTGATGTTCGATGTGATAGGAGGACATGTTCAGCGAAAGGTGTGAAGTCGTGAGAGGGTCAGTTGCGAACCTCAGCGGTCCACCCTGCTTTCTTAAATACTGTCGTACCCAGACGTCCTGTGTAGCACGGCCGGGGTGGTCATGGCTGCAGGTGCGGAAAACCTTCACGGAAGACAATGGCAAAGGGACGTGCCCTCTGGTGGCTCATGAGGCTGGAAGAACAAAAGGAACGGGCCGATCAGTAAAACACCCGGAACCCCATAAATAGAAAGAACTACTTATATCAGAGAGGCCATGGCCCCTCCGTGGCCGGGTGTCTCCCCTTGGTGACGCGCGGACGACGAAATGGATGGGCCCATTGATTTTAGCACAAAGGAGGACTTCCTAGACCGATGAGGAAAGTCTTTTTCGAGGTTGGAACGAGGCGGGCGGTCAACGTCCAACGATCCTCGAGGTTGGTGAATCGACGGAGGGGCAACAGGACGTAATTTTGAATGATCCGTCAGGTGACAATACCACACTCTCTCTCGTCATAAACGAATATCCGAGTTGACGAACCATGGCCCGTTTTCCCTGTTCGAGTGACGTCAGCACGGAGGTCCGAGTTTAAGTCGAAGCAAGTGTGAGAAAGACTGTTCCTCTACGTACACATCCGCACACCCACGTGTGTACGCTCTGATACCACATGACCGTGCGCACCCCAATATATTGAACGTGGTTATCCACCTGACTCCGCCCACCGGCAAAGGAAGGCCTGGTGACTGCATCATGAGTGACCGGCGTTGATACGGCTCCTAGCCTATTCGCTCGGACCTCAGGCCATTTCGTGCCCCTCCACGCAACTGCATGCCTCTGGTTCGTACTCACCGTTCGGATAATTGTAGAGCTACGGCAATGGTCACTTCTGACACAGGCCATAACAATATTTTGGACAAACGGTATGACTGTCCCGGTTTGGGTGTTGCCGTGAGGGGCACAAACCGACCACGGGGGGAGCTCACCCTCGGTCCCAGTTGAATTCCATTGAACTACCGTGAATCACCGGTGGTAGTGCGAAAGGTACGGCGGGGTGACCTTTACTTCAGTTGCCAACGACCGCAGTTTCGTGCGCGGGAGTCGATTGTTAATGCCCAGAGATCTGTGTATCCAGCGAACAAAGCTCTTTAAAAATGGTCAGTTGTGGGTTGGAGTCGCGCGGTTGCAAACAAATCACAAAGCCAGGCTTTGGCGTAAGTTTTTCATGATTTAGTCGCTCCTGATGGAGGGCAGATCGTTGGCCACAAAGTTGGTGCTACGTGCATCCGCCGCACCAGACCTTGAGCCCCGGTAGTACAGCCCGAGCCACCCCAGGGCGTGGATGATGGGGGTCGTGAAGAGTGGTTCACTTCCAGTTGGGGTGGCATCGGGATAGTCCCGGATCTTCGATGCCGTCGGGCGTAGGAGTAATCAACCTATGGAGAGGTACCGAAACGTGTGCTATACCTCTGTGGCTTTCGCTTGGCCGTCGGTCAAGAGCCGTTCCACAAAAGATGGTATGTGACACGATTTTGGTGAGAAAGCGCGTTACCAGTGTGGCTTCGCGATCAAGTGTTCAGCGGGAGGAGGGGGAACTGTTCCTTGGCTGCCGTGATCGACGGCGTCCCGTGTTTCCCTTCACTCTACGCGTCCCAGCTCGCGGCGAAGAAAGCCCGCGGCCGCAACAACCCCAAAGCAACATTGGCATTAAATGTGAGCTTTCATTCAATCCATGCACCATCGATACACGGCCAAACGCACCCTCTAGACTTGATGCACGCCTGTCTCAACGTAATTGAGATTGTAAGACTTGTTGCCTGTGAACTTGTCGCGTCTAGAGGAAGGGCGAGCGCCGTTGGGTTGGCGTGCTGTTGTAAAAGTTTTGAAGACCCAGTGTTGGATGCTTTGTGGGCGACACAGGATGGACTACTCCCGTTACTCAGGTCATTTCCGGAGGATGTTTGGAAGGAAGGTGGATGCACTGTGAGTGCGCCAACAAAAAGCATCTTTTTTGCTCTCCCTAACAATTCAGGTCGAAAGGCTTTCAAAAGACCTCCGACGAAGACGGAATGGGATCGTTTGCGGAAGTACGCTCGGAGGATGCGAGAGTTCAAAAAATTTGGCCCCCCAGAGTTCCCTCCTGTGGAAGTCCTCTCGGTCATCCAACTTTGCACCATCAACGAACCGCTATTTCCAAATCTGAAATCCCTCTTTTTGTGGGGACTCGAGGGGTCATATATCCCATACATCCCCTTGTTCCTTTCCTCCAGAACCACCTCCATCTTTCTCTCGCTCTCCGGATCCGACCCCCTCACAGCGGTGGTCGTTTCAATGGTCACAACCTTATCGACACTATGTCCTGATTTACAGGAGATTAGTCTCTACTCCGGCCTACCAGAGGACCCTGCTGTCATTGCTGCTGTTTCCGGATTGCTCCTCGACACCAATCAAAACACTCTCCGGAAATTAGCTATGGATTCCCCGTTAACAAAGGAGGCCGGTGAAGTGATTTACAAACTGCCGAACCTATGCGATCTATCGGTGGTTATCGAGAGGGAGACTTCATTACCCCCAGCGTTACTCCCAAATCTAACCGACCTAACGATCTCATGCGACAATGAAGGCGACTGGCCGCAACTTTTCCACGGAGCAACGCTCGGAAAGTTGAAGTCTGTCACCTTCCACCCTCAGTCCGAGCAAATTGGCGACTTCCTCGAGGCATTTGAAAGGGCTGCACTCCCCTCATACATCCAGAATACCCTCTCGAAGTTCAGTCTCTCCGCGTCGTTTCCATGGAACCCAAATTATTCCTCTTTCCTTCCGTTTACGCAGATGGAAGACCTGGAGATTGAATTTTCCTGCGATGGTGGATGCTCCTCAAAGGTGGACGACGATATAATTATCAACCTTTCGCAGGCAATGCCGAAGCTGGAATCCCTCAGACTAGGCGATGACCCATGCCGCCAATATACCACTGGTGTCACCGCAAAGGGACTCATGGCCCTGGCCCACTACTGCCGGTGGCTCATTTACCTTCGTATACACTTTCAGGTGGCTAGCCTCACCACCCCCCCGGCGACTTCTGAAATTACCCCATACGCTGAGCCCCCTCCTTCATGGACGAATTGCGGCCCGCTGGATCTTATAGTTGGGGATACACCCGTGCCGGAGGGACCAGTGTTGGTGCTCGCCCTGACCCTACTCCGCATTTTCCCCCGGATAACTGTTATCTATCACGACAATAAAGAGTGGGAGAAGGTGGACGACGCGATCTACGATTCCGGGCAAATCGTCGGTTGTTCGAGTGAGTAATACTCCCTCACTATACTCATTGAAGTGCTCTCGATAACCCCACTACAGGAGCTGCACTCGAGACCAGTAGTTAAGTGAGGGGCAGGCCAAAGGGACAGTACCCAAGTAGTTCACAACCTATCCACCCCACAAAACATGCGCTTTCTTCATCGTTTGTCCTCCGGTACCCTGATGTATAATACAGAACACTGGAAGTCATGCGACCGAAAACTCACAGGAACTGCGCCGAGCGTAGTCTGCGGGTGATTGCAGCACACAACGTGCATCCGTGAATAGAGCACCTCGACGTAAATGGAACATGTGGTCAAGAATATTTTATTCCGAGGGGGAAGGAACCCTCGAAACGTTAACCAGCTCTTCGCGACATATGCACCGGGTCTTGTTGATACCCCTATCCCGGAAAGTAATTCAGGCAGGAGATGGGCATATGGGCCTCGACGCGCCCGTCAAGACCCATCGTATGATTGCGATCTACGTAAGCACATCACCCTGCTTTGCCATGAGGCAACGGAACGCTCGACGGCCGAAAGAAACAATGTTTCCTGAGCAAGTGCGTGTTCCATCTTCTTGAGAACAGAGATTAGTGATATAGACCTTGAAACGACAGGTAAAATCGTACGGAAGGTAATCGAGCCGATATTTCGCGGATTTCGCGCCAGTGGTCGCGACATGAGCCAGTGGGCTGAATGCATCGCAGACTCTCGGCCGATGATCAGCCCAAGATCAGCCCCACTCCAAGGTTTCTCCCTTCGAAATGGTCCCACTGCGAAGATCCGCGGACTCTATAATCAATTTCCTCGTGGCATGCCGAACAGCCTCCTCGAAAATTTCTCCTGTCCTAGACTTGGATTAGTCTCGGTCACCGACGACATCTCTGGGAGTCTTTGGATCCCGATGAACCTGCACGCTGACGGATCGGCGGTTACTAACGCTTCAAGTTGAACTATAGTACACGACCCAGAGACCCCCTTCAAGGATCTGTTTGCCGAGGCTCCATACCCCAGCCTTTGGCGTTCTCACGGGATATCCAGCGTCAGAGTACCTAGTTGTTTTATCTTGGCTTGTGCCTTGGGCTCTATCGTCTGTTTTCAGTGCGCACTGATAGTACTAAAACAGGGATAGTAGAGGTCGTCGACCTCGTGCTCACTCTTGCACCCGGCTTCAATTGTTAGTCATCTTCATATCATGCACTAGCCTAAGCACGGATTTGGAGCTCGGAGGTCTACGCGTAGATCTCGCTCAAATTACAACGCTGAGCTTTGACAGTGAGTTTCCGATTGATGTCTGTCACAAATGACTTGAAGGAGATGTAGTACTCGACTAGGAAAGGCGCAGACGGAATGTGCCCACCATCTAAGAAACCCCGTCCGGAGGGGCCTACATATGGACTTATGTGCTCGGGCGGTTACAGGCTTGTCAATATCTCCCGTCCGAGTCGCCACTTGGACAACTGCCATGCCTCTAGAAGTTTCCTGAAACAAAGACCAAATAGGATTATCCCGGTATGTGCTCATATCCTGGAAGCCCGAAGGAATGCTGCAGGTCCGAATTTTTAGCCTATGATTAATGGTGTGGCCTGGCTAACAGGGAATCGGGTGATCCCCCATTCCATATCGTGCGAAACGACAAGGGTACGATGCTTCCATGTTTCCATACCATGCTCCGGGTTCAGTGCAAACACAAAGTGGATCCTTCTGAACATACGATATCACCGGTGACTTCTTCCCTGCAACAAGGCCCTGGGCTCTCCCGAGATCTTGAACGTAAACATCCGTTCGACAAATCGCAATTAAACACTTGTTTCTACCTCGTGCGAGCTCGTCGCTGAGCGGTACCGGTAGGCACCTATCTGTACGTACGCATACACAGGCTTTGTTCTCGTGCGGTAATAGTATCGCATGCTAGGCCCTTTCGGACATAGTGCGTGGTGGGGACCAGTCGTGTAGAGTTAACGCCCACAGCGTGAGTTTCTATGGGGAAGTATTGGGCCTGAAAAGACCCTGGCGTCTACAGACTCAGACCCTTTCAAGACGGTAGTCATGCAGCAGCCTGATGGATGTTCCTCACTGAATATCGAACTTTCGATGGGCCATGAACTGCAGGTCGCATCCACGAGAGTTCGTGGCGCACCGCGATCTCCCCAATGTTCTAGGCCTGGCTGGGCGATTGTTGTAAAGATGCGAGCGCAAAGAATTGGCTGCCAGAAGCTCCTGCTTATTTCCAAAACACGCGCCTATCCCACGCACATATTGGCATTCGTGTTCCCGTATAGAAAACCTTGAATCCTCCAATACATCATGCCTACATGCCAAGGCCGAGCAATCGAATGAGTATGCAACGGGCCAACAGCCCCCAAGCCTCGGCCATTCACCGGAACCAAGACCCCAAGGTGATAAAGTTCGTAGAGTTACAAGGTTTGTATGTCCTTTATATTCTCCTTTTCCGGCTGTCGCCATCGCGTTATCAGCGTCCCGGCGAGCTCAAATCCCTCTTACTCACTCGGCTTCTCCGCCAAAAACCATTCAAAACCCGATGGGAACACCGACCAACGACTGGTGGTCGAGAGCTACATCGGTGGAAATAGTTGACCCCAAACGTCGCACCATCACCGGTGCCGGTGGTCACCCAGTTACCGTGGCGCGTGCGTAGTCCTGCTCCGTTCCGTTATGCAAGCAAATACATCGCGGGCGGCGAACGTGTTCATGCTGTCCAGGAGACGACACCCCGTACCGAGGCCAGATTTCGGGAATCGCAAGAGCAAACGTGCCGCATGCTCCCACAGAACCGTTCACTTGAGACACGCGCGGCAAAATCGTGCCGCCGCCCGACACGAGGATGTGCTGCGCAAAGAAATGATGAAGTGGATGCCCGGAAGTCGTCTGAACTTATGATCGCCGATGCCGGTGAACGAGTGTCCGATCTCCTTGTCTTGCGGCCTGCAGGAGCACAGAAGGTTCGGGACGGAACCTCCAAACTGGACCGGAAGAGAGGGGTTTTTCCTCCGAGATCTCTTGGACACAGGATCACCCCTGAAGCGAGGCGCGAGGAAGTGGAGCCATGCACGCTTCGCTCCATTTCTCCGGAAACGATCAATCGTTTAGCCGTCCAAGTCCCTTGCCGATCACCAGGGGGTGAGGTTTGGGAGCTTGAAGGGTCATCGTCGAGGTTCTTCCCACCTCAACTCCGAAAGAATGGCGCACATTTCCTGGGAGCCAGGCAACAAAGAATTCGCGTGGGAGGCCATTCGGTATGGGAAGCTCTCACCGGCAGGGTTTGGTGGCGAACCTTCCTCAGATAGACTAGCGCGAAGTTGTGGTTAAGGGCGTTGAGTCTTGTCTTTTCCCGTAATGGGTCAACGTTGACCCTCCATCTCGGAGCGCGCAATAACACATAAAGTTAACTGCAACTAACCATGGGTCGAGGGTCTCCTTCAACGAGGTATAGAAGTACTCGCCAGCACTCAGGTGATAGACGTTGAAGTATATCATAGACGCGGCGGTCCTCGGCATCAATATAAGCCTTATTAAAGTGACGCATTCTGGCCCGGAGCGTGGAACGTTGCTAATCGGATTAGCAACGATGGGCGACATCGAACGACCTCGTAATCTGAATTGGTCATCGCATCGCGTGTAATGTTTTGACGAGGGAAACGTTGGGGGTAGGTGCGCGGTGGCATGGAGACCGAGCTTAGGGGCAAGAACGCATGTAGCCTCGTGGGGCATATGACGGTGCACGACCCTGCCCAGCCAGCCAGTGTTTCAAATAACAAGCTTGGAGTAAAGAGGTCAGGGATCGAATTTGGGTGATTATCTATATCATGAACAGTGTCCGAGAGTCCGTTACCGCTCAGAGATCTGATCAGGATAAGGTGATCTGTTTTCGTTCTTTCGTTCTTTCGGTGGCTCGCGAACAGCAGCACTCCTGATCCGATGCCCGGGTGTGATTGTGTGAAGATAGGGTTAATTGCCGGATACATGACTTACAACACGGTGTACCAAACTTGTGGTCACGTCGATGTATGGATTACAGACGAGGAAAACGTGGGGGAAGGTCCAGACGGTTGGAAGGCTGTGACTGTGACCCCCTAGAGGTAGAATTCTGGCTTGCGTGCATTGATTCCGTAATCGGACAGCGCGGCACTGAGATCATCCATCGTTAGAGTCGTCCGCGTCTTATCCTATGGCGGGTGCAGCATTCGGTTAGCCGTCAATATAGGAGTTACGACTGAGAACGTACGCGAGAGGCTCCGGGCCCCAACGCTTGGTTGGACCTAGCACGACCCCCCGCGGCGTTGGTGCGGATGCGGGCGTGTTGGTAAGCGTCTGCAGCGATGTCGGAAACAAACTTTTGAGCTGCCAATGACAAGAGACGCTTTCTGTATTGAACGAACCACGGGAATAGGAATGTGAACACGTCACAAAGCAGGCAGAAGGAGAAGACTTACAGACGAACATCTTCGCATTCGAAGCCGACGCGTTGCAGGTAGTAATCGGTAACTTCGTTCGGAATCTTGAGACGGATGAGAAGAGTTGGATATCAGCGATGAAACGCGGATGGCCAGGATAGTTACCAGGGGTTCGTAATCATCCAGCATCAACAGAAACTCTGCGAGGGTACGGTCCTTCCTGGCCTCCTCGGTATTCTGACCCTGTCGTGGCTGGGTCGTGCCAGACGAGGTTGATGGCTCAGCGTTGGACGCTTGCTGAGTCTGAGAGTTGCTGGGTGGTGTAGACATATTTCAGATGACACGGACGGTGAACGGAGTGGAGGCGATTGCACGTGTGGCCGTCGCTTCGGGATCTGCCGAGTGGCTCTTCCGGAGACCACAACCATCTTAAAAAATTTCTCCGCTTCAGAGGGTGAGTTCGCGCTCTATCTTCGACATTTTTGCGCGTTCTTTCGTGTTCTTTGCATGATGTTTGAGGCATTTGGCATGAGCGGGAGAATTTGTTCTCCTGGATGCTGAACACTATCTCAGCTACCTTCGGACGAGCTGCTTTGGCGGTTTCGTCCGTTTTGACTGATTCTTCACAACTTGCGCCTTTGATCCAGTCTGGACTGTGGGGCCACGTCGCTGTTTTCCGAGATGCTGACCCGCAACGTTCATCGGATAGGTCTTGGGATGGCATGGTCACCGACATTTGTTTCCGCTTCAAATGAAACATGGATCCATCAGGGGAGATCGCCGCTTCATGTATTGTCGCTGATTGGACATCGGTGATCGCTGATGTTTCTAGGTCTTGGGGCCTCCGCGGTCAGAATGCCAGCTGGGGTAAGCTGAAGGATGGATGAGTTCTGCGAGTGGATAGGCACGATGTTCGGATGGGCTTTGGCGCCAAAGCTTGGGATCTTTCCCTCCCCTTTCTTTAAAGGATGCGTTGTACCAGTAGATAGGGAATGTTACGCTGTTTTCTTTTTTTTTCCTATACCGCTTTCGTGGTACATCGGGAGCCTTTGACTTCGATCATCGCATTTGCCCACTTCGGCTGCAGTATATGTTCTCCATCAGCACCTACCGTCCCCTCCTTCAGTCCCCCCGCACTGTCCGCAACTCCCATCTCCCCTCCACCCTCTCGCTCCTCGCAGCCATCCTCCACACCCCGCCATCGCATCCAACCTCCCCCTCAGTCCTCACCCCACCACCCCCCGCCAACCTGTCCGCTGACTGATCACTCAACGTCGTCGTCGTCCTGGTCATGAATCCCAAGTCAGAACCAATGTCTCCAACCTCCATTCCTGCCCCTACCAGCCCCGTCAGAGCAACTACCGGTGACCGCCGAGGCGCCTTGTCATGCGCGGAATGTCGCAGGTGGGCTTATCTCCCTCGCCCACACAACAGGGGTTCACTGATTCCCAAATTTCCAGGTCAAAATTGAAGTGCGACAGGTGAATCTTGAATTCTCCGTCACCTTGCAACCCACCCCTCTTACCACAAGTCAACAGGGCAGTCCCATGTAGTTCATGTGTTCGTAGAGGTTGTGCGGAGCTGTGTCCAGACAGTGAGTAATCCTCAAACTTGGTCCAATCACCCTTGCTGAGGCGATCAACCTGCTCACCAGGGACACTCACGGCGACCAAGGGCAACAAGTAAGTTTTCCGTGACGCTCCTCGCCTCGTTGAATTTACAAACACCTTGTCTTTGTCTGTTTAGAGTCCTAATGGCGCATGCTCAGCGACTAGAGGTCGAAGTCAAGGTGATGAGATCTAAAGTCAAACAACTAGAAGAAGCGCTTGCTAGTGCACGAGCAAGCGGCGGTCGAGACGAGACCGATATCTTCAGTCCCTCCTCACCCCCCATGCCAGGAGCATTCGAAGATGTGGAAGAAGTGGCCGAATCTATAGGCTCCTTCTCCATTGGCTCTGATGGAGCCGGAAAGTATCACGGAAGATTCGCTGGATCAGAGGTTCGTTACCTCATGTTTTACTCATTAATGCCCCACCGACTGATCCCCCGCTCTTGTTCACTTCTAGTATCTGTCACGTCTAGTCTGGGTAAGGCTTTGGCTCGTAATCGAGTTTGCTCCACACTGAACTCGACTTTTTACCTCAGTCCGATGAAGACAAGCACGAAAACCGGCTACCCAAATCCCTTAGATCTCACCTGCTCGGCTTGTCACCAGAAATCGCGGAGCTGGCAATAGCAGCCCCATATGGTGTCAAGGGCTGCGGATACGAGAGGACGATTTTCCTGCCTTACATCCCACCATATCAACGCTCCTTGCGGCTTGTACAACTGTATTATGAGAAAGCTGCCTGGATGTATGGAGTCGTCTTTGATCCCAGTTCACCCTACCTGATCACCCTTTCCCTGTTCCCATTAGGTACCGCCCAATATCCCGTCAAGAGTTTGAAGGTTCTATCCTCAATATGCTCTACGATCACGAAGGAGCTCCTTGCGTGGACTTGTTACATCCTCACAGACTCTCTACTTTCTTCATTGCCCTCTCTCTTGGTGCCCACTACGAACAGGAGAGTGCCGTGGGAGAATCCGACTCAGAAACATACAACTTGCTCGCGCTCGCTGCTCTCTCTCTTTCGTCTATTATCCATGAAGTCACCTGTTCTGCACTCCAGGCCTTATTCTTAATCATCCAGTATCACTACTTCACCGACCCCGGAACGGACGAGACTAGGTGGTTACTTTTCGGTGCCCTATGTAGAGCCGCCCAAATTGTGAGTGGGCACATCCCGTCTTCCTCTTCTCCAATTCAATCGGACTCATGGATGCCGACTACTGCTTCCCCCCCCCTTTCTTTAGATCGGTCTTCGTACGTATTCATTTTCGTGAATACCTCCAGAGCCATATATCTGATCTCGTTTATCCTCTTCTGTTCCCTTTCCGAACCTCCCGTCGCTCATGCCCTTCTGATTCGGTCAGAGCGGGATAGCGCACCCTGGAATTTGGACCCCCAAGAGGTCCAGCGGAGGAGGACGTTGTTCTGGGAGATGTATACCTGGGATAGCTGGGCGGTGAGTTCCATTCTCGCTTGGTCATCATTCGTTATTTTCGCAGCTGCTAGTTTTTGGAAACCCTTCTGGTGTTCTACCGTTCGTCTATGGAAAATTCGGGATCAGCTGATCGTGCTTCTTTTTGGTTTGATGTCGTTTGTCCTGGCTTGGGATGACCTGCCTCGTTCTTCGCTCGTGACGCTCGCGTGCCTTGATCACAGAGTTTCGTCAACGCTCGTCCCGGTGCCTTCCGGTTAGAAGATACGGATTGCAAATTCCCAGACGACGACGGGTTTGTCCGTCCAGGCCCAGACAGCGAGGTCGAATATAGCTGTGAGTATTTTTCCCGCGCTTCTTGGCTTCTCGCCGCCACCCCCCTCGCCTGTTCGGGTTTGGGGTCTTTTCTCATATGTAATTTGGCGCATGTGATACTAATCGATCCCGCTTACGCTCGCGGCGTTTATCTCCCCTGTGACACAGATCACGGATGGAAGTTCAGATATTCTGCCGCGTGTCTTGCCCCAACCGTCAAATTTTGCAGTTCGCTCAGAACACCCGGTTATTCCCAGTTCCTTGAACTTGATAGGAGGATCCGGACCTTCCCGCTGCCAACCCACCTTCAGTCACCGCTGGATGAATCCCCGGAAGGATGGGCGGATGATCCGTCGCTGGCGATGCAACAATACGGAGTCGTCTGCGAACGAGAATCGAGTGAGGACTTTGGATATATTCGATAATTTAGTGGCTCGGCTGATCGGAGTCCCCAGACTTGTTGTATCTTCACCGGGCCTACTTCGTGAAGGCGATCCGGCATCCCTCGAGGAACCCGCTCGGCCACAAGTATTCACCTTCAGTACTTGCTGCGTACAGGAGTGCCAGGAGGCTGATTTCGAGTCTGAGGGGTGTGTATGCCAAGCATCCACAACTCACCGCCACCATCTGGTTTGTCAACTAGTTGCAGCGCGCCGGTGTACCTTTTGTGACACTGTGATCTTTAGGTTCTTCTGGTCCGCAGTCTTCTCAGCGTGCTATATTCTCGGAGGCATTGTTGTTGAGAGCCCGGGATGTCCATTGGCTCATGCGGCCTTGTCGGAGTTAGAGCGCGCCATTACGTTTTACGAAGAGGGCAGTACAACTAGGATCCCCTCCACCACGGTAAGTGTGCCTTGCAGTTCTACCGTGCAATTGGGTCATTAACATATCATCGACCAGACGATGTTGGAAAGACTGCGAGACCGCGCGAAGATCGCTTTCGCTCAATTTCAGAGTGGTCTTGGTCCACAGCCTGCGGTTGACGAGTCCGAATTCCCAGATGATGTCGCTATCATCAGCGGACGTGCCAGCGTCATCAACAGATCTGGGTCCTCCCAGTCGCCCAGTTCGACTTCGAGACTGTCGGAGTCGCCACAGTCGATGCCCATGGGTATCTCATCAGTTACGGGAACGACTTCCCCGACCACGTCACCAGTGGTTTCTGACGCAAGGGCGTATCGCGTACATGGGGACGTAAACATGGGCATGGGTGACGTGATGCAAGATATAGGTCTGGACTATTACAATCCTAACCACAACCCGCCACACTCGCACCAGCATTCACAGTATATGAATGGGGTTGGTGGGATGAACGGCGTGGGTGGTTTGAACGGTCTAGGTGTGAGTGGGATGGTGGGTATGAATGGTATGAATGGGGGCGTGAGTCACGGAAACGGAGGGATGCTTCCACCGCCTCCACCCCACTTGAGCATGGATCAGGTTTACAAGGACCCTAATTCACAGCAGCAGTACATGATGGTGCGTATTTCCCACACCGACTGCTGGCACCCCGGAATTCACGGGTTATCGGTTATAGGATTCACATCACGGATATCAGCACCAACAGGATTATGGACAGCCCCAAGTTCCTGCCTTGCCGATGCATGGACCTGGGGGTCACGAAGATATCTGGATGAACTTCATGCAACAGTTGACAACACCTGATGGGCAGCCTCAACACAATGGGTACCAACCCCCGATGGGACACCACGGTTGATGGTGGTCGTTCCGACCCTCCGCCCCACAGGTTCTCTTCCATCATTCCCACGTGTCGCACCCATCCTTCTCCCTTGTGTCTTCTGTCTCGCTACTATTGTTCCCCCACTCGCTCGCGGTTAAGTTTTCGTACGTACATCGAGATCGCGCTTCTTTCCTCAGGTCCTCGCTGGGGTAGTCCAGTCACGTTCGTTTCCCAGTTCTTTCCCGTTGCTTTCCTCCCCTGCTTTATCATTTTTCCCTTTCTCCTGTCTTTATGGGACAGTGTATGTAAAACAGCCAGTACATAGGTTCCTCTGCGGTTGCTGTAGTTGCATTTGTGAACAGAGACCTGTGTCGCCTCACTTGTTGCTGCATAGGTCAAACCCCGGTAACTTGGGTGAGGTTGAAGTAGCCGGTGAAAAGTACCGCAAATTACGTCTGCCTCGTGGGCGCAACGTGTGGGTCAGCTGCTCACTTCGACCTCTTGGGTTCTTGACGTCGTCATCAGATCCCTCCTGCCCATTCTCGCAACGGCCATTCATAACGTACAATCTTTAGCCTCGGGGCATGGTACTGCATCCACACTAGGTAGTGCACCAGTTTGTGGACTACCCAGCGCTTTCCCAATTTTTACCGTTGCTGCAGTTGGGGGCGTTTTTTTGGCGGGGACAAACAGACGTACTAACTGGGCTCGGTCACCAGTTTTTTGTAGGACGGAGGTAAACGAAAAAAAAACTACAAGATCTATGTGGGACCTTCGGCCCGGGAACATACACGTATACCAGCACACGTTACAGCAAACGAGATCCCAGAAGTTTCCACTTGCGTCAGTGTCATACCAACTCGGCGATCGGAACTCCTCTTTTACCTGGTAATGTTGCTGATAACGGCGTATCCAAAGCGTATCCTTATCAATGGGGTGATAACTGAACACGTCCACCTCGTTGGGGCTCTTTTGGGGACCAGTATCCTCCCAAAAGGGGTCGCCACATAATACTTACGGGTGCCTGGGAGCACCAATGGCCCTCGACGGGTTATTGCACCCGGGCAACGAGTGCACCACCCAAATCAAGCGCTATGTCCTCTCGTCTCGGTACGTCCTCGACACAACCGATTATTTCTAGCAGAAACGTTACCGTCTTCGGCGTACGAAGGGTTCAACAGCTAGAACAGCATTTGCAGGACACGGGGGTGTCCCGGGGACGGCTGCATAACTGCATAATATGGTCCAAGAGTTCAAAGGGAGCACCCGGGTCTTCTGTCGAGTACGACCGGTGTTGCCTTTTGAATTGCCAGCGGAGCCTGGGGAAGCACCGAAGGACCCATCAGAAGTTATGGCTAGAATTGAGAATAACCCGATCGACTCGATCACAAGGAGATTGTCTTGAACTCGACCAGCGAGAGTACCGCGGGACTGGAGCGCAAGGAAACAAGGCAGTTTACCTTCGACAGGGCATGGCTTTCGTTCATTCCCAAAATTGATATCGCTCATGGAACTATTCTAGTTTTCGAACCGCATTTGACTCGTTTTTGAAGATATCTCCCAACTCGCCCAGAGCTGCATCGAGGGTTGCAACGTCCGTATTTTCGCGTATGGTCAGACTGGCTCCGATAAATCTTTCACGATGGAAGGTGGACTTTCGGGGTCGGCAAAGGGTATGATACCTCGTGCCGTGGAACAGGTTTTCCAGGTTGCGGAGGTCATGGAGAAGAAAGGGTGGGAGTACAATATGGAGGGTCAGTTCTTGGAGATTGTGAGTATAGCCTTATGGTCTTGGGATGCTGCTGCTGATTGGGAGCGTGCAGTATAACGAGACGATCAACGACCTCAGAACCGGAGAGCTGGTCAAGAAAAAGCACGAGATCAAACATAACAAGACTTCAACAAGAGTAACGGAAGTGAATGTCATTCCCCTCCATCCGGCCACTCAAGTGCGGTTGCTTCTTTCTCTCGCCAAGTCGAGAAGAACGGTTGCCGCTACTAGACCTTGCCGGTTCAGAACGGCTCGAGAAAAGCGGAGCTGGGAATGACAAGGATAGGTTGAAAGAGACACGGAATATCAACAAGAGCTTGAGTGCTCTCGGAGATGTTATCGCCACGTTGGATGGGAAGGGGGATGGGAAGAGTGATAAGCATATCCCGTACAGAAACTCCAAGGTAACCCTTATTCTTGCAACAAATACACCGACCTACCAATGACGAACCGTTGCAGTTGGTGTACCTCCTACAACATTCGCTGAGCGGAAACTCGAAAACCTTGATAGTGTTGAACCTGTCACCCTTGTCCGTTCATGTGTTCTTTGCGGTTCGCTACCAAGGTGACTTCCTCTTAGCTCCCGTCACCCTTTCCATCCATAGCCCCGCCGTTAGGTGAATAATACCAATATCAGAACCGTGAAGAAGATCACAAAGACTTCTTCGTAATACGACCCATTCCCCAGGTCCCTCCCTTTTTACCCTTAGTCGCGCTATCGTGCTCTCGTTGTTCTTATCAAGTTTTATCTAGACTTTTTGTCTTGTTCTCGGGCGCACCAACACCTCTTTTCCTCTAGTGTCTCCCTCCAAAAAAAACAAGTTTCTCTCTCCCTTCTGACACCAGCGGGTCGGGGTTCGCATTGGCTATATACCAGGGGTGCTACTATTATGCGAACCTACTACACACGCCACTGATATGCATTCCAAAGCATGACGAAATATCAAAAATGTAGTTGAAGCTAACCTATGTGACAATCACAAAACCATCGATTGGAATCCCCTTATGTGCGAGGAGGCCGGATTCGGGGGCGAGTAGGATCGGCTGCCTCATTGACAGAGATGGGGGTTGCGGCGAGAGCTGCCCAGCTGGGAGGGAAATTAAAGATGACCGGAGGATATATATCACAGGACCCGTCATACCTCGATTCTCCGACCCCAACGGCCAGGGCGGTTTTCCACAGCTTAGAAATTGTGTTCAGATGAGACCGGAGGATCATGGCCGTCTCGGACGCACTTGCAGCTACGCCATTTGTTACGCACCTGAAGAACAGCGGCATGGTTTGTCCTCTCGAAGGGCGTGTATAAAGGATATTCAGATCTCTGCGCCAGACATTCTAGGTCTAAAAAACCTTGAAGCTTGAAGCTTGAGCTTGCCAACTCGAGCTCAAAGTTTGCCAATCGATTGATCCCCAACTTGTCTACAAATACAGAAATCTATGTCGGTGCCCTTTTTTATATATCTCCACCAACGCGCTTACCGCAACATGACCAGCTACAACTCTCTGGAGCTAGAGCCTGTTTTCGATCAAGAAAGCATGGGAAGGACAATAAGAATGGATGTAGTATACATACACGTACTAGTACACGTTACAAAAACAGGATCCCAGGTGCGGTTCAATCATGGAGGCAGGAACAGCGTACTCTTGTCAACAAGGTGATGGTATACCTCCACGTTTGCAAGGCGTCCTTTGAGAACGTGTATATCCGGCTGTAGGCCGACAGGGGAAACCACCACATAGTACTTATGGGTTCCCGGGGGGGGGGGAGCACCATCTGGTTGACCCTTTCCAAACCAGACAGTTTCACATCGTGTTTTTCTGTGCTGCGGGTGATCTGGAGCATGAGCAGGATGGGCAGCTCATTGGTAGGATGAACGAGGAGCAGCGAGTCGATTGTGGGGAGGTTTTTGCCTGGACGGTAGTAGTGGTTGATCTGGAGCTGCATATCACCGACTAGGAGGTGCTCGTCTGATACGGCCAACTGGAGGGTCTTTGAGTTTTTATCTTTCTGGGAGGCTTTGTAGTCGGCATAGATATCGAATGTCTGCGTGGTCCGATCGCGGAGAAGGATACCCCCGCCTAAACAGCTGGTGCATACGAAGTTCAAATCCCTCCGACAGCGGTAGCCGTAACTGTGCCTCCCCCGAGGGCGGCATAAAGGCGGCCCATCTCGGCAGGTGAATTTTTGAGGTGACGGTCCCAGATAAGGTCGAGCGCGCCTTGCGAGGCAATCGTCTTCTCAAACCTGGTGCGGTCGTCTGGGGAAGGTTCCATGCGCACGATGAGGTTGGAGGAGTCGTCGGAATCCGGATCGAAGAGAGCGTTCCGCAAGCCGTCGGGTTTGATTAACCGCACTTGTTCAGAGACGAGGGCTTTGAACTTGTCCGGGGTACGACCGTACCTGGCCAACATCCTAGGAGGTGCCATGTAGGTGTCGTACAAGTACCTGAGTTGAGATTCTTCATGAGGGCCGCCATGTAAGAGTCCCATGAACGGACGGCTGCAGGAATTGTGAGTGAGTGTTGTGAACCTCTCGGAGTGGTGTCACATACGCTTGTAGAACCTCTGAAAGGGCCCACGTCTTCATGTAGAAGTGTTCGTGAGTAACTTTCTTGGCCCACCCGAAGCGGCTCTGACAAGATGCCGCCCCGACGAAAAAGAAGGGTTTGCCCGCACAGAAAAGTTGCGCAGGTTCAGAGAGGACTTGACTTGAGTCAACGAGGACCCAAATCCTGCCGGAGGGTTTATTGGATGCTAACCCCGCATAGGTGGTATCGTCTTTCAGGTCTAGAAAACGAGAGGTGCCGCCTTCGTGAAAGAGGATCGCGTGGCCCTCGCGAAGCTGCAGCGCAGTGGGAAGCCTGAGGGCAAGCCGCTGCATGAGAAGCCAAAATTAAAAAAAGGATTTTCCTGATTAAAGATTAGGTTCCGCAGACGATGAGAGATGAGAGGGGCGGACCAATCCCGGATTGTCCACCAACTAGAAACGCTGCAACCCCAGCCTCGTTTGCCACCAAAGCTGCTTGCTTAGCTTCCTCGTATTCGGAGCGTACCAGGATACGTGAACTCTCCACATACAATAGCTCGGCCAAAATAGTGGGGATTTCGACAATTGGCCGGGTAGCAGGGGACATTCCATCATCCTCCCCGACTTCGACCGTCTGTGCCCCCAACTCCTCCTGTGTCTCCAAGGATGTTAATGCTTTCACGTTCCCCCAGAGGAAGTTCCTGAGTTTAGGCCAGGAGGGAAAGTCACCATGATCCTCAAAGTTGGCGAAGTAACCTGGGTATCCGATGAGCTGATTGATTGTGCGTTCCTGATCGGAAGTGTGTTCGATGAGTTCCTCGAATCCCATTGTGGGTGTGAAGGGTGAGGGCGAGTTCAAAGTCCGCCCGGCAACCAGCGAGTCACCTCGTGGCCGGCATCGTTTGCCGTGTCGGTTGGGCTGTCGCTTTCGACCTGAGCTTAGATCCCCTCACCTGGGATTTCACCATCGTGATCCACAAACGGTGATACGGCCAAGTCACTGATTCCACAGAACTTATCTCCTACTGGCAGCGTTACGCTATCACATCCACCGCTCGCGAACGCTAAACCCTTCTTTGACTTGTTGATCGCCATCAAGGATACAACCACCTGCTGATTCCGCCCTCGTTCCCTGCTTCCCAGTGCTTTTTCTTTCCGTCGCTATCATATCCTCCGGTTGTTTAAGACACCGGACCTCGAAGAAGCTCTTCTCTCTGCGCCATCACCCCCTCGGCACGAGTGACAATCGGATCGACGGGAACCTCGATTTCGCGAACAATACTACTACCTTTCGTGATTTACACCCGACATACCGTGATACGATACCCTCGATTATCTTGAATATCCCTCCCCCGCCGCTACGGTGCGACTGGAACCATCTGCGTTGATACTGGGGAAACGGCTGAACGAGGACGACGATGACGAGTGAAGGCCGGTCTAGGAATGAGTTTCGGCATACAGAGGGGAATGCGAGTGGTGGTAGCAGCGGTGGGGGGAGGAACGGGACTAAATCGTCTTCGCCCAAGGCGTCTCCTTCATCTTGGAACAATGCTCAAATACATAGAGGGCGGTCCAGGACGAGGGGCGTCGGGAGTAATAGAGATGAGCGTAATGGTCTAAGAAGGTTCGTGTGTTCCCCCCTCCCTCTTTTTCCTTTGGCTCAAGGATCTGTCAAAGAGGATATCACGCTTTGTCTTCTTCGTTTGGGAAGGTGTTCAACGTCGAGAAGCGGTGGAAAATTATTCGAGAAATGGGTTCGGGGGCTTATGGTTTCGTGGTGTTCGTCAATCGTGCTCTTTCTTTCACGCTACAGTCTGATCTTTGGCTCTGGTTCAGGTCAGCCGCCGACGAGATCACTGGAGAGGTCGTCGCTATCAAGCTTGTGACACGGGTAACGGAACGAGTGCAGCTTTCGAAGCGAGCATTGAGGGAGATCACGCTCCTTCGCCATTTCGCTAACCACGAGAACATTACCGGTCTTATTGACGTGGATGCTTCATCCCAGAACCTGGAAGAAATGTGAGCGTTTTATTTTTCTTTGGTTTGGTCGTGTCTCTCTTTCACTGATTCATCGACCCGGTTTGTAGTTATATCTTTATGGAGGTGAGCTTACGAAGATTGCGAAGATCAGCTGGGAACTGATAGAGGTTCTTATTAGCCTATGGAAGGTATGCGTTGCGAATAGTGTCGAGGAAAATACCGCTGAACCATCTTTGAAGCCGACCTACACCAGATTATCAAGTCCGGACAGGCATTAACGAGCGAACACGTCCAATACTTCGTGTATCAAATCTTAAGAGGTATCCCCCTCTCACCTTCAACTTGGACTACTCCCAAGCTGAAAGTCAACCCTCAGGCATGAAGTACATCCACTCAGGTCAGAAAGTTGACACACCCACCACTCGAATGCGGTTCCTTAGAAGTTCCTGGTTATTTCAACAGCATCTGTCGTCCACAGAGATCTCAAACCGGGAAACCTATTAGTGAATGCAGACTGTGAGCTGAAGATATGCGATTTTGGTCTCAGCAGGGGATTCGATGCTTCACCGGAGAGCGAGCTCAATATGACAGAGTATGTGGCGACGCGATGGTATCGAGCTCCAGAGATCATGCTCGCGTTCAGGTGAGCATTGGCCAACGACTTGGCCCGGGTGGTTGGCCATCGTTTCATTAACGCGTGATGTGAACAGACGGTATGGAACGGCCAGTAAGATGTGAACGTAATCCCCCTCTCTACGGAGTCTGACCAGGTGTTTTCAGTTGATGTCTGGTCGATAGGTTGCATATTTGCCGAGCTTCTCCTTGGCAAGCCTTTATTCAAGGGCAAAGAGTAAGCGTCGCCCCCGTTCTCCCTCGACCTGCATCAATCTCATCCAAATCTCCCCGCTGTCTCCAAGTTACGGTCAGCTGAGCGGTTCTCTCATTTCTTCCGTCGGATCAAGTTCTCTGAGGCTCGAATTGTTTTTGTTTCGGTGAATGCGTCACTTGGATAGTGGACCAACTGAACAAGATAATCGACATCCTGGGTGATTCCCTCTCCATTGATGCGGCTCTTCGTAATGTTGATTCATGGATTGTTTCAGGTACCCCAAGTGAGGAGACGATTACAAGAGTGGGGAGTCAAAAGGTTGGGAGAAAATAGGGACCGCCCCACCAGCCATGACCGTATTAACCGCGCTTTAGGCTCAAGCTTATATCCGATCGTTACCGAAACGCAAGCCAACACCTTTCGAAAAGTTATTCCCGGATGCTGACGCCCAAGGTACGGAAGCTATTGCGACAAAGATACCAATGTTTTAACCTCACTGTTTATCCTAGCGATCGAGCTCCTACGACGGATGATCACTTTTGACCCCACCGAACGAATTTCCGTCGCAGAGGCGCTGAAACATCCTTGGCTTTCGACGTATCATAATCCCGACGATGAACCGGACTGTTCGGAGAGCTTCCAGCGATGGAGAGAGATCGAGGAACTCGAATCCCACGACGATTTCAAAAAAGCTCTTTGGGATGAGATCCAGGACTACCGAAGGGAAGTCCGAGGGCTTAACTCTGTCACCGGATCCCCCGTAACAATGAAGAGGGCGTCATCCGCGTCTTCCCATTCTATGGTGGATCCACAGACCCCGTCCGCCGCGACAACCGGGCTGGGTCAAATAGAGGAGGAGACAGCGGCGGATCTGAAGACGGAGACCACGAGGTCCTCGAGGTCTGCCTCCCCGCGTCAAAAGGAGGAGCTAGCGACAGCGGAGACCTCGCCCCCACCCGCCGAAAATGAACCCTCCAAAACTGGAGAGCCACAGCCAGCGCTATCGCCATCAGAACCTCTGCCCCCTCTTCCTCCACAGGACAACCAAGGGACACGACCTCCGTCAAGAACCAACAGCAAAAAGGGTGAACGTCATGACAAGCCCGAGCGCGCATCATCTACCGCTTCGATTACCACCCCCACCGACCCTGTACTGACCTACGCGCGGCGTTCCTCGCTCCTCCAACCACAACAGCCGTCCATGCCGAACTCGGGGACCAGTTCGCCGATCAACCCTTACCATGCGAATCACCACCCTTCACGAAAACCTATCCCCAACTTCGGGGAGGGAGGGAACTTGGACGAAAGTGTGGGTCTGAAGGAGCAGTATGGGCACGGCAAGCACCTGCATCGGAATACTGTAGCGTTCCCTAGCGGAGATAGCTACGTCGTCCCTGGGCGATCGAGGTCCGGTTCGATATTTGGACCTTATCCCTCTGGTATACCCTTCCCGGGCTCGACGCACACGGGTGATGGTAATTCCGGGTTACCCGGGACAGGGAATCACAATTACACCATCGGACCGGGTACGGTGGGCAGGCTGTTGAGAACGCTCTCGACGGTGTCCATCCATGAGAGCGGGCAGGGGCTCAAAGGTGGACTTGCAGATATCGCGCCGATTGGAAAGTTCATCACTGAGCGGGGAACGGACGATGAGCTGTTGGCGAGTGAGGTGCCGGATGAACTGAAGGAAGGTGGGTTTAGAGAGGGTGACAAGGACAAAGACAAAGACAAAAACAAGGATAAGGATAAGGATACAGGAAAGGGGAGGAAGAGGAAGAGCGCGGGCACGATATTCAGTTTGTTATAGGCAAGAGGTCGCAGTGCCCCTCAGTCTATTCCGTGACTATTTATAGTTACGGTATCGTGATGCACGTATGTATGCGGAAGCGGAGGGGGGAGGTGGGGTAGCGCGTTGTGGAATATTGGTCACTGGTGGGTGGGGGGCGGATATAGATCCTCGTCGGATATTAGTAGAACACCATCGCTATGCTTTCATTTCCTGCTATCTCTCCCTACTTGTCTCCTAGAATATCCCTCAATCCTATAGACACACGTATTGGACTCGCTGTTTCTTCAAGTGAGAAAACACTCACGGTCGACGATGTCCAGGTACGCTTGGGTGGCCGGGCTATCTGGATATTCATCCAAGAAGCTCACGCCGTAGTCCGCACTCTTGCCGATCCTCGGATCTAGCGGAACAGTGCCTAACAATTCAACGTCAACTTCCTCGGCAAGTCTTTTTGCCCCACCCGTCGAAGGTTTGAAAATCTGACTCTCCGTCTTACACCCCGGACATACGAATCCAGACATGTTCTCGACGAGGCCTAGGATCGGGATACCGACCTTCCTGCAAAAGTCGATCTCCTTCCGGACGTCTTGAAGGGCGACCTCTTGCGGTGTCGTGATGAGCACGGCCCCATCAACGCCGACGGTGTCTTTCAAGTACTTCACGATGCTGAGATGTTCATCCGACGTGCCAGGCGGGGTGTCGACCAACATCCAATCGAGATCTCCCCAATCCACGTCTCGAAGGAACTGAGAGATTATCCCGTTCTTTTTTGGCCCGCGCCAGATCACGGCGGAGGTTTGGGAGGGGAGGAGGAAACCTATGGAGATGGCGGAGAGGTTGGGTTGGACGTAGATCGGGGACCAGCCAGACGAAGAGGAGTGGATTGATTCGTTGGAGATCCCGAGGATGGTTGGGATCGAAGGACCGCAGATGTCGATATCCATTATCCCGGTCTGTGTGTGTGGAACCGAATACAACGGTGGGGCGGTGAGATTACATTTTGTGAGATGAAACGGGATGGGTGGTGGTTTTTTTTAGGAATTCAGTCGTGGGGTGTAGTTGGTGTGAACGTGCGTGAGTTTCGAAAGTCGTCGGTACCAAGATCAGATTGGAAGGTTGATTGGAAGGGTACGGGAGAGCCGTCGATTCATTAGAGGGGAGCGGATTAACCGAGCATGAGCAATTGAATTTTTCGGTATTGTTTTTTGAAGTATTTTTCCGTGGTTTGCGGAGCGGGTGGCCGAAGATTGAGTGAGCCGAGATGCGGTTATTTTGACCGGTAGAGTTATAGCAGGGAGAAAAAAGAACTCTGCGATTAGCGGACCTCGTTGCATCAAATCAAAGTCAGGATAGAAGAAAAGAAAAGAAAACTGACCTGGACGTCTTCATCGGCGGCGAGAGCCCAGCCCAGTTGAGAGGTGAAGGTGGATTTTCCGACTCCCCCCTTCCCGCTCAGTACGAGTATTTTCCGTTTAACTCCTGCAAGTCTCTCGTTAATCATCGGTATCGTCGTCGGATCCTGGGTTGTGGATTTGGCTTGGCCGGACGAACAGACGTCCTGGTTCGGACACCCCTCGCATGCGTCGACTTTGCCCGCCAGATCGGATTCCGTGCCCGGACAGTGGTCAGGTGCGTTTGCAGGCACGTCCGTGGGCTGTTGTACTGCGATCATAGAGTAGATAGAGGTAGGTCGTGACAGTGGGGGATAATGTACAAGATGAGAGTAGATGAGAGATAGGGTGGACGATGGATGACTAAATCTGTCTGAAGGTCACTGCTCCCGCTGCCGGCGGATTCCCCGCAGTGGTGCTAACAGGGGTGGTCATACCCCCGCTCGCCCCCCCTCGCTTGAACGCGTTCTCGTACAATCCGCGACAGCTCCGTAGTCTCTCCCGCCTCGGCACGAAAAAGGAACCAGCGTCGCATGGGACGGCGAGCGGGGTGCCGATCCATCCACGGGCCTGGGCGGTCTGAACGGCGGAAATCAACGAATCCATCTCAGCCTCCGAGTCCAGGTCGTCAACGTTCTCGTCGTCGTCTTCTACTGTCGGGGGTGGGTTGGCGGCAGCAGTCGCCTTCTTGCTCTTCTTTGGTCCGGTTGTCGTCGCGGCCTTCTTCGCGGGGTCAGTACCTGCAGCGGCAGCGGCCTCCATCGCTTGCTTCTTCTTCTCAGCCTTCTCCTTCTCTTTTCTCTCTTTCCGTTCCAGCTTTGACTCCTTCTTGACCGGCTCGACAAAGTTGGGTTTGTTGGCGCGGTTCCACTCGAGCAAGAGTTCATCGTACGGCTTGGATCGACCTTGGACACTTCGTTTTGCACCCATGGAATGAGATTTACAGGAGAGCGAGCGGGAGCAGGGAAGTCCCTTGTCGTTTATAACACCACATTGTTTGTCGTAATCGACCGGACCTTTGAACCGACCCTTGGTGACTTTGGTGGCCGCCTGCTTCTTCTTCTTCGTCTGCGTTGGGTCTTCAACCTCGTCCTCCGCTTTTCGTTTCTTGCCCTTTTTGAGATCTTGAGGATGTTAGGAAAAAGTTCTATTGGTAATGAGGCGGTAGTCTACCTTCAAGACCCTTGCCACCCTTCTTGGCCAGCGTTGCGTGCAGGGTCGAACAATTGGCTATTGGAATACAGTTCAACTGACGTCCTTGTAAACGCGTGTGCGAATGGTTCAACTCACCATAGTGGTCCGCGAACGCGCTCCGGAGGACGGGTCTATCGCATTGTTTACATCTGACGATGCCGATCTGCTCTCTGAGGGGAGTCGAGCCAAAGACCTTCATATCTCGTGCGGAGAGCCAGGCTGTGGGCGGGGATGGAAGTGAGGCGATCTGAGTTTGCGGGGCATCTGTTGGTTCTGCGACGGCGTTGTCCCAGTCGGTGAGGACGGACGCGGGTGACTGGAGTTTTTTGAGCTGGATGGCCATGGTCATCGCCGGTTGGGGGTGTTGAAGCAAGCGAGCCTGTGATCGGATGGAATATGATTTATCGAGAATTATTATATTTATTTCACCCAGCCGCCCCGCATTTCGATATCGACTCGTTTCCCCCCTACCTTACGAATGGGCCCTATCGCCCTCCAACGCCAGGCCCCCCTCTCCCTTAACTTCCTCGTAGTCGGTGCAGGTACCCATATTTTCCCATATTTTTCCCGCTTCGGTTGATGCCGATTTTTCCCACCCTCATTCAGGTATCGGTGGGCTGGCGTGTGCATATTCACTTGCTTCCGCCGGCCATCGAGTGACGGTCCTCGAGGCTCTGCCCCAAAATGCCCGCAAGTCTTACTCTGGCCTGCACGTGCCTCCGAACATGTCTAAAGTCCTCTGCGAGTGGGGTCTAGGCGAAGAATTAAAAGCGAAGACGGGACCGTGCAGGCAGACAATCTTCGAAGATCGTGAGTCTTCCCCCCCTGAACTGAATGGGGATTGACCCTTGATCTGTCCCTCTAGTCCGCACCAATGAAAAAATTGGTGCCATCCTTTGGAGAAACGAAGTCATTGCCGAATCCGGCGGTGATTTCCTCTTGATACATGTAAGTATCGTCTTCTTTACGTCCAGCCCCCTTGCTCAATATGGACTCCTCCGGAACAGCACAAAGATCTCCACGATATGCTTCTGCGCATCGCCCTAGATGCCGGGGTCGAAATCAGATACGACGCTAGAGTGTCGCTTGTAACCCCTGGCGAGAAGCTTCCGGGGGACAGTCTCTCTCATTGTTCCGCGAACGAAAGCGGGATCGTGTGCAATTCGTCTCCAGACTGCTCCTGCTCGGTTCCCGCCACCTCGGCCTCTGTTACCGGTTACGGCCCGCCCTCCGTACAGCTCGCCAATGGTGAAATATTGACCGCCGATATCATTATCGGTGCTGACGGTTCGCGCAGTATGGTCAGAGAGCTCCTGCTCGAACCAGAACAGGACCACGGAGTCGAGTCTGGCTACACCATGTACTTGTAAGTTATACCCTATCTCTTCATTCCATTCGCTGATTAAATTCTTCCATCAATATCACCGTCGGACATCAATTTTCAATGACGCCCTCCCTCCCGCGTGTAATATTTTCGTTTGGCATCGGCTACATATAATTGTCCTCTCTCGGCTTCCCCGCTGATAGAACTGATGTCGATGTTGAGACGATGAGCAAGGATCCGCTCCTCAAACGACTCGTAGATGACCAATTCTGGCACTTTTGGATGGATGACAGGAGGGCTTTATTGGCTTACCCGGTTGTGAGTGGCCGTCGCAAATTCTCGTCACCTCATCTACCCCTCTCATGTCCCCCTCTTTCACTGCGCCTCGCCGATGGTTCTGATCTTGCTTGTTTTGGGGATTATAGGGGAGAGACGGCAAGTATGCCGTGCAATGCTTCTACCACGATGATATCTATACCGAGGGAACGTCCCCACTCCCGTGCGATAAGCCGTCTTGGGAAACCGAGTGGTCGAAGGACAAACTTCTTAAGCTGTACTCCGACTGCAATCCCGTGTACGTGCTGGTCTCCCCACATTTCCTTCTCTTCTTCGGTGAGCATGAACTGATTGCGCCTCTGTTCTTCATTTCAGTTCTAAGCGACTATTGGAAACCATCGATTCTCCAATCATCCTCATCAGGCAGCTCGTGCTCCCCAGTTGTGAGACACGGGTGCACGAATCGCATACAATTGCCCTCCTTGGGGAGGCCGCGCAACCCCATCTCGTAAGTCATGCCTTCAAACTCGATGACGCATTAGATTGGTTCTTACGGATCGCCCTTTCTTCTCCCGTGGTTCTCCTTGATCTACATCCATCGCCTCATTCCAACTCAAATAATGCCTTTCACATTGCGAACCGGGACGCCATCCATTTGTCCCCGTGGGGGAACAGCCGTGTGGTGGTCAAGCGACAGCATCGGTTATAGAAGATGCAGCCGTGTTCGGCGGGCTTTTCTCCCGGCTGCGGTCATGGGATCAGGTCCCTTCTTTGATGGAGGCTTACCAGGACCTGCGACAGGAGCGAGCCCGTCTTCTCGCCAACAAAGATCAACATTACGCTGATATCACCTTGTTGCCTCCTGGGTCTCGTCGAGACACCCGTGATGCTGCTATGTGGGCAGAAAAACAGTGCGAGATAGGGGATTTCCATGATCGGCTGCTGAAGGAACAGTGGGATATTATCGGCGAAGTTTTTGCGTACTCTGCAAGCGACGCCGCGGCAGACTGGTGGGCCGGCTGGGGTATGCTGGCGGAGAGGGCAAAGAAGAGGGCGGAGGTCTTCTTACAGATCGAAATGACAGTCGACCCGCAGGGAACCGCCGTGTGAAATTTGTCCAGGATTTTTCACAGTCTGTGGCGACTGTACTTGCATCGCGTCTGGTTTCCCCTTTTGCCACCTGGTACCCGAAGATTTACTCCTCTCCCTCAGTTTCCCAATGTGCTTTCTGCCCTCCACTCTTCCTCTCCACCTACCGAGACCACTTAGAGTTCCCTCCTTCCATCCGGTAACCGTTATGCTCCACTGCCAGACTCACAGCGTTCATTCTCAGAACCTGTTTTTTCTTTCTTTCGTGGTTCGCCGATGGATCTACTGGCCTCAATCGCGTTGTCCTACCTTCCACGTAACCTATACGTCTGCCTCATCTTGGTATTTTTTGTCCTAGAGTCACCACCACATCTGCCATGAGCCACTTGCGTTGTCACACTTTCTTCGATCGCGCTTTCGTTTTATATGCCTTGTGACTGCCCCCTCCCCAACTTCGTCCATTAAATATGCCACGGTTTTGCTTAATTTTTTTCCAATGCTGCTTAGAATTCGGGGAAGGAGGCGCTTCGTTCAACTTATCCTCTCTTTTTCGGGTGTTTAATGCTAGAAAGTATTTTGTACGCGATGTGCAAATTTTCTGGTCGTATCGTTGTGTACCCCCAGCCTCCGTTCTTAGAGATTATTTTGCTTGTTTTCTTTCAATCGCGGGCATTGAGGTTTCTGATCAAGATTAAGTTTCACGTGATCAACACGAACGCGTCGTGTCACGTCACGTGTCACGCACATCCTCTCACCTCAACCACTCGATTAGACAAAAAGGGATACGCCACCCTTCGAGATCTTATCTCCCTCGGCCTCCCTCTTGTCGCCTATTCCGCTGGAGACTGCGTTCTTCGGCGTTTTGTGAGCCTATCCACCTTTCGCTAGCTCGTGGTAATGGCCCGATCGGTGAGGTCGCGCGGCCCGCCAGTCAAAGTTCCAACATATGCCGAATCGGACGATTCTGGGGGTGACACCGAGACCGAGGAACAGGATTGGAACGAACACCCTGCGAATGGACCTGGGAAGGCTTCATCTTCGAGACCTAACGGCAAAACCCCCTCTAAACGCCCCATCCGGACCGACGTTGGCGATAAAGAGAACGCTGCGGACGGCTACGCACCCAACGGAAGTGGAGGACCGAGCGGGAGCGGTGGAAAGACGACGGTGAACCTGAAGCGAACGGAGACGGCGGGGAAGTTCAACGATGATGAGGCGGAGAAGAGGAAACGGAGGAAGAGTGCCAAATTGCTGGGACAGCAGTCGACCATGTTCGATGGGCTTGTGGATCCGGGACCAGCGGTGAACGGGTTGAACGCGGGGGAGCGGCCGGTCCAGTTGAATTCGGTCGTGCCTGCTGCACCTATCATCAACGTCCCCAGAGATGTGATGAACTCGAATTTTGAGGAGTGGATGAAGATGGCGACGGACAACGTGAGTGTTAATTGTTAAACACCTCGATTTGTGTCCTTTTGGTAACTAACTAGGCCATCTTTCTCTCATTTTTTGTCGATAGAAAATCAACGCGAACAATTCCTGGAATTTCGCTCTAATCGATTATTTTCATGACATGTCCCTACTGCGAAACAACACCGACAACTCGATCAACTTCCAACGGGCCTCATGTACGCTCGACGGGTGCGTGAAGATCTGGACTTCGCGTGTGGACAGCGTCAACGACGAGACGAACAAGCTCCTACGAGGTGTTCGGGACGGTCCAGGGGGAGGAGACACCGATAACGAGGACGACCCGGACGGGGCGGATGGCGGTCCTGGGTCTCAAAGAACCCAACGGAAAGGAACTCATCGTGCAGAAGTGACGTTGGCCAAATCCGCTGCCCAGCTCAGGAGCAAGAAGCTTGACCTGGAGTTTTCTGTCGATCCTTTGTTCAAGAAGACCTGTGCGGATTTCGACGAGGGAGGTGCTCATGGGTTGTTGATGAACCACCTGAGCTTGGGTGTGGGGATCGACGGAGGAGGGTTGAGGGTCGTATTCGATGCCAGTGATGCGGTCGCCAAGTCTGGAGATGATGAGGAAGCGGACGAAGTCGAACCTCCCGAGACCGTTGATTTAAACGAACTGAGAGGTAGGATTACCTCATGGGGTACTCTCAATTGGTTAGCTGATGCATTTTTTCCAGCTCAATTCTTCCCCAACCTCGATGACCTGGACTACAAGTCGATCGCCCCCTCACTCAGGGACTTCTCGTTCTCAGGCAACAGCTTTTCGTTTGACGAAGACCACAACAGCATGTACCGGGACGACACTTTTAGCTATACCCAGCAGGTGTTTGACGACGAGGACGAGGACGCAGGGGTTAATGACCCGGTCGGTTACACCCAGGGAGACGCGGGAGGCGGGGAACCCTTGGATGGTGGTGACACGCAAGACCCTGCACCTGTTCAAGACTTTTTCAGTAGCGATCAGCCAGACCAGGACGGGTATACCGGTGATGGTGATTACGGAGGTGACGACGATTTCGGCGGGGATGGTGAGAACGGGTCTATGGGTGCGGATGCGGACCATCAAATTGACGGCGGTGTGCCTGGGCCGGGGAGGGGAACATTCGTTCCATTTGACCCCGCGAGAGGACCAAACGAGAGGGATCTGATCATGGCGATGATGGACCCAGATGTGGATGGGGGCGCTATGGATTACTTTGACAAAAACGTGCTGAAGAACTGGGCGGGTCCTGAGCATTGGAAGCTGAGGAAGGTCATTCGGAAACGTGAGCGTCGGGCGCGATCTCTGCCGTATGTTTACTGAAAACTGGTGTGTTCCTGTTTAGCTATGGGAGAACAGACCACCGCAGCCGCCCCCAAGCAGAAACGGGAGAAGAAAGAGGCGTTCAAGGTCGACTTTCACGAACCCCTTGGGATGTCCGTCAAGGAATTCGCGAA
>Ga0307515_10003354_pt1 | contig 33805 bp, 24 predicted proteins | sample 17_EM_MG_FD_194513 | JGI IMG/M metagenome (GOLD analysis project Ga0307515, IMG submission 194513) | Populus trichocarpa ectomycorrhiza microbial communities from riparian zone in the Pacific Northwest, United States - 17_EM | ecosystem: Host-associated > Plants > Roots > Unclassified | place...
CCATCTCGCCGCTTCCTCCGCGTCTTCCAACGTCTCCGCCTTTCCGTAACACAATTCCTTCCGCACCACCCGTATCTTTCTTCTATTATTCCCAGGTATCACCGTACCTGCCTGCGCCGTGACAGTTGGAGATAAGGTCTGAGTTCCAACTCCCCATGTCCGTACTACAAGGCCATCGAAGAAGTTGGATTCCATACGGACAGGACAGTGCACAGTAAGAAAGGTCATCAATGAGAATGCTTACATTGTAGACCTTGTGTATATGATCGGGAAGCACAATGTGTTCCAGATTCTGTTGCTCGACCGCTATAAACCTCCAACCGCTGACCAGCCTCCAGCTGAAACTCAGCCGACCAGAGTCAACGACTCTGACGAATTCGAAGTGAAAGGGATCTGCGACACTAAGCGATGCTACCGGAAGCTCCATTATCTCATTCACTAGGTGGGTTACAGTTACATGAATTCTAGCCGGGAACCTGAGGCAAATCTCGGGCAGGCACAGCAATTAGTCGGTGAGTTTCAAGGACAGCATCCGAGGAAGCTCTGATGATGATCGGACTCGCAGGACTTGGATTTGACGTTCTCTATGCGGTTTTGCTTGTTCTAACTTTGTTATGGATCTGGGGCCGGTATAAATGTTGTCGGCACGGGATTTCACCACCAACCACTGGAGGTGGAGTTTCCCCGTCCACCGAATCCACCATGAGGCTGCTCATCGGGCACCGATCGGGAGTGGAACTCATTAAATCGTGCGGAGCCATATGCATTGGTTTTGTTTCCTTTTGTATGTGGTTTATCATTTTTATACATGTATGTGGCAGCCCAGGGGGTCGGCTCCTAAACGGAGGGATGATGTAATGGCATCCAGGATTAGGTTCTCGCCAATGGCAAGAGACGTGACGAGGGCTCGGTGACGGGCACCGTATCTAGACACGTGACTGCTCTGAGATCGCCAGCGATAATTTCACCTAGCATCCACACTATCATATTACCACATCCACGTTTGCAACTGTATCTTCCAATATACTGTCATATGCGGCCATATACAGATATACAGCCTTACACGTTTGGATTGTCCAAGTCGCCAATCCAGTTTGGCCAATTTTTAGTGTCTCAAATGCTTGCAGGTGCCAAATCCTGATCACTTTCGACTGGATGACGGTAGAGTGGTCTGATTTGGTGAGAATTTAGTATTTGAGTTCGTCCCCCAGGGAGGACCTTTGCAGACAAAGCTGGTTGCAAAGGTGATCGTTCTGACAATTTAAATGCAGCCGCACCATCAGGTTGAGAGAGTGACCAGGATACTTTGACAATCTCTTCCATATCCACAATGTATCCTCCAGTGGTCATTTGCTTGTTTTCAGTCCGCGATTCCTTCTGTGTAGCACATACGTTTTGGCCGCCCTGCCACATCTCCAAATAGTCATGGATCTTGGCCATTCTGTGCAATTTGCTTTTGGCCACCACTCACTTCATTTCGGAGTCGTTTTCTGTGTTCCCCATGATCGACTCAGGGTCATCGCCTGGCAATTTCCCGGTATTCCCCCGAGCAAATTGCCTTACAACGACTTCTGCCCACTAGGTCTCCCCTGTGGTTGTTGCCTGCCTCCAGCCGATAACATCTTGCCCAAGCAAAAAACTGGCCTCCACTCCAACATCATGCGGGATGATCGAGAATATGTTTTGTGCCACGCTGGACGGATCAGCGTACTTTCAATGCATATCCTCTCGGTGTCGCCAACAGTCGGTGAAATCTGGTACCCACAATGTACTCCTGATCTCCATTGGGTTGGAGTGGTGCTCATTGAGATTTGGAATAACTTGCCCCCAGATCCTTGGTATTTCAGCTTGTGAATTCCAATAGAGCGTTGCAGCTCTCAATAAGCGTGCAGCACAATCACTTCATCCAGGTTTCATTTTAGCCACATTGTTACACATTAAGTATTCTTCATCATCGCTGGACAAATAATAGGTATCAAAGAATCATTGACCGGATTGTGAAGTCATTGCAGAGGGAAAGAAATTTTTGCTCAGTATACTGTCGGGTTTAATTACCTGCACACGTCATTGTTCGGCACAGTGTTCATTCTCCACATACTTCAGAAAGGCTGCTTTGTATTGGGTGGGATCTGAAGTCTCATCCTCAGGATTGATATCCGTTCCCATGTCCCACATCCTAAACAATCGTAACTTGCAGAAAGGATCGAGTCTATGTGCTGAAACAAGAAACATACCCATCGTTGGACATTGGATTGAGTTCAGCATAATATTTGAACGTCTTCTGTCATGCTAAATTCAAGGTGAAGTGCTAGTTTTCCTCCCATGGCGTCGTCTTCTTAGCGAAAGCTCGCATAACGCCATCCACATTATCTAACACATCACTGTAGGCTCTGATACCGTGATGCAATGCGACTGTAGGGCTCTCCGCCATCCTGAGGGTCCAGTATCAGAACGGCCTCAAACCTTCCATGACGTACTTGCCGATGGTCCATTCATCTTGGGTTGTGAAGAGTGGCCGGTGATCACAGTATGTCGGATTCTGCATCCACTCGCTGGTGAAATCTCGTAATCGGGTGGCTCGCTCAACGAATTCCAGTGTCGAGTTCCAACATGTCCTCACATCCACAATAGGTTGTACCATGATGCGGACTTTCGCTTTTTGAAAATCAATGAACTCAATTCACTGACCAGGTGTCAGCATAATCAATACAGCAAGCATTCTCTGCTATATGAAGGTCAGTTTCAGGACTTTGAAAATATCTTGAAATAGGTACTTTCTCAATTATCTTTCCTAAACCTGGTCTCATGGCCGACACCTTGTTGATTCTAGCATTGCCCTCTTTTCGATGTCTTTGACTCTTCCCAAGGTCTATGCTTTCATTCTCTCCAAATTGCTGATCAGGCTCATGGGCTTCCCATGTCTTGGTGAGGCCTTCTACACCGAGAGTGCTCATGAATAAACCTAAAGCCAGCTGTATGACATGTGCCAAGCATGGAATGTGGTTCCTCAATGCAGGCCACTCGATTCCGGATGCCTCAAGGGTTGATTGCAGCTCACAAGTCATCGAGTAATTTGATGAAGATGTGTCAATCGTAATTCCAAGCAAACGGCCGTCAGTAAGCTCAAAACAATCAAGAACGTCATTCAAATGTACCGCTAGCCTTGCACCAGTATGTTGGCCCTTGACCAATGTGTCACGGCCCGGGTTACAAGCGAGCGGTATGGATCGTACTCAGGAATAGTATCGAATGTGCGGAAGGAATTAGTGATATGGAAAAGCGGAGATGTTGATAGACGCGGGAATGGCGTGGAGACATTGTGAGAGGGTGGCAGTATAAGTTGTTAAGATGAGTACGTGGTCTGAAGTGTTGCGACATCGGGCGATGTGGTGTGGTTCTGTTGATAACGAGTTTTGTTGTTGGTGAGTAAGATCATGAGAAAACATTCAGATGGAACATCGGAGCATAGGGAATGGTTCGCGGGTGACAGACAATGTATATATAATGAAAGGTTGTTAGGTGTTGGGATATTTCCTTTTCTTCTCTCTTTACTCATTCTCTCGTATAGCAAAGCAAGTACGACTTTGAAACAGCTCTGACTCTTGTCTTGTCTTGATTTCCTCGACACGAATTTCGAAACATCTTGTCCCCATTCCCATATAACAGTATTGTTAACAACATCACTTACCCCAGACCCCGCCTGTTGCACTATAACAAGTCCCTTAACACGTACCTGATATCGAATGTATTGTTAACATTGTTTGACTCCTTGTTTTGATCTTGCTTGGTACTACTGTGAAGTTACCGATAGTTGTATTTCAATTTGCTATCTGTTTAGCTGTAACCTTACAGAATTACATGTGCCTACACCCTTCGAACAGCTGTAAGTACTGCAACGAACCTTGCTCTGTTACGTGTTGGGTATATCGTGGACCCCATCATCAGTGGCTTCACGTCTGCGATGATTGCATTGACAAGTTACCATGACTTGCCTGATTTGATATCTTCCAATACCCACATCGATCCCCATATTCGGATGCGAAAGTAAGACATTCACTGTACTTCCCACACGAATTAGTTTGATCTTGCTGGAACTCATTGTACCTTGTCCGAACCCAAACCTTTGAACTCTTTCGAAGGCATTGAAGGTTTATTGAATACTGAGGTCGACCACCTCACCTTGCCTGCTTCATCTTGGGAACAGTCAGATGTTCCCTCCACTTGGAACACTCAGTGGACACAAGCCCCCGCATACGGAGGAGGCTGAGAATTGGACAACTCTGTATTTGGAAGTAATTGGACCAAGGATTTGGGAGCCCATGCTTTGTGTGTTTGTGACCCGGAATTACCTAGTAGGTGCGAAGGACATAACTGTTCAGGAACTCATTCACCGGAAGGACACCCACCAGCAGGAGCAGCAACAGCAAATCCTGTGCCGGTGGCCTTGATTGTTATTGAACCTCCAACCCCGGCCCCCTTGCAAATTGACTTATACAAGTGGCACTGGTAGATATGCTTGATTCGTTGCGATGTCAGGATCAGAACAGCACCATCGGGTGGCTCTCGTGTCGGCGGACAAGCATGCCATCATAGGAGGAATCGTCAACAGGAACCTGCTGGAGATCGACCTCTGATAGAGACAGACAATGCTCGAAGAAGCACAGGAGGTTCTGAGGCAGGTTGCCCAGTACACAGAACCTGCGAACCACGTACAGAGAGTGTGTGATCACCCCGCTCAGATTATTGCTTTACAGAAGCAGATCACGGACCTGCAAGCACAACAGTTCCTGCCTGTACAGTGAATTCAGACCGAGAGGGCGAACCCAGTTCGGGGGCTGGAGAACGAGCTTGGCGAAGCAAGGACTCGACCAGTGGTGGAGGGAATGAATACACAACCCTGCGACGATCACTTAGCAATGACCCACAATGCACAACAGTCTGGGGAGGAGGTGCGCGGTTCGAGGATGCAGTTTGCCAATGCTCTCACATTGGGAGCCCGGGTAGCCCCCATGGCCCCTCAGACTCACAAAGACACAGGCCAGAAATTTCCAGACTCCCTGGACTTTTCAGGGTCGGATCGAACTCAGATGACAGGTTGGATTGCGCAACTCCGGATGGTCATACAACACAAGCCCGCCAGCTTCCCCGACAAACAATCGAAGATGCGTTAAGCCTTCATCCGCCTCAGGGGCATAGCCTTGGGGCAGATCTTGCGACACGTCCGAGAGGACAGAATGATAGGGCTGGAATACCAACCAGCGTTTACACGCCTCCTGAAAGTGGCTTGTGGGGACCCTGACTGAGTAGCTCCCGCCAAACGGAAGATGGGGGCAATTAAACCAAAGAACCGCGATTTCTCTCAGTACTATGCTGAGTCTGAAGTTATTGCCACAGAGTTGGATTGGAACCCCTCAGCCGTACAAACCCTTTGCAAATGGGACTATCTGAGGAAATGGAAAACTCCTTGACTTATAGCGATATGCCGGAGGAACTTCCTGCATTTGTCACAGTTTGTTAGAGACATGATAATCAGATTCAACAATGACATGTGGAAAAGGCGGCACAGAATCAGGGTGGACAGACAGGTTTCGCATCTTCCCCCAGACCTCCGGCCCATCCAAATGATCCCGCACGAGCCCCCGCCGGTACAGTGGCTGGATAAACAGGACCGGCACCTATGGACCTTAGCGCGGGTAGGAGAAGAATTTCTGCAGAAGAAACGGCAAAAAGGGGCACAGTTGCAAGGTGTTTGAATTGTGGTGGGTTTAACCATAGTGCGGCAGAGCGCGCATCAAGGAAGAAGGCTCAGATGTTCAGCGCTGCTGGAGCAGAAGTGAAGAAGGTAGTGACCAGGACAGGTTTTGAGGAATCAGGAACAGAGTAAGTCAATTGAAGAAGGATGGCTCTGCAGTTGATGGAAAAAGTTTTGTTTCAAATACTTTGAGATGTTTTGGAATTTCGCGTCTTTCAGTTAGCAAGGTGGAGGTATTTGAGGAATCAATGGAAGGGAATAATTTAGTTATAACCTGCACATTGACTGTGAATAATCAAGAGATACCTACACATGCGCTGATTGATTGCGGAGCTACAGGCATAGCATTTATGGATCAAGATTTTGCTCGCAATCATCAAATACCACTCCAAGAGTTTAAAGAGATATGACAAGTCGAGGTTATTGACGGAAGACCTATCGAGTCTGGGGATATTACGCATGTTGCCAAAGTAGGAATGATGATCGAAGATCATAAGGAACAATTACCCATGTTCGTTACGAAATTTGGACATTATCCAGTTGTCTTCGGAATCCACTGGTTATGATCACATGATGTCGCAGTATGGTTTGCATCTAATATGGTTACTTCCGGATCACAGTACTGTACAACACATTGTCATGATGCACCCATCACGGTACAAGGAGTAACAGAAGAACCCCCGGAACCTGATTATCCACCGAAGGAAGGAATTTTGGATCCTCAGATATGTCCACAACGAGCGTTTCGAGGAAGTATTGTTATGCTTTCCAGATCTTCGTTCTTTCGAACAATTAAGACAGGGAAGCTGAAGGTGATCAAAGCAACACTTCATGATATTAATCAAGCCATCGAGGCAAAGCCTTTCAAGGAAGGACCCTTGGAGGAGGTTGTTCCAAAACAATATCATGAGTTTCTACCTTTGTTTAATGAGGTGTTAGCTGATCGCCTCCCACCACATCGAACAGGTTTCGAACATGAGATATGCCTGAAGGAAGGCGAGACACCAAAATGGGGCCCCCTGAATTCAATGTCAAGGGCCGGGTTGGTAGTCATTAAGGAATGGTTACAGGAGACTATGTCAAAACAATTTATGCGTCTGTCGTTATGACCCGTTCCGGCACATGTCTTCTTTACAAAGAAACCGGATGGAGGGCTTCGTTTCTGCATTGAATACCGAGATATCAAGAGCACGACCATTAAGAATTGGTACCCCCTTCCCTCAATACGCGAGACTTTGAAATCACCTCCAAAAGCAAGGGTTTATACGAAACTTGATGTCTGTGGGGCTTATAATTTGTTGCAGGTTAAGGAGGGAGATGAACATACGTGGGCCTTCCAGACAAGATATGAATCGTTGGAACCAATGGTTATGCAATTCGGGCCAACAAATGGTCCTGCGGACTTCCATGGATACATCAATGATACAATACGGGAGGGTTTGGATGATTTTGCATTGGCATACCTGGATGATCAATTGATATATAGTGATTCGGAGGAAGAACATGTGGAACGTGTGAAGTGGGTTATGCAATGTCTTTTGAAAGCAGGTTTATATTCAAAGCCGGAAAAATGCAAGTTTCATATGGAAATCATATGGTACCTGGCTCTCATTATATCAACACAGGTGATATCGAAGGATGAGGATAAGGTTGAGACTGTGAAGAATTGGAGTCGAGAGAAGAAGACAAAGAATGGCAGGTTTAATAATCTCTTTGAAGTACAACAGTTGCTTGGGTTTTGCAATTATCATGGACAATTTATCCCCAAGTATTCTGAGAAAGCAGAGCCAATGACAAGGCTAACCAAGAAAGATGAACCATTTGTATGGGAGGTGGAACCACAGTTAGCTGTCAAAAGAATGGTGACTGCCTTTACAACAGCTCCAGTACTTCGACAATTCGATCAAGGGACAGAAGTAATCGTTGAATCAGATTCCTCCGATTATGTATCTGAAGGAGTTTTATCTCAACACGATGATGATGGGGTGTTACACACAGTAGCTTACTTAACGAAGAAATATTCACCAGCCGAATGTAATTATGATATATACGATAAGGAGCTCATGGCAATTATTCAGTCACTCAAGGAATGGAGACCAGAATGTGAAGGGGCCGCATATCCCCTTGAGTTGATTACAGATGATGAAAACCTTCAGTATTTTATGACAAAGAAGCTCTTGAATCAACGACAGGCACGGTGGTCGGAATTTCTGACTAGGTTTGATTACGAGATTTTCTATCGACCAGGCAAATCAAATGGGAAGGCAGATGCTCTCACGTGGAGGCCTGGAGACCATCCTGAGGGCGGGGATGAACGATTTGAAATCGTGGAACAGGTGGTTCCAAAGCCGCAGAACCTACCGAAACAATTGCATTTGTTGGCAGATTGCCCGCCCGCCCAGGGCCATCCCTCTGTTTCTGATCTCATGACTGAGCCATATGTGGCTGACCCACAACCAGGGACAATACTGGAAGCAATTCAGACGAAGAATGGGTTACATGAAATTGCTATTGCGGAGTGCATAGAGGTTGAGGGACGGATGAGATATAGAGGGAATATCTATATAGCAGATAGTGACGAATTACGCGTATGCATTATACAGAAACATCATGACACAACATTAGCCGGAAATGTGGGAAGGGTAAAGATATTTGACCTGCTCGATTGAGGATATTACTGGAAGGAAATGCGTAAGAATGTTGATTGGTACGTTCCAAATTGCCATTATTGTCAGCAGGCCCGAAGCTCAAGATATTCAACTTTTGAGGTCCTTCGGCCATTGTCTGTGCTGAATAAACCATGGAAAGATATTTCGATGGATTGTGTGCTAGGGTAACCAGAGTGTGAAGGCTTTGAAGCAATATGGGTAGTGGTAGATCGGCTTTCAAACATATGACATTTCATTCCCTGCCATACGCCTATAGATTCTTTCGGATTGGCGGAGTTGTTTCCACGAGTGGTAGTACGCCTTCATTGACTCCCAATGAGCATTGTTTCGGATCGTGGCCGACAGTTTGTGTCAACCGTTTGGCAACAGTGTGTTGTCAGTTGGGGATTGACCGAAGAATGTTGACTCCTTTTCATCCACAGACAGATGGACAGACAGAACGTATGAATGCCAGTATGGAGCAGTACCTCCGGGTGTTTGTGAATCATCTGCAGGATAATTGGGTTAAGTGGCTCCTGTTGGCTGAGTTTGCTGCAAATAATGCACTGTCTGAGACAACTAAGTGTACTCCATTTGATGCACTTCAGGGTACGGATCTCCTGATGTCATTTGCAGGAGAACCAACAGAGGAACAAGATCAATGACGAGTCAATGCCAAAAAGGTCTAGGCAAAGATGCAACAAATCCATGACCACCTCCGAGTAGCGATGAGACGGAGCCAAGCACTGCAGGAACAGGGAGCAAATCGTGAATGAATTCCAGCCCCGAATATTCAGGAAGGCTCCCAAGTATGGCTTGACACCCGACGTGTACGAACCACGAGGCCCACTCAGAGACTCGATTGAAAGAGTTTGAGACATTCCATGGTGGTTCGTTGAGTATCCCCGTATGTGTATGAACTTGAGTTGCCTGCGTCAATACGGATACATAGAGTACAACCTGTTTCCCTTTTGGATCCCTTAGTGAATGATCCCCTGGAAGGACAACAGGATAATCCGCCACCTCCAGTGGAAGTTGATGGTGAAGAGGAGTATCAGGTTTCGACTGTTGACGATAGTCGGATGTATCAGAACCAGCTACAATATCTTATACGTTGGACTGGATATGATTCTTTGACATGGGCACCTGCGAAATTTGTGGATGGTTTAGAAGTGGTAGGAGAATCTCATCAACAATATCCCGGGAAGCCAGGACCATTGGATGATGTTCTCGGAGGATCTCGCACCTAGGAGGGGGATACTGTCATAGCCTGAGTAAGGAGTGAGGGGGATGGATGGTACTCAGGAATAGTATCGAATGTGTGGAAGGAATTAGCGTAACGGACAGGAGGTGATGCTTATAGACACGGGAATGGCGTGGGGACATGTGAGATTGTTGCAGTAAAATTAGTTAAGATAAGGAAGTGGTCTGAGGTGTTGCGATGTCGGGCGATGTGGCGTGGTTCCGTTGATAAGGAGTTGTGTTGGTGGTGTGTAAGACCATGAGGAAATAGTTGGATGGTACATCAGAGCATAGGAAACGGTTCGAGGGTGGCAGATGAAATGTATATAAAGAGAGGTTGTTAGGTGTTGGAGGATTTCCTTTTCTTCTCTCTTTACATATTCTCTTGTATAGCAAAGCAAGTACGACTTTTAAACAGCTCTGAATCTTGGCTTGTCTTGATTTCCTCGATGCGAATTTCGAAGCATCTTGTCCCAATTCCGATACCACATTATTGTTACAACTATCACCTACACGCGACCCCGCCCGTTACACCTTCCTTCTGAATCAGCTTTCGAAAGCAGAAGAGAATAGGTGATCAACCTCATCGAAACTGAGTTGTCCTTCTCACAATGCCAAATTTCGATGCAAATAGCAAGCAATGACCGATGTTATGGCTAATTTGTTGGGTGATGTGCACCGGTCCAATGCTAAACCAAGGTTCTTTCGCGATGGCAATTGCTTTATAATTGCCCCCACAGTAAATATGTATTGCTTCAAGCAAATGTGGCTAAGGGTGGTGGCGGACGGCTGCACTATGTCACTTCAGAATGGTTTATAAGACAGTTGTAGCTCGAGATTTGATATAGCACACCTTGGAATATGGGCCGAAACAAATTCCAACATGAGATAGCGATTGCAGGTGTTTTGGTGAAATTCGGAAGTTTCATAGTTCTTTGCTTCCAGCTTGGAGTGTTTTCTCTGTCAATTCAGTTAATATGGATCAAACCTGAATGTTGAATATGGATTTCGTTGGCTAACTTACTATTGTAATTCCTCAACTTCCTTGTCTCATCAGGATGGCCAAAGCTCATTCATCGACCTGTGAACGCGTCGATTCAGTAATTTCCGACTCTGTTAATTCATTTGACTTTGCGATTTGAGCTTTTGCCAGCAAGTGTTTCCCCATTGAGCTGGTCCCATGTTCCGATGGATGGCGAAGAACTTGTTGACAAATAATACATATCATGCCAGGGCTGCCGGTGTCCTCAATTCCGAGGTGCAAATAAAATCGCCACCAAGGAGCTTGTCTAGGGCCATTCCAAGCAATGAGACGGTTCGATTCTACATTCATTGAAGCCCACCAAGCATCGAGGATGATTTGCAAAGCAAGGTCGCTCAAATCAGAAATAAAGATAGGTTCATTTTTGGAAGAGATCATCACCTCTAGCAATGACATATTTACGGATTTTGAATCCAACATCACGGTAGGAATTTGATAGCTGGTTAATGCGACTTGAGAGCCTGCCAGAAGTTACATTATAGTAAAGTAGAATACGAGTTCTTATCTATTCACCCGAGAGCTACAAGCAAAAAGAAGTCAGATCTGTGAGACATTGCATGCATATTGATGAAGTTGTATACAAGGACATATTGAAAAGACTGACCGTGTAAGACTAAATTTAGGCACAATGTAATGCAGTTCAGTGCTGTGTAGCTTATTGAGCCCCCAGAAAGATTGTTGATGCTTGGTGAGCACTAAACTGTAGGAGGCGGACACAATATCTTTGCTAGGATTTTTGCCCATAAAGGCAGCCGATACGCTTAATATGGAATAAAGAAGTTCTATAATGCTTAGATCATTCAAGATGCAAGACCAAAAATCTTTGATGCTCCGTTGACTCTGATTTTCAGGAGGTGGTAGCGATATCGTCACTACCATTTTTGCCCATAGAGGTGGCTGATGCATTAATTATGTGTTAATGCCAATGTACAGTGCTTTGAGTGTCCATCATGCATGACCAAGAATTGTTGATGCTCCGATGATGCTCTTTTTCTGGAGGTGGTAAAGATAGCGTCACTTGCATTGTTGCCCATAGAGGCAGCCGATGCATTGATTAAGTGTTAACGCTAATGCACAGTGCTAAGAGTGTCCATGATGTAAGAGCAAGAATCGTTGATGCTCCGTTGATCCTCTTATTTAGCAGGTGGTAGCGATATCGTTACTAGCATTGTTGCCCATAGAGGCGGCCGATACATTGTGTATGGGTTGACTCTAATGCACTGCACTTTGAGTGTCCATGATGCAAGATCAAACATCGTCAACGCTCCGTTGACACTCATTCGTAGGGGGTGGTAGCGATATCGTTACTAGCATTTTTGCCCATAGAGGCGGCCGATACATCCATTATGGGTTTACACAGATGCACAGCGCTTTGAATGTCTATTATGCAAGACCAAACATCGTGGATGCTCTGTTGACAGTCATGTTGAGCAGGTGGTAGCAACATCGTCTGTAGCATTTATGCCCAGAGAGGCGGCTGATACTCTGATGATGGGTTGACACAGTTGCATTCCTCTTCGATTATCCAGGATGCAAGATGAATAAACCTTGACGCTCCGTTGACACTCAGTTTTACGAGGTTTGTAGCGTTATTGTCCTTACCAGTTTTTCCCATAAAGGTGGCCAACACTTCAATTATAGCTTAATGTCATCGCACAGCAGTTTGATTATAGAAGAAGCAGAAACTTAAGTTGTTGATGCTCCATTGACGCTCATTTGCAGGAGATAGTAGCGAGGTTGTCGCTAGCATTTTAGGCCTTGAAGGTGACTAATACTTTGAATATGTGTCACAGTGACCAAGTCGTTTTTTGATTATCAGACTCACAAGACCAAGAATCGTTGATGCATCATTGACACTCATATCATGGATGGGTCACTGAGCGTGTCACTATCGTTTTTACCTATGAAAACCGCCCACTCTATCACTTTGGAAGGATGTGACTATGCAGCCGTTTGCTTGTGGAAAATATAATACCAAAAATTGTGGACACTGCATTGACTCTGAACTTAATGACATACTAACAGTCAGTCGATGCTCAACAATCGTATGCAAAAATGTTTTCATCCATCTTCGGCAGCCAATACATTGTTTCTAGGTATAAACGTTTGCATTCAAAAGCTTCCAAGCCTCTCAATTTCTGATCCATCACAAGACACGTTATCGGAGTGATCAATGAGATCAGCCTATCATGTTCCAGCGCATTCGGCTGGAGATTTCCCGCATGTAGATCAGTAAACTAGTTTTTGATAGATTTAGCCCGAGTTCCTCGCCTTTCCTCCTCCAGCCCATTCTCCACGATTTCAGTGACCTACAATGAACAATTTTCACAATCTCGACGACGTGCACCAGGTCTGTGCAGAGAGTTATGTGGTTCGTGGATGATCAAATGCTGCGTGACAGTCATCATTGATCCCAGATCGCATTCTGCTTTAACCGCACCATCTATGACTCGTATGATATCAGTGACTTAAATTTTGTTAGTGAATTTCAACTCTAATTGAGTATGTATTGTCTGACTTAACTGTAACTTGCAGGAAGATATCACATTCATTGGTCGTCAGTCAATGCAATTTGAAGTCTGTACGATTGGCATGACCTATCCGACCCTTGCACATGCACAGACGAATCATCATGTGTCACAATTTGGTCACTGATATGAAGTAAACGCTGACACAGAGCAAATGAAGTACACCTATTGGTTTTCTACACGATACATCGTCACAAATGTCAATCTGCCAATTCATTCCTCTGGTGACGCAGGAGCCGTCACCATATCTTGGTCGGAATCCGCATTCTATATGGTGATTAGCTTTCGATGCAATCTGCAGTGGCTAACATTTACCGATTCAGGTTGCTTCGATTTCTGAATGGTTGATGAAGCAGGCGCTGAGGGAGGTGGGAGAGACGGAATGCATTCGTGTGTCTGGTGTTTCCATGAACATAGCCTCATATGGCTAGTCCGTGGTCGAGAAGTCAGATGCGGGATTTGTGATTTTCCCGGGACGCTGTCAAGAGTCTCCATAGGCTCACCAACTGTCGTCAGCGCAGAAGAGGCTGCATCATCTGCCGTTTGAGGTTGAACGACAGCCTGAACCTTGAATGCAGTCATCCCATGCTTCTTATCTCTGTCACGGAACAAGTCGGATGGGTCTCCCCAGCCTGGTTGTGTCAATTTGTGAAGCTTCATCTGCTTCTGCTGAAAACGCTCCTTGTGATGCTTAATTGTTTCAGAGATTGTGCCCATCACACAGCCGGGTTCATCATCTTCGCTCAGCTTGCCCAGCTCAGGATCTGATTGATCATCATCCTCGTTTTCCCCATCCTCCCCATCGTTTGGACTTGCAAGATCGCTCAAACTATCTCCGATTGCGTTCAACATCTGCGCAAATGTTGTTTCAGGCTTTGTGGTTGTCAATACTGCTTTCTCAGCATTTCTCATATCTTCCTGCTCCTGCTCAATTGATATCTCTGTGTCTTCAACTCGCTTTCTTGCCACAGTGGTCTCTCATTCAACATAATTGTCGATCCATTCCACCTTCTCTTCGTTGCTTAGACAGTGTGTTTCTTGTCGTTTCCCCCCCGTTAGCTTCTTTTTGGATCACAAGCTGCATATTGCTTCAAGGGCTCGGGCCCTGCCGGCCTCCAAGCCACTCTTGCCTTCATTTGCTGGATGACGTCGTCGTGTGGAGCGCTTGGTTGATTTGCCATGTTTGGGTGCCTGTAGTGGCGAAAGGTTCTATTTCGGAGCATTCACCATGTTATTTGTTGTTGACTTTGTTGATGGGCGAGATGTTGGATGTTGCAAGATATGGACAACATGGAGTCAAGCTGCACCTGTTATGTTGAGGTTAGTATGCTTAATCGACTTGAACAAAGCAAAATCTGCATTTTGACAATCACACCATTGGGAATAGCAATGCTAACCATGCATCATTACATGATATTGGGTGTCTGTTTCTTGAAAATCCCAGGGATTTTCTGAGACCAACATCGGCAGACTTCATTTCCGTCGAAGAGTGTACTGTTTATTTCTCACAAACATGAGATTTCGGTGGTCGTTCACCCTGATTTATCCCTGTAAACCAACAAACAACATCGAACCAAGTTGGTGCAAATCGCAGGATGGTTGCAAATCTGTGCAACTGGCAGCTAGACGCTGCAGGATGCATCGTGTTCAGAACGTGCAAGTTGGCTGTTACGCATTCCATTTTGACTTGAAGTTAACTATATATTCCTCAGGACTTTCAACTTCTTTTCGTTATCATCTTCCTCATGACTTCCCACTTCTTTTCATTGTCATCATCTCTTCACTTCCACAGCAGCAAATCATGGCTCCATGAACACCTCAGCAAGGTGATAGTGGATCAGAATTGAGCAGAATGATGGGCGCTTCATCCCATACACCCCCGCGCTGAGACCCCACCACAACACAGACACCACTTGGCACCCTGCGACGCTGCAAATGCAGCCACAGAAAATATGATCCTGGACACTCAGATCAAGATTGTCCGTAGAACTGGAAGCAGCATGAATGAGAAGTAGCAAGCCATCGGATGTGAGTTTGGTCATCTTCAGGTAGACAGCTGTCAACTAATCATATAACATACAGCTGGTGTAACTTGAGAGCTGCGGGTCAAATTTATCGCTGCCTGTAATGGGAAACCTCCATGGTCGACCGAGGCATTCGTCTGCACAGTCCGCGAAATCAAAAATCATGATGTTGTCTTTGCTGGGATTGTGGTGGAAGAGATTAGTGATACGAATCTGCGAGAGTGGATGAATCAGGCTTTACCCGGCTCAGAGGATGCTACGGAAGCGTCTATGGTAGAGGTAATAGCCCAATCTGATATGTAGATGCAGCAACACATTTCTTGTAGGTTTTCAACCTGTCTGCAACTATGGCAAGGCAACGAGGTCGGGTACGGCAAGAACAGTCTGACATGTTTGTTGCCCTGAATATGGACAAAATGGCCAAAGGAGGGTTTTCACGTGCCACAATAGAGGAAACGCAATTCCTGATCAGGAAACCTCGGCCTGAAGTCCGTGAAGAGAAGATGTGAGGAGTTGAGATTGCTGGGCACAAAAATGTGAAGGCTGCGATGGAAAGACACCTGGCTATGCTTCGGGAAAATCAAATGGACAGCTGTCTTCCTTGCCAAAATGGCACAGCACAGAATCCCCAGAGACGCTGGAGGCGCAAAGGCACTGGTGCACCTCCACCAGAGTGACTCAGACAGCCGACACCAGAACCGACACCACATCGTCCCGGAATGCCACCAGTGCCACTCGCCAACAATGATGGAGCTCACATATCCGAAATCGAAGGTGTGCCACCCAGATATGTGTATATACATACTCCTCTTCCCAGCGCCCAATATTTCAATCTTGATGCATATGCCAAGGATCGCAAGTGCGATAAAGATTTTAATCCAGATTTGCTGACTGATGAAGGAACATCCACTAGTTAGTACACTATCTGCTGCGTGGTAATGCGGCTGACATCCAGTTTGCAGATGACAGCAGCCTATTGAGCAAACCTGAAAGTGAAGATGAGGATTGATGGAATGGAACGGGATTTTTGAGTGTAGTATTATCTACAATTAGCAGACACTCTGAAAGTATATTTTAATGGATCTATTTATATGTATTATTGAAGCACAATGTAGTGATGAAGGAGAAAGTACATGAAGACTGAACAAAGGCTGCCGAAACAGCAGTAATGATATATTCGGCCATATTAAATAATCACATATTGTGGTTAGGCCCCTGGCAAAATGAGCAGCAATGGAGTGTCAACAATTTGTGGTCTTGCACCATTGGTAATATGCGTGGCGATAGGTCACAGCCATTCATACATGCGGTATTGGCTGGCTTTATAGGCAAAAGAGAGAGCCACACGCTCGCTGCCCCATTCTGAAAATGAGAGTCCACCAAGAGTTAACAATATTTGAGATTGTAAGGCAGGTGATCCCAAAGTGATTTGGACGTTACTACATATAATCAAAGTATTGGCCGCCATTAGAGGGAGACCAGGTAGCGACACGCTCCTTGCCCTATCATGAAGATGGCCGTCAACGCAGTGTTGATGATTTGTGGTCTTTCATCATGGGTAATCAAAGTGCGATGCATCTGTCATTGTCGATATACAATGTCTTGACTGTGTTCGGTGGCTTCAACAGTCATGAACTCTCAGTTGCATAATTGTACATGAATTATGTTGTTACTGTCCAGGAGGCTGTGGCGGGAACGTCGCTTGCTTATCTGCCTAGAGAGGCTGATAATTGTTCCTTAATAGAGGTCTGCAATCATGCCAGACCATAAATGGTTCACGCTCAGTTGACGCTCATTTTCATGATGGGGCAGGGAGCGTGTCGCTTCTTCATCTGCCTATAAAGGACGCCAATATCTCAGTAATGACTTTCTGCAACCAATTGCCACTCAGATTACCCATGATGCAAGACCAAAAATCATTGACACTCCGTTGACACTCATTTCCAGGATGGGGCAGGGAGTGTGTCTCTCCATTTTTGAATTATAAAGGAAGCCAGTACATCCAAAAAGAACAATGATGTACCATCATTAATATTGTATGACTAACAGTAGGATATCTGAATGCGACCATAATTTGAACAACCCGAAATGAAGAACCGGAGATTGAACCCAACGGGTCTATCCAACCCTAGCAGACCGCGCGGATTCCAAGGTACGAGGCGAGGTCTAGACCACCAACGAGAAGCGGGTCGTGGTTCTGGTCAGGTCTGGAACCGAACCAAACCGTGTTCTGTTCCGAACCCAGACTGCTGGCAGGTTACCCGGACCCATTGCTAACACTTGTGGTAACACTACCTCATGGTGTATCTGTATCTTGTCGGTAATATATACGCAGGACATCTGCTATATTGGTCTCAAGTAGGCTCAGTTCATGAAATGCATTGTGTTAACATCTATATTAAGAATTATATCACAGATATAATTCCTATCAAGATGTAGTGAATTCTACGGTCATTGTTAAATACCAATATCCCAGTAAGAAGTAGGTGGCTGAGTAAACATTATTGAAATGGTGGACCAACAGCAAGAAGATGTAGTAACAAGATTTGACCGTTCTGAGAGCCAGTGCAGACCTCTCAGGTTATGCGAAATTTGTCTTTTCTATGTGACAAATTTTGTCGTATTCTGAATTCACCGTTACATCTACATACACTTTCAATCTCTGATGGAAATGCGTAGAGAGTAATTCAAATCACTTTTATCTGCTCCATCAGAGCTAAAATGTATCTCAAGACACCTAACAGTTAAGCCAGTTTGTTTATAAGTTTTGGACCGTTCTATATGGTGCTGTTGTGTATGCTATTCTAGCCTTGAATTGCAGAAAATGTTGAAATATTGTTGACTAAGATTGTGTATGTATTGATTACTATACTGCATTCTTTGTGGACTTGAATTTTGGTAATAGCAATACATGTTTAGTGGTTCTTTCTATTATATAGTAAGATGTAAATTGCAACATCACAATGATGTAGTGTTGAATGTTTCACTGTACCACTGATTTGAGCAGACCGAAATTGCATTGCAAATCAAGGAAGGAGACAGTAAATGTACTTTGTATGCAATCAATATTAATAAATCTAGAGGTATAGCAGTTAGTGTACAGCTAACGGTAATCTAACTATTACTGACAGAGATATCAATCAAATCATATGTTATCCACTTTATGAATAGTTGGACTGCTTTTCCAGTTATCTCTACTGATAGTTGTGCTTGGTATTTATACACCACTACATCATGCTAAGATTGAGTAGACTACAGACGATCAACTTCATTTATCCATGCCATTAGCTGTTAGGAAAATTGATTTGAAATACAGTATAATGATCTTACAATACTTCTTGACACTATCATTCATTCTTACCACTTATTGACTCTAGAAATATCACTTTAGTTGAACACAATTGATACTAACTGTCGCATGTACAGACAATCTCGATAACAAATAAATCTGGTATTACTCCCAACAACAATTACCAGGTAGACAAATTCAAATCATGCACACAAGCACAATGGAGTTCGGCAGCTGCTACAAACATCAAAACTTCAAATTTGGCTAATAAATAGTATTCAATCTCACCAGTGAGGCTCAATGAATGATCCAATCGAAACTATTCAAGATTATCTGAAGATATTGACTATACATACCTGTATGATTACTTCCGCATAGCCTGTGCAGTAGATATTGTTAACATTTCAGCTTCAACAAATAGATTGTCCAAAATACAACTTTGGCTTGAATTGTCAGTTATTTGGGAAACCGGAGTCTGCTGTTCATTATCCCAGTATTATTACAATGTTAGTGTATATATATAACTAATATAAAATCAACTACACTGATTACAAGGTCATATATATATTGTTTACATTTAAACCTTTAGTATATTCTAACAAGCTGGCTCAACTTAATTTTAGATATATCCCAATACCAGAGAGAAATTTTCTCCAAACCAAGGCAGTGTATTTTATTCAAGTATTTAGATTTGTACCTAGCAGGTAATTTATTCCTAGTCAAAGGAGAATCAATTTTGGAATACCAGTGTCAGATATTATACATATAGTGAGATGTATTTGCAACTGAAATTCCAGTTTACGGAGAGAATTATTCTAAAAATGCTGTAGAAGTTATCTCAATACTGTATTCATTGGTCAAACAATTCTATCTGTTAATATTACAATCAAATTGATTTTCAACTGCAAAATCTGTATCTATATTTGAACAAATAATTAACATTTACTCGTAGCACCAAATATTGTTGCACTATATGTATGAGACTTCTTCATTTTGACTGTGGGACTAATTTTCTACCTTGTCTCTAATAATGGCATTTTGAATGTAATTTCGCTTCATTGAATATAGCTATACACTTATCCAGTTATGGGTAAGAACAGGTAAACCAGATCGGTAAAGACTATGAGTAAAAATCACCAAATAATAAATTAGTGTCTTGTATACAGTTTCATCTACATTTTACAAAATTAACAATATGGAGGTTCTCTGGACTTATTGGTTCAACTATAAATGCAGCCATTATTTGTACCATATTGTCTAAATCTAGAGAATATGACATGTGTTATGTAGTGAGTACTGCGAATGTCTGTGATAAATTCATTCAATAATGATGAATCTAATGCACTGCTGCCTAATATAGACTTCCAAGTAGAGTGACTGAGTGTTATTATGTGATGTAGCAATTGAAACCGCTAATTGCCACTGTGCAAGGTTATGAGTAACAGGGTAGCATCGAAGGATAAGTGGTGGCAGAAGTTACGAGACATGGGTGAGGTTGAGGGATGCATTGATCAGATGTGAATGCGGAGTTGTGGTGGTGGTAATGTCATTAAGTAGGATATGGATGTTGTTTAAGATGGTGTGACTTCGGACAATATGGCATAGAAGTGTAGATGACTGAGTTCTTGGCGGTGTATCAGAATGTGAACAAGAATTGAGATAGTACATAGGAGCATGGAAAATGATTTGTGGATGGCAGATGAACTTTATATCAAGAGAGGTTATTTGGCATTGGCAGATTTGCATATCATCTCTCTTTACTCATTGTGTTGTATAGCAAATCAAAAGATGAATTTGGAAAATAACTTCAACCTTCTTGTCTTGTTCTTCAATATGCACTTTGCAGTACAGTTAATACATTCAGTGACATTCCTGTTTCCATTATCACCTGCATCCCACCCTGCCTATTGCTCTCAGAGTATTTATAATTATACTGTTTTGAAACATTGTATGTACTCACTGCAATCTAACTGCATCTTATATTCATGAGATAAGATATATGCACTATTACTGCATCAATCATTATATAATTTGGTCATAATTTTCTTTATCATGACCAGTTATATTTTGTGTTTCTTTTCTACTTCAATTGTATTCAAACTACATACAGAAGTATGAAAAGGATATATTCCACTATTGTCTACTACTTCTTCTTAATTACGATGTCTCTGTAATAGCAATACTGTGGCTGATGATCATATGTTGTTTGTTGTAGGTCTTATTGAGAATTATTAATTCCCCATATGTATCCTGGGTGATAAATATTCATTACAAGTATTGATATTGTTATAACTGGCCATGTGTACACAGGTTGAAATATCAGTATGTAGCTGACTAAGGTATTCCTTACCTCCGTTATCACAATGACTCTTGATTGGAATATTCAAAATCACATCATTTCGGTTGGGTACATGTTGAACTCAATGTCAATCCTCCAGTAGTGAATATAAATTCTTCCCATAACTAGATAATAAATCGTTGTGAAAGTACTGGGAAGCCAATTGTTTCGACTATATTCTAATGCTGTATTGATTCTGTAAGTGACCTGATTTTGCACATGTTATTTTGTATAATTCACCTGCAGTTCTTTGTAAGTGGTAGCTTTCTTGCAATTATCTGCTAGTAAAATTAAGTTCTACCGTTTTCTTCAATGTTTACAATTAAGTGACAAATTACAGAATTTGTGTCCTGTATAATCTGAGTAGTAGTATAACTATGAAGTTTGGCATTGCTGGTATTGAAATCTCCCTGCAGAATAAATAATATGATTATTACAGCTTCAAGTTTTCTGTATAATAATCTAGCTTGGTTGGACATATATAGTCTAGCAAAAGAAAGTACTCTCAAATAACAGACTGTGGTGTAAATGCACACTTAGGGTAATCTTTAAATGGAATGCATTTGACCGAGTGGCAAATGAAAAAATTTCTGTCCAGGAATATATGACAATACACTGCATTATACTATCAGTGATAAATGAACAGTAATACCTTAACAGTTTTCGATGTATCAATACAGTAAAAATTACCTATAGTACTGGTACCATTTACTGGTTGATTTGTTTTAATGTCTTTTTCCTCTTGAATCAGTTGAGTCAGTTGTGAACACTTCAGAGTTGATTGCGGAATTTAATTTAAACAAGATCAAAGTATAATAAACTGAATTTATACTATCATTGGCAACTTCATTTCCTATTGAGTACTTTTACAGTTTCAACACCAGTAATTGTCTGGGAGAAAACTATACTAATTGTATTTATATGTTCTCTGATTGTATGGTATTCAAATATTATCAAGTAACTCTATAATTTTCCTGGTCTTCTATATTGTACTATTTTGTTAATATATTTTCTAAAGTTTATAGTCTGTTTATCAACTTTGTATTTTTCAGTTGCATATTACAATTCAGGTTTTGAAGATAAAATTGGATATAAAAAACTTAAACCAAGTTCAAATCTATAGCCATTGTGAATATTGACTGTGAAATATTTCAGTACTATATGACATGTATAGTTGAGTATGTGATAGGTGTTACCTGCCAATAGCTTGTAAATTGCACTAGTCTTGGTTAGGCCATATGTAGAAGCCTAAGAGAGTCCATGAGATGATTAAACATATACCAACTTGACAATTTTATTTTATTTACAGAATACAGAATGACAATAGTATTTTCTTGAGTACTAATATCCGTTTGCCACAAGTTGGCCCAAAAGACGGTCTACATTTACCTACTCCGCTTCTCGTGACTTAACGCTGCACAGCCTCCAATTTGAACTATTTGCACTTGTACTAGAGATTGAAAGACAACCATTTGAATCATCTAGTTATGATAACTTGTGGCAGAGTGTCAAATTCAAGGGTGTAGAATTGCATATGAATAGCAGTACTTCGGAGATTGTTTATATACCATCTCCAGCGGAGCAACTACTTGTAACCCACTTCCCATGACACATACCACAACTTCCATCAGCCAGAATGCCAGGTCATCTTGGAATCTGGATATCAACTACCTACCCCACAATTTATACTCTCATGTTCACAATCTGCACCAACACACCAAAATAACAAACTACCAATCACTGTCTCCTAGATATTAACATCAACAAATGTATATTGGTCCTTCGGAGTATGTGGGAGTCTGATGGAGTTATCAGCCTGGAAAGCCAGCATGATGAAATCTCTGAATGACCTGGACTGATATAGTGGCCGATCGATGTACCTGGAAGCGCTTTCTGATATTATTTGTGTTGCCAGGACTGGGGCAGTGGCCATCTGATGCATCTGGGAGCTCGACGATGAATCTGCGAGGATATTTTGGGTTTGGTGACTACCTGGTGAATATCTTAAAACTCTGTTACCAAGATTTGGACGATTATGTATTGCCACAGAGTTTTCTGGGAACTCCCACATATTCTGTGGGAATACTGCTGGTGCACCTGGGCATTGTAGTTGCTACTCATCAGCAATCCAGTTCAATTTTCATATGTTCAGATTGTATGGTCATTGATATAATGATATGACTATGTGTCGATGTAGCAATGAATCTATAAATGATCTATCCGGACTGGCTGTACATAGGACTTGAGAGCATCCAGAGGAGCATATAATGATGGTGATCAATTGAATAAAGCAATATAGAGTGAGGCCATAATTAGCCAGATATGTAGGTGTAATCTGTTGGCATCAGATCATAAACATACAGATGCACTTGGCCAATGTCATTGTGTGAACTTACAGATGTACTTGGATGTTAAGATCAAGTAAACTCAGAGTTGCACTTGGTGGCCATTATTGTGCAACTTATAGTGGCACATGGAGGTGGCGATTGACCAAGTTTGGAGGTGTGCTTGGAGGGTATGGACTAGTAAACATGCAGATATGAGTTGAGGCTTTGAAATGGAGATTTTGAGATGCATATCAAGGTGATGAGACTGGAAATTTTGAGGAACGCTTGGGGGAGGTGGATTAGGAGGCAGACAATTGGAAGAGAGGTATGACGGGTACTGAGACTCAATTAATTGCGTAGTTATCCGGCAACTTAGAGAATATGATGAGTTGAGTTTACAATTGAGTGTTCATGGAGAGGTGCCTAGCAGCAGTCACTCAACAAGGAGGCATGCCAGGCACTGAAGGTATATTCAGGAATTCATGAGCAATCATAAGAATACAGATAGAGGTGATAACAGACAGATAATCTTAGCAAAAGACTCTACTCAGGATGGAATTATGATGATAAGAAAGGAAGAGGGGCAGAGATGAGATAACATTTTACACTGTGACGACATAAGAGTTATGAACAAAACTGAGTAATGAGGATAAAGATGCGAATGATCTCAAAGGATGTGAGGGGATGTGGGAAATCAGGGGAATGACTTGCCTGATTGGGTATTGTATGCAGCGCATTGGTGTTCATTGCTGCCAAATCAGGAGTTATGCCTGCCAAATTGTGAATTATAAGTTCCCTTGCATATACAATTCTCTTAAGTCCCAGTTTCTCATATTTTTTTCCCACATCTCCTTCATTTTGCTCTTGCTCTTTGATAACTCTACATTCAACTTACAACCCTATGTTGAGTGATCCCACTGTATCTCTCCATGCAATAATCACACGTGAATATCCAGTACAGCCGTAATGCACCACTGACTGTCTCACACTCCCATCCAGTCTCTGATCAGTTTCATCTCATTATTCAGCACATCTTGGTTGATGCTAGCTTCCAGATACCCAAATTTACGAGTTATGCAATGAACAGAGTCTCAGATTCCATTATGCATCCCTGTCAATCTACTGTCTGCAAATTAACTACCTCCCTGAATATGCTCAAATTTGGTCCATGCTGGACCCCAAATGTATCTTCAATCACACTTGCCCATGACCAGGAAGTGCATCTCTCAATTGACACAATCATAGCTTCAACGTTCACTTGATCATTGCCTCTATCTGCAACTCTGCATCTCTATCTGCCAACATGCTTCATCATTGCCAACATGTTCACCTATGAGTTACCTCAATCTTCACCTCAAAGTGCATCTTGAACCTCACTTGGTCACAGCCTCCCTGTCGCGTGTTGATGTTTACTCTGTCGTGACCCCCAGATTCATCTCTGTGATATTTGGAATAGAGTCTCCAAATCAATCTGAGAGTTGACTCGATTATGGCCTTGAAGTGCATCTTCCATGTTTCTGGATTACATTCATCAAGTGAATGTCCAAGTCCTGTTCGTTACTGTATCTACATTTGTACAATCACTGCCTCCAAGTATATCTCTCCATTCACTCTATTGTGGTCTCTAGGTTTACCCAATGCCTCAGATATATAGCATCTGAATGTTCACTTCATTGCTATCTCCAGGTGCTTCTCCAATTTGGCTTGAGTGCTGTCTTCAGCCAGATTGACATTATGAATATATATCCATTGACTTGCACAAACAGTACATGCTATATTATGATCAAGTGAATCAGCTTGTGATAGTAAGACTCAAATGACTAACAAAGACAAATATACTTGATGAAATGGCTTGTGGTTACAGGATCTGGGACCCTAGGATCCACTGCTGTGAGAATACAGCACCAAGTTTAAAGCCTCCCACAGTTATGTGCCAACATCACTGCTGCTCCCAAAATCGTCCCCCATCCTGTGCAGAGCTCTCGGTGGATCTAAAATTTGAGTATTCTATAAGTCAAATTCCGCTGGATTTTGAATGCACCTTTATCACAGGTTATCCTGTTTGAAACACATGAGAATGCTGTTGCTGCATTTGAGAGCTCCTGGCTCAGTTCCTAGGGGGTCTGTATGCATCTGCCATCACTTAGGAGCATTCGGGCGGTCGACCAGTATATCGGAGACATTTGGCAGGGGCTTTTGAACCATGTTACATGTTGCTGATCCACTCTTGTCTAAACCATACTGGCTCCAGACAACCACAACCACCTACAGTGGTGTAGTACAAATCTGACATTATCCTTGATATGACTTTTCATGCTACTGAATTTCTACCAGTAGTACTCAACCTTAGCAATAATTATAACTTCTCAGATAGAATACAATTTGACCCAGCTAGGTTGATTATACCTTGCCACTTAGCCAAACAGTATAAGAAATACTTAAAAAATCAATTTACAATTTGCCAGATGTGTTTTAGCTTTCTACATGCAACAATGTGCCACCAATTGTCCCTTGAAACAAATCATGAATCTGATTCCCCATGATGTTCTTTGAGATCAATATAAATATATCGATTCAAAACAACAATTTTTCCTTTATTCAGTGCCTCATGGGGTAGTATATAGTGACAATCAATGTCATACCCCATGGTGGCTTATTTGGCTGCAGAAGAAATGGCATTATTTCTGATTGCCAGTCACTGCATTGGAGCTTGGACTATGGCTGGAAATTCAATGTCATATGTGACTGATTGGAGTTTCACCAAAGTAGTAATAAATCAGAAATGGAGTTAAACTTCCAATGGATGGATTATAACCAAAGGTCTACCTTATCAAGAGTGACATTTAGGAAATCCACTGCTTGTGACATAGTACTCCATAAAATTCCCAAATAGAGACTCTTGAACAGTTTCAATATTGGTATTGAAACATGAACCTGTGCTTGGAGTAGCTGCAGATCTGCCATCCACAGTGCTGAGTAGCTGGCAGAAATGTTGAGGTGAATCAATAAAGCATTTAATTCGCATGCAGATCTCTTCCTATGACTGTAGTGTGAAACACACTAACATGATCAGTATGGAAGATTTTCTATATGGCTGACAAGAGGTGAATCTGCATGTTGCAACCATAATCAAATACACTGGGAGAAAATTTAGTTCATGCACAATCAGATTTTGTACAGAACACATAGCTGGGAAGTGGGTTTATGGTGTGTTGGGATATTCATACTGGGAACACTGAATTCAGTCCATTTATTATTCTGGGCCAACTGAAAATCAATGGACCATCTACTGGCTTGGCTCCTTCGAATGCATATACAAAGTTGTAATACATACAGGCAACATTTCAATGAGTTGTCCATCTAGTTAAACAGTGAAAAAAATGGGACATTGCCCCATCAATTGAAAGTGGAACTGTTAATAATGAGGTTTCACCTTTGCTATAAATGGACAGTTTTCCTGTCACCATGATATCTACAATCCACCCACCCAATGGCAAGAACTCACTAGTCCCAAAAGTGAAAAAGCATCCAGACAACAAGAGTAATGTTGCAGGTACAGCAAACTCCACATGTCTACATGGAGATTAGCAGAAACGGCCGCATAGCATACCAGTTAATGGTAATGTCAACAACTCATACAAGGTGGAGGCGAATAAATCTGAGCAGTTCTGAATCTACTCTGATATGCAGTTTATATCCTGATTCAACTCATACCTACTGTTATACTAGATTTAGCAGACAGCTTTCCTTAATAGCCCTATAATCAATAATTATCCTCCAATAAAAAAGCAGTACACTGAAGAGTATATTGATATTTGGCCCTATGTTGTCAGTGACTGTAGACATTGGGAGTGTGTGGGGGTTGCCACACTTAAATCATAAAATGTTTAAAGTGCACTGTTGATTAGTCATGCAGTGAGTGGCCTTTAGATGCATCTAGAAGTTGTGGTGGTAAATCAGTGAAAATATAGGAGGACTGGCAACCATCTAGGGAGTATTTGGAAATGCAGATGACAACCTGTGGAGCACATCAATGTGCTGTAAAGCAGTCTGGAATGCAAACATATTGTATTGAAATGCTGCTGGTGCAAATAGACAATGCAGTTATTACTTATTATTGGAAGATCTTAGAACTAATATAATCAGTGTGTAGTGAGGTGTTATACTCCATGATGAACCGAAAGATATATATATCCATATGTCTCCATTGTTATTGATCTATTCTGAGTATATCTGGACTGGCTGGTAGGTGATACTTGAATTTAATCAGATAGGATCTTCCAGTTAGCAAATAAGTAAATTTAGAGATCCACTTGGTGTGCATAATTGGGTGAACATAAAGATGCACATACAAGCCTTGATTGAGAGAATTAGAAATTGACTTGGAGGCCAGTTTTGGGTCAACAAAAACACACAGTTGAAAAATGTGAATTGGTTAACCTTGAGCTGTACTGGCAAAGCCATTACCGTGTGAACTTGCAGTTAAACTAGGATGTCACCATCCTATCAGCCAGGTGATAGACTGGCTGATTTCGAATCAGTGAACCTAGGGATATACTGCGGATGCCAGTCTCATGTCAACCAACTGATAGATTTGGAAGCTGTAATCAAGTGAGTTGAGGGATATACTTAATAGACATGATGAAGCCACCTTACAAATACACTTGGAAGCTATTCACATATCAACATATAGATGCACATAGAGGATATAATATAGTCATTGTAGATACATACCTCAGAGGTCATGATTAGCTTAGGTCAGTGATGGCAATGGAGGCTATAAATGAGTGAACCTGGAGGCATACTTAAAGGTGGTAATCAAGTGAAATTGGAGCTGTTGTTAAACATTGTCTATCATCAGATGCTTAAGTCAGATGCCATTGGTGGAGCGGAGGTTGATAGTGAGTAAGGTGCAATACCGGTTGAGATATTATTTATTTGTTTACTTGCAATTATGGAAATTTAATAAAAGTTGACATTACAATCAGATACCTGAAGTGCTGAAGGCAGTTGATTTGAACATTGTTGATTTGGAGGGTATGAATTTAAAGGAATGAAATTTGAAGGTGATGGATTTGAACATGGTTGATCTGGAGGTTGTTGATCTGGATAGGGTTGATCAGAAGGCGATTAATCTGGAGGAGATCAATCTGCAAGTGTCTGATTAGAAGGTGGTGAGTTTAAAGGTAGTCGATTGGAAGGTGGTTGATCTGTTGGTGGGTGATCTGCAGGGGGTGAATGTGAATGGTTGTGTTCGAAAGTACATTGATCAAGAGGTGCCTAAGATCAAGGTTGTCAATCTGAAAGTAGTTGACTGGATTGAAGATGCCATGGTAACTGAGTCTCTGTTCTAAAGTTGACTTGTATTGATGGAAATAAGCTTTTGGTAAACTTTACCTTGGAGTTCCAGGAGTACTCACTGGAGGTGGTTGATTTGGCAACAATCCAATGCAATACAGATGCAAAAGTAGCTAAAATTCCATTCATTAGTTGAATTTTCCTTGAAACATCTGGAAAGTTAGCTGGACATGGTCATTCTGTAGACAGGAATATATGGAACGGAGCGTATATTCCAAGGTTGATATCAACTCATCAGAATAAGATTGGTCAAAATGGATATGAGAGACAGTCAGTGGGTGGTGTATACCATGCTTGGTCCTGACTGATAATCTCGGTATAAATAGGTAGGGATGAATATCCTAATATTCAATTCTTGGGTAGTTGTAGAGTTGTGGTTAGAAAGAGTCAGATTAAGAATGGATGACAGGGATGATATGAAACAATATGGGGAGATGTGAAATATTCAGAGGACTATCCACCTGATCAGATTTAGAATCAACGCTAATAGTATTTGAAACTTGGAAATTCACTAGGGGATATGGTGTGTTGTAGTTCCATCTGCGAACTTGGATATGGTAGATTCCCTACCAAATACACCGTGCTCTAGGTTGCAGTTCGTCACAATAATGTTTTCAAACACTTTTGGAATCTGTGATGCATTTCCCACTTACAAATTTACTACTCTCTAATTGATTGAAAATGTGAAATTATGTTATTCCTCTGTACACTAATATACCAGGATTAAAAGCTAGCCCAACTCACAGTACTAGACCGAGTTTGATAGTCTCCCACTCACAGCAGTGTCTTCGATCACATGTCCCTAATCTTCAAAACCTTCTCGTACTCAACTGTCAGCATTCCCAGGATTAGAAGTGAACTAATTATATAGGTTTTGGCTTCAATCAGATCTTCACCTCAATTAACCAACTTTCGAAATACTACCATATCATCAAGTTCATCCAGATAGACTACTTTGTCATCCATTACCTCAAGTGCTTCAACTGCACAATTGTAACATTAACAATTATTACATTTCCATAATGGTGAGTGGACAGGTGACTGGCATTGCTGCATCCATGGCATCTGATTGTCAATCAATTCCCTTCAGATTGAGCAGCAAATCATCAACAATGGGCAGATTTACTACCACCTGATCGATCACATTTGGCACTTCAAATGCACATAGGTGATGTTATCAGTTGTCACATTCACACGGTTGGAAGTCAATGAACATGTAAGTTTCAGCTCCCTACATATGGTACTCTCAATCGACCATCAGCTGATTGAATGCATCCTAATCAACATGGTTCATAAATGCTAGGTCTCTGCTCACATTCAATTTGACCTGAATAATACTTAGAATTTCATTACTAAGTCGATACACATATAATATTGTGCTTCCAACTGTTATTCACTTCAAATTGATCTCTACTTTACTTGAATTGCATTTTGCAAGTACTCCTTTGATTGTGCTTGAGTAACATCTGCAGTGAAATAGATTGTATGTTCATTTATTAATAGACTTGAGTATTAAAGCCTCCAAGTTTGCAATATCAATATCTCTAATTCTATCTCTCTAGTTTAATTGATTACTATCACTAAGTTAGCCAAATTGATTGTCTTCAAGTACATGTCCAAATTATCTCGAATGATACCTCCCAGGGGATATCTCAATTTGACTTCATTACCATCTCCAACATCATACAAATCTTGGCCTCCAAAAACAATTCAAAACTCACTTTATCACTTCCTCCAAGACAGCAAAAATTATAACCTCCCCATGTGATCCCAATCTCACTCAATATTAGTCTTCATAAGCCATTTCAAACTTGCTTGATTACATCCTCCAAATGTAACTCACAAGTTTATAGGATAATGGCCTCCCAGTTAGTATGAAAGACTTTCTCCATGTGAATCTCTAAACTTAGTAGATCACAGTATCAAAGTATATCTCTATATCTACTCATTTATAGCCTTCGAGTGTATCTCTAAGCTCACATAATTGCATTTCCAATGTGGTACTTTGATTGTACTTTCATGCGGTCTGTAGGGAGATTAACTGTACATATATCTATTAATCAACTGAGACAAAGAATACAGGACTCAGAATCATATAGCTGATCTTGATTGAATTTCAAATTCCAATCATGTGATACAGCTAAATGATATCAACAAAATAGCTTGCTGATATTGGACCTCAGACTCCATAAACAACTGCTGGATCAATAGAGTATCGAGTTGAAGGTCCCCTGCCAATCAACAAAGAGGTCTCAGCCACTTTGAATTTCGACTATTGTCTAACTCACACCGTGTACTATCTACAATTCAACATCACATCTGCTGGTGCATTCTGTTAGACCGAATCTTTGTAGAGTACGTCATCACGTGGCTGTGGGTTAGGGCTGGCAGCTACTATATAGGCTACGTGTCATCTTAGACTTAGACTCAATCAAATCAATCGTCTCGACAGGTTCGTCACAACACATTCAGAAGCATTTCAATAATCCAATGCAGCATTCAACAGTTCTGACTATGTCATCAGTACAATCCAGATATAACAGCGGTTATTCAGGAATCCTGGTCAAATTGTCAATATTGTCAGTTGGATGTTCACTGATCTTCCAGAATATTCTCCATTCTACTGGTATTTGAAGTCTAAATATTTTGAGCTGAGTAGACCAGAATGGAAGACTCACAAGAGCACATTGACACTATAGACTGATGCAGTAACCTCCGGGTTAACAACAGATACATATATCATGCATATACTATTAATAAATATATACTAATATTTGCTACACTGCAAATGTGTTGAAATGGGTTTACAATAAAGTATAGAAATATAAGTAATTTGCTACTGGCCGATTGAATACCACCCATGTTGATCAATATCCCATTTGTAATATATTTTGACTGTATATTTATGCTTCCATTGATTTACAGTCTATGACAATGACCTCCATCGATTTTCTTGGAACAGATGGCAGTCTTAGCAATACACTGTAGGCAAATATACAAATTCTCTTGTTAATGAAGATCTTACCTACAATGCATTGACACCTTCTTGATTCTTAATTTACAGTATTAATTAGTCAATATACTGAACCAATTGGCTTTTTTGGATAAATTAATATACTTTGACATCAATTATTATATTCTTTGCTTTTGAATATGTTGAAGCTTAGTCAACAGGCAAATCTATTTGGAGTATTTGGTAACAACTCTGCTGCGTTCAGTATAGAGATAATAGCACTATCTATAATTTATATTAGTCTAATATAATAACCTCGCAGTTGACCAGTATTTTATACCAAGCAGTATTAATAATAAATTGATTTACACTTTGATATGCAGCATTCTCCATACACTGCTTTAACTAGCTCATCAAGACTGGCAATTTGTATCATACATCATCCACCAATTCAGAAACCCGCTCATTACTAAACACTTTTTACAGAAATGTTTTGAGTATTCATTGATTCTTGTCTGAATATTCTATATCATTACATTGCAAAGCTTATGGTGGCAAAAAGGCTGCCTTAGATACATTATATAATTCTAATGGTAGCATGAAACATTATTTGTGGAATAGTATACATTTGAAAGAACAAATCAATATGAATATAGACTATGGATTAATAGTTATAGGTAATCACTATTCAGTATTACATTAAGCAATAAATAAACATAACATATATTCCATCATCATTGGAATATTCCATGTGGACATTACTATAATCCTAATCCCGTATTCATAAGAAAAACATTTGTATAAGTTGAATAGCTACTTAAAGTTGATACCATTCTACATTCTGTTTAACTCATTTCCAATTTACCCTGATCTAGAGGCCAAATATTTATCTTATAAAAATGTACATTTCTGGCTAAATTACAAAGCAACAGGTTTAATATATTCATTATGAATTTGAAGTAATCTTTGTATTGAAAGATTATTATCATTTATACAAGTTTCATATTATTTCATATCATATCATATTCAATACTAAACAGTAGTTTGTGATTTTATTTGTTCATATTATATTGAAGGATACTTTATGCTATTCTGAACCTTATATATATACTATTAAATACATTTTCGATTTTTTGGTTGCAGTATTCATACCAGAATATTGCATATATCAGGCTAACAATATTAGTATAGTATACTTCCAGTTGAAATTACATATGTTTTAATTATTGCAATTTCCAGTCAATTTGAAATTTATTGCAACAGTTTTCAAATCAAAATCCCCAAAGGTAAAGTATTTTCTTGTCCTGATTGTCTTATTATATAATGAAACAATATTGATCAGTTTTGCAAATTTTACTATATCAAAAGCCTAATATACTGGAATATTTTTCTATCTGCAGGTATCTTTGATATTCATATGCAAGTTACAATTTGATATTTCAGCTGAGATTGGATAGATTCCAATATTTATAGTTAGTTTACATTAAAGGATGTATAGGATATACAATATATTACTATCCCAATCTGATAAATACAATATAAATACAGATATATTCAAAAGACAGCTTGGTAACAGTAAGGAACGTGTATACCATTCTCTAGATTATAGCAGTTCACAGTGTATATCAGCTACCTGAGCTAGCACATTGCATCATATTCAAATTCTGTTATCTGAGATTTCAAGATTTATCAAGAGAGTGTCAGTAGCAAACAATTCTTTCTGCGAATGTGAAATGAAAATAATACATAATGTGATTTTGTTGGTCTTACCACCCTACCAACATTCACTCTCTGAACTGGCAATTCACCCCATGTCTATGTTGCACTACTTACTATTTTATGTTACATGAGATTACATTCCTCAAAATCATATCTTTCATTTTTGAACAACCACAGGTACTTGCATGACAAATATGTTTCGCAATGTTTGGGAGGAGATTTGATATTTTTGGCTGAGATGTCACGCAGCAACTCTCCCTTTGAAATGTATGCTGAAAATTGCCTATGACTCTCTCTACCTCTGGCTAGTGTGAGCAACAGTTCCGGGTTACCCGGCTGCGGTCCGGGTTTGGAACCGGACCGGATGGTCCAGTTCGGGTTGTTACCCGGAAACCAGGGGTACCCAGCTGGTTCGGGCACAGGTTGGAACCGGACCGCGGTTCCATATTACGGTTCCTGCAACTTTGCCTCCAATTAAGTATCTGAGTTCTGATCGTATTGTGACATGATCAGTACGTAAATTGTGCGGTTTCAGCCCCTCTTTCACGTCCCGCTGTCAGATTTGCGATTCGGCCAATATTCGTC
>Ga0307515_10003355_pt1 | contig 33794 bp, 21 predicted proteins | sample 17_EM_MG_FD_194513 | JGI IMG/M metagenome (GOLD analysis project Ga0307515, IMG submission 194513) | Populus trichocarpa ectomycorrhiza microbial communities from riparian zone in the Pacific Northwest, United States - 17_EM | ecosystem: Host-associated > Plants > Roots > Unclassified | place...
GAATTAGGACGTTAAATGGGACGGCCTGTACCCCGTACTTATAGTATACTAAGGGGTAGTTATAGTAGACCTTTTAAACTATATCTAAGTAAATAAATCCTTTTATATATCTAAGGTCCGCCTCTAGGCTGTTAAAGAGATCCCTGGCTAAGCAAATATTAATATTATAGAGCGCCGTAATATATAAGGACGAGTAGTAGAGAGAGATAATAACGGCAATATAGAAGACAAATAGGAGTTTAAGAAAATCCTTAATGTATATAATAAAGACCCTTAGGGCCTAACTTATAAGATTAAATAGAAATATTATAAGGATATAACCTAGCAGCTAGAGGAAGACCTATAGGGTTATAAATAAGCTGTATAGCGCTTTTATAAGCAATACCCTAAGAAGCTAGAACCCCTAGACTAGGTATAAAATAAGGAAAAGCTACGCTAAGGTCGCAGCCGACCACCGTATTAAAATTTATAGTGGTTAAGATATTATAAAACTTTAACTAGCGGTTAAAGTTGTCTAATTGGCTAAATTCTTACTAAGAAACGCTATGCGGATTAATTTGGGTGGTGGTATAGAGTTCTATTAACCTTACTTACTAAACTAACTAATTAGGATTTTCTATACCTGGTATAGAAAATTGCTATTAGCTTAGTTAAAGGCGGTAAGCGGAGCTAATATCTTTGCGGTAAAAAATAGGCAACCCCATATACTGCCTATTTTTAAGTTATTTATTTAGTTTGGGGACCAAACCATCTAGGGGAGAGAAGTACTGTTACGGCACTGACCTGATATATACTATTTCATACTATCTCGTACTGTTTCCTACTATTGGCTGGCCTATTACTAGTGACTTGGCGGCCGGCCCTACTATTTATATATAATACCCCCTTTTAACCTTCTTCCCCTCTTTATACTATAACGTAGTTATTCAGTCTACTTTATTGTAGCACTGTGATAGTTATCTATACTATAAATAAAAAAGGATATAAACTAACTAGTTAAGGCCTCTAGTAGTTTAGAACTCCGCTATAGACCTAACACCTAGTAGTTAGACGATTGGGTTTATAAGGTAGACAACTTCTTTAAGATGCTAATAATATAAAATAATACTAAAGAGCGTATACGCTAGATTATTAGTAAGATTAAAGACTAATTACTAAACTAGATTGCACTTAATTAGCTTAATAAAAAGTAAATTACTATATAGCTATAACTGTATACCTTTCTAAAGAAATGGACTTAAGATTTATATATAATATAATATAATAATATAGAGCTATTCTATAATAGAATATAGCTTAACCGCTATAACATCCGCTAGTTTATAAACTTTGTAAAAACTTATACTTAATAGATAAATTTAGAGCTCTTTAAAAATAAGGATAATAGTATTTATAAAAAGGAGAAGATCGGGTTTATCTAGGCTAGAATTAAGCTAGTAATTTATAACAAAATAAAGCGCGTAGGAGCCCTATTGCGGATTACTATATATACGGATTTTAAATAGGCGGTTTTAAATGCTAAAGATATAGTAAGGAATTAGACCTCTTTTAGTAGGAAGCTAGGGGGTTACTAAAAGCGCAGGCACCCCAGTAATAATATAGGGTAGGCCTAGCCTTTAAAGAAGCCGTTTTTAAAGAGAACTTTAAAAGGGTTAAAGTTAGGAACCTTAAATAACGGGAAAGACTTCTAGGGCTAATTTAATACCTATTTAGTACCTTTATAGGAATACTCTAAGAAGTTAAGAGAAAACTCTAGAGGTAGATTCTATTAGAAAAATAAGTAGGGTAATAACCGTACTAAAAATCTAAAAAAAGAAAAGCCCTAGTTATGGATTTTTCCTAGCTATAACTAGGGCAAGATATAAAAGGAGAGACTTTTTATATTGCTATTAAGCTAGAAATAACTCTCCCTATAGGTAAGATGTATTAGTTTTAAGCACTATATAATAGTGGCGCCAAAATTAATCTTATACGATATAATTTGGTAAAAGAGTATAAACTTATCCTATTATAAAGGTAGCGGAAACCTATTATAGGCTTCCTAGATAAGTATTGGATTAAACTATATAGTGCCTATAAGCTTATAGTATTAGTAGCCGATATATATAACCGCACTAAGGTAGTTAGCCTGCAACCCTTCTAGGTAGCTAACTTTATAGATTATAACTTTATCCTTAGATACTCTTAGCTTATTAAAGTAGATTTTAAGATACGCTTTAAAATAGGAGCCTTTAAATAGTAAAATAATAAGATTTAGAAGGGCGTATATTACTAATAAGCCTAAAGGATATCGTAAAGAATATAGCCCTAAGTAAAATAGTGTACGCTTTATACCTAAAGGAGTATTAGATTTAACCCCTATTTAATAGTAAAATGGGTATAGAGCCTAGTATAGGTAATAACTCCTCTATAATAGAGACTTTATAGGGAACTGCTAGATAGGTCGCGGAGATATTATAAGAAAGTGGCGATCTTAAAGATCTTATAAGATACTTTAACTGGTATAGGTTACTCTGGCTTAAGTAATATATAGAGAGTATACTTTAACACCTTAAATATTGCGTTAAAGAATTCCCTACCCTCTACTAGCTACTATATGCAACGGTTTAATATATAGTGGCAACTATATATAAGCAACTACTATAGCGCATAACGCTGCCCGGAAGTATTCTAAAGGAGCTTTAAAACCTACCTAATAATAACGCAGAGGACAAACGCGACTCTAATTTGTTAAATATTCTAGTAGGCCTAAGGGACTTACTAAGGGTATTTTTAGGTAAGAGAGTTAAAGTCCTACCGCAGAACTTAGAGTATAATTATATAATTAATTTAGAAGAAGGTAAACAACTACTAAACCTTCCTATTTATAACTTCTCTCGTAAAGAGCTTAAGATCCTATAGAAGTACCTTAATAGTTTACTGGAAAAGGGGTGGATTTAGCCTAGTAAGTCGCCAGTAGGCGCGCCAATTCTCTTTATTTTAAAACTAGATGGAACTATAAGGCTATATGTAGACTATTACTATCTTAATAAGATTATAATTAAGAACTATTACCCACTACTACTGTGGGAGGGTACGACCTCTCTAAGATGGAAAGTCACGATGCTGTCAGTCTGTCAGTCGGTCGGTCGGTCGGTCGGTCGGTCGGTCGGTCGGTCGGTCGGTCGGTCGGTCAGTCAGTCAGTCAGTTAGTCAGAAAGAAAGAAAAGAGTGTATTTCCGGTAACTGGTAAGGTCGTGATATCTATATATGCTAATAGAGGGAAGAAGGAAGGAAGCCGAAGGCTCTATAAATACAGGAAAATGCCAAGGCACTAGGCGTCGTCCAATCTACACCACCACACTACTAGTTAGTAAAATGCTAGATAGACTATCTAGGGTAAAGATCTTTATAAAGCTGGATTTATAAGACGCCTATTATAGGCTCTATATTAAAGAAGGGGATAAGTAAAAGACCGCTTTTAAAACCTAATACGGCTACTTTAAGTATTTAGTAATACCTTTTAGGCTAGCTAATACGCCTATAATATTCTAATTATATATTTATAAAGCCCTAGGGGGACTAGTTAACTATATATGCGTTATTTATTTAAATAATATCTTAATTTACTTAGAAGACAAGGATTAATATAAGTAATATATCCGCGAAGTGCTGAAACATTTAGATAATTAGGGCCTCTACGCTAAGGCGTTAAAATATATCTTTAATACTAAGCAGGTCGAGTTCTTAGGTTATATTATAACCGCTATAGGTATAGTTATAGACCTAGTACGGGTATAGATAATTTAGGAGTAGCCGGAGCTAGAGAGCTACTAGGATATTTAAGTGTTTCTAGGCTTTACTAATTTCTATAGGCGCTTTATTTATAACTACTTAGACGTCGCCTAATACTTATTTAACTATATTACAGAAGCTTCCTAAGACCTAACCTAAGGAGTAAAAAGCTTAAAGGTAGTAAGGAAGAAAACTAAAAAGGGACTAACTAAATAGTATAAGCTATAGTTATGGCCTAAAAAGGTTTAGAAGGCCTTTTAAAAACTTCGCGTAAAGTTTACAGAAGCTTTATTGCTGCGGTATTTCGACCTAGATTAGCTATTAATAATAATTACTAATATATTAAATTTTGCCCTTATTGGTATTCTGCTATAACCTAATAGATATTTAAATGCTACCCAGCTCTACTAAAGACTAGTAGTATTCTATAGTAGAAAATTCTAGGGGCCTAAAGTTAGGTATTATACCTATAATAAGGAACTGCTGGCTATAGTTAACTGCTTTAAATAGTGGCGATATTACCTTAAGTACGCAAGTTATACTACTTATATACTTTTAGATTATTATAATCTACGCTACTTTATAACTATAAAGGAGCTTATACCTTAATAAGCTAGATAAGTAGAGGAGTTTATATAATTTAATTTTAAGATTAAATATAAGCTAGGGGAAAATAACCTTACTAATAGACTGTTATAACGGCTAGATTATACCAAAGGCTTTAAAATAGGAGAAGGAAAATAGATAATAAATATCTTGCTTCTTATATTATAGAACAAGCTCTAGGTATAGGATGCTTAAGTACCTATAGCTCTATATACCGAGTCTTAGGCAGTATAAGCCCTATTAGTTTCTACTAACGTTTTAGCTAGTACTTAGTCCGTTGCTAATAAGGGTCTAAATATACCTAAATAGGACGTCCCTAATATATTCTTAGAATCTAGTAATATACTATCTCTAATTACTAAGCTATCCCCTTAAACTAATAGTAAATCTATAGAGTAATTGGAACTTAGAGCCCTATAATAACTAAAGAACTTTAACCTTATAGCGGCCTTCCTAATATACGCGTATTAAAGAGTTATAAGATCTATAATACTATCTAGTCTTATACTTAGAGTAGTATAAAACAAAATAGCTTTTACCTAGAAACTATCTAAAAGGTTAATAGATTTTATCCATAAGGTGTAACGGAGGGACGCTTTCTATGCTATCTTTAATGCGGAAGTAGACCGGAAATGTAATAGAAATGAAGCTACTAGGCGCTACTATTTGGAACTAGACCTAATAGGCCTACTACGTAGAGGTAGTAAGATTTAGGTGCTATAAGAAGCAAATCTACAATAGAAGATTCTTATAAAGAATTATAATAATCTTCTAAGCGGCAACTATATTTAAGTAAAAATAGTAGAATTACTTTAGCGTAAATACTATTGGTTAAGGCTTAAGTAGGAAGTAAAGGAGTATATTAGCTATTGCGAGAAGTGTTAAGTATATAAGATCTATAGGCATAAGCCGTGGGGTCTACTTAAATTAGTTCCCCCTACTAGTAAGCTATAGCAATATTACGCTATAGACTTTATTATGGATCTTTTATTATCTAAGGATAGCTAAGGATAAATATACGATTTGGTCCTTATACTTATTAATAGGTTTTTAAAGTATTAATAAGATGATTAACATATAAGCGCTTACCAGCCTAATTAAGGAGAAATACTTTCTTAAAGTAGATTAGCTATACTCTATTATTACTAATAGGGGCAGCGTCTTTATAAGTTAGTACTGGTTAGATCTATACTTTTATTTAAAGATAAACTACCATTATAGTATAGCTTTTTATCTATAAACGGATAGGTAAATAAAACGCTAGAACTAGGAACTGGAGTCTTACCTATAAATATATTTAAACTATTAGTAAGATAATTAGTGTAAGCTACTTCTATATATAGAGTACGCTTATAATTTAATGTAATACGTATTATATAAGTATGTACTAATCTAGATTGCCTATAGCGTCTAATTATTTAGGTTTAATAGTATACCTAATAATTACTAGCTAAGGCCGTATAATTAGTTATAGGATCCTACTAGGAAGTTTAAGGATATCTACTAAAGAGTATAAGGATACCTTTAGGAATGGGAGGAGTAATAGAAGTATGCGAAGTAGAGCCTATAAGATGCCTAAGAGTAGTAGAGGCTTTAGTATAACTATAATCACTAGGATAAGTATTTTGGAGTAGGCGATAAGGTTCTATTATAATTAATAAATATTAAAACCTATTAACTATTAAAGAAGCTCAATATAAGATACCTAGGTCCCTTTTAAGTTAAGAAACGAATTAGTAAGCTAGCTTATTATCTTTAGCTACCCCTATTTATGGCCTATATATATCTAGTGTTTTATATAAACCTATTAGAGCTATAGTATAGACTATTACCGGAAAAGAACTTCCGTCTAGGCCCAATTATATACCCTAAGGTAGTGGGCGAGTAGTATAAGGTTAATGCTATACTATGCTATAAGTTTGTTAAGAATAAGCTTTAATATAAAGCTAAATAGTTAGGCTAGCCTGCTAAGGACTCTATATAGAAACTAGAGGATTACCTTAATTATTATAAAGATATTCTAAAAGAATATTGGGACTAAGGTCTATAATCTATAAATTATAGAAAGCGCTTTAATACTATGGTATTATCGCAACTTATAAAGAAAGCTTGTGGTAGGCCGTAAGAGGCCCTAAAGAGTAAATAGGTTAAATTAGATATAGAACGGATAGGCTCCAGAAACTATAAGGATTAGGGCTACGGCCTAAGGTAAAATAGGTCCTTAGCCTTTTTATATATATAGTATAGAGTTAATAGGGTATTTTGCTAGAATTGCATTTCTATTTATTAATTTATACTAGGAATATTGTTTTTAGGGCTTCTAAGCCCTTTCTAAAAGCCTTATGAGGCCTTTTTAAGCACTTAATTAAGGTCCTTAATTGCTACTATATATAAGAATGAATCTTAAAAGTTTAAATTATAAATGCCCAATCTAAAAACCTACTATGCTTTATTATTAGGAGTAGGATTAGTATTTATTAGGCTACTAAGTAATGGCCAACAAGAATGGGATCTAGATCCTTTAGTAGGTGTATAAGTAGGCATAAAAATAGGGGTAGGATAATAAGGTGTAGCTAAAGTAAAGACTCTTAAATGCTTAATACTAATATTAGGTCTAAACTAATACCAATAAAGCTCTTATAGCGTAAGCTTATAGTTAATAAAGATATGCTTAAGCTTAGAATAGATAGAGATATTAGCTAGCTAGTATAGTCTAGAACTATTAAGACCTTACTATAGCAACTATTAGTTTCCTATCCGCTAGGTACCTAAAGGGTAACCTACCTAATAATATATTATATTATACTTTTTTAAAACTTAACGCATATATATAAACTCCTTTCTATAGTAAATAGTAACCTTCTTCTTATTACCCCTATCCCTTACCCTATCCTTAGTATACTAACCTTACTCTTATATTAGGCGTTACTAGCTAGCTTACTAGGAATTATAGGCAGTATAAATAGCCATAGTATAGTCTTAAATTTAGCTAAGTTGTTTAGTATTTGCGCTAGAATAAAAGAGAGCCTATGTAATATAGTAGTTAAGGATATTAAAGAAACGTCGCTACTTAGGCCTAGGCTATTAAAGCTTAAAGTTAGTAATAGAAATCTATTAAGAATAGAAAAGCTTACCTTAATATAACTACCGCTCTTAGTATATATGCATTAATTATAAGGACTAAAGATATTGGATTTAACGTAGTACGTCTTATTATAAGCCTTTAGAATCCTATTATTAGATATCTGGTTTTTTAAAGATGTATAGACAAAATTATTTAGGTAGAACTAGCACTAGTTGCGAGTTAGTAGAGGTTAGGGTTTTATATATAAAGGTAGGGCTAGAATACGCTATAGAATTTACTTAAAAGAGCAGTTAGTAGGAGAACAAAGAGGTATATTAAATTATTAATGGAAAAGAAGAAAATCTTAATAATATATTAAAGATACGTTTAAAATTAGACAAAGGTTAATAATAGAAAAGTAAGATGTTAAGAAAAAGGAGCAGCTTAATAAGTAAAGGTGTCCTTATACTTTACCGTCTAATACCCTTTTAGTAAATAGCCGTAACCCCACCGATATAACTCCGTTATAATAGCGTTATTTAAAAGGAAGGAAACACGCGTATAAGTTATTTAACTATTACTTCCTTATAAAAACTAACTACGCGGCTAGGGGAAGGCAATTAAGATATTAATTAAAGACGCATATAGGCTAAATTATACCTAAAACAATACTATAGTATTAAAGATTAACGTTATAGACGTTCTTAATAATTATATAATAGCTACAGTTACTATTATAAAGTATCCCTATTTACTAGGTAGTAGAGCTATACTAAATATACAGTATAGGACTACTAGATTTAAAAGTATATATACTAAATCTTAAGAGATAAGTTTCTTTAACTAACTAATTAATACCTTAACTATATTTAATAGCCTAAGGGCAAATACGGGAGTAATGTATTAGTAACGTAAGGGATTATAAGAAAGGATTATAGACTATATTTTAGCAGTTAAAGGTAATAGTAAGCTAAGGCTCTATATATTAAATCCTATACTAAAAGGTTCTACGGAACTATACTAGAATATTAAATTACCTATAATACTTATAATTGATTATAAACTAGTATAAAGGCTTAAAATTAGAGTTATATAAAAATCCCTATATTAGCCTAGGTAGTTACTAATATGCTTCTAATAACCTTTTAATAGGTCTTCTAGTAATTCTTACGTCTTTTCTCTAGTTATATTTTTTCCTTATTAAGGTTTTTTAGGAGTTTAAAGTAGGGGTTAGATAGATAGATAATATACAGCAGTATACTAACGTCTCTTTAATATCTCTCTAAACCCTTTCTAGGATAAGCCCTTATAATCTCCCTACTATAAGGTAATAGTAATTAGAGGCCAACTGTAAGAAGGGGGGTAATATAAGGGATATTATTGCGGACACCTTAGGTTGCCCTTAGGACAACCCCCAGACGCCCCTTAAATGGTTACTAGTTACGTACTAAAAGTACGTGCCTGTAGTATATAGTCTCCACAATCCTAAAGGCCTTACCTCCTTAAGGATTCGTCTCTCTTACTAATCTATCCTGTTCCAATCGTGTCCTTATAGCCCCCTATTTATAAAGTCCCCTTATATATATAAATTATTTTGTAAAAATTATTAAGTACTTTATTCTACCTATTATATATAAAATACTTAAGATACTTTAACTAAATATTTAAAAATAAAGTATAGCATAATAGAGCTTAATAAATAATAAACAACTAAAAGACTTTAGAGTGCTAGTAATATTAGAGCTAGATATATAGAAAATAGATAATATAGTTGTAATAGTCCTTATAGAACACTTAAATTGGACTAAGGTAATACCTATAGTCTAGTATAAAGAGAGGTGGGCGGTATAGAGTATACTATAGAATAAAAAAGACATTAAGGCTAAATAGGTGCTAGTATAATTAGTAAATATTAACTAATTTAGAAAATATGAAATAAGATAGGTATATAAACTAATATAATACTTATAAAGGACTTTAATTAGTATAACTAGTTATAGGGAGAAAATAATATCTTACTAGTAAGATAGAGAGAAGCTAACCTAATTATTAACTTTATAGAAGATTACTTCCCCTATAGCTTACTGCTTAAGGGTATAAAAATATAGTAAAATAGCAACTGTAAGATAATAATTAACCCAACCCTAATATTAGACAAGTTAGCATCTATAATAGTAAAGTATATAGCATATAGATCTAATTTTGGGGCAATTAAGATAATATTTAATATTGTGGTCCCTAAATATGCTATAGAATAGAGAATGCTCTTTAAGAATATACTATAGAATAGAATTAGGAATAAGATTACTACTACCCTTTATATTATTCTAGTAAGTGGTAAAGTATAGTAGTAAACAGACTAGCTTATAGATGTAGTGCTAGAGGCAGTCTATATATTAGCTCTAAAGGCTAGACCTTTACTATATATAAAAAGGTAGTAGATAACAGACCTTATAAGGCTCTACTGAGTATATATTTACTAAAGGAACTAGGCAAAGAACTAATGCTAAGTGGGCTAGATATTACTAGAACTAGAGTAATAAGTAAAGGAGGCCTTAAAGAAATACCATAATACAATAAAGAAATAGAAAAGAATATGCTGGAATAACTTCCTAGCTAATAATGTAAATATTTAGTAAGTAGTAAAATACTTTAACCTAAGTAGCAACTTAGTATTTAATAAAATACCACTGTTAGTAAGGATAAATAGATTTACTATAAAAGGAAAAGATAAGTAAGTAGTAGAGCTGTTAACTATATTATTTTCCCTATTACTAGCAGGAATAGAAGACAAGGCCTATGGCCTTAATAAATATTAACACTAATATCGCATCTTATAATAGAAGAGGTAGAATAGGATATGTTTATAGTAAAGCTATAGAAAGCACTAGGGGATAATAGCCTACTAGTAATAGTATAGAGGTAGATATAGCTGGTAATAAAATATAGGGTCCTACTCCTCTTTTAGACCTTATTAAATAAGGGCAACTTTCCTAACTAATAAAGAAATGCTAAGATTATACTACTTAAAAAGTTAAATAAAGGAAACTATATAAAGGTAGAGGTATAGAGGCCTATCTTTCTACTTTCTATATTAGGCAAGGTGCTAGAGTTTGTAGTTACTAAGAGAATATTATATACAGTAAAGACCTTTAGACTACTACTTATAAATTACTTAGGGTAAAGAAGAAGCGCTCTACTAAACATGTGCTACAACTACTATAAAAATATATAGAGGTCTAAAAAGGTGCTTAGCTTTATTAGCTTTAATATAAAAGGTATATATAATAAAGTATATAAAGAGAGGCTACTATAGAGGCTTATAGTAAGAGGTATACTACTAGTACTAGTACTAGTACAGTAGATTAATATATTTTGCTCTAATTATATAGTAACTATCTTAGTTAACGGCTATACCTTTATTAGGAAAATATCCGCAGGCTGAGATTTAAACTACTCGTTAAGTGAAATCAAATACTGCCAAATAGGTCAATTGGGCGCCAAATGGCTACAGTCGACGCCGCTGACGTCGTTAACGCATTTGGTGTTTTTGACGCATAGCCTGCGTATAGCCTACGCAGAGCCTACGCAACCTACGTAATTGGCGCATTTAATAGTTAACCTACATGCAACTTAATGGATTTTTTTATTTTTCTAATTTTCGCTTATTTTCGCTTAGGCTCTAATAAGCCCCCTAGTAACGCTATAAAAAAATTATTTTATAATAATTATTTTATAAAACGTATACCTAGGGAAGTTATATTATACTATAGGGAACTTAAAAGACTTTAATATTTTATAAATAAAAAGGTAAATTAATAAAACTGCTAATTGCGTAGTTTATAGGTAGGCTACGCGTAGGCTACGTATTTAAAAAAATACGATATAGACTAGTCGGTCAAGTTGCCAAATACCCTTAACTGTGTGCTAATTGCGCCAACGACTGCCCATTAAGGCCATTGATAGGGGACAATATTTTGCCGATGTTTAACTAGTAATAGTTACTATAAGTAGGACTACTATAAGGACTACTGCTCTTACTAATACTATTTCTCTTTTTTAATACTAATCTAGTTTAGTACTAGCTTAATATAAATAGAGACTTAATGGTATTTATAGATAACTATAATGTATAGATTATAGGACTATTAATAGCAGCAAACTGTAAAGGTATTTAGGCTATTATTAATAGAGTAATAAATTAGAAGAAATAAAGCGGCGTAATACTTAAAGGTAAAAAGATTATATTAGTGTATTTTATAAGAAATATAGAGTAAATTAATACTACCCTATTTATAATTAAAGGAAAAATAGTTATACTAGAGTATATAGCTAAGATTTTAGGGGTAGTTATAGATATAGAATTTTGGTATAAACAATATATTATAAAAGTAGCTACTAAGGGCCTTATTATAGTTATAGTACTAAAGAGACTTTATATAGTATCCCTTTTGACTATAAGATAGCTATTTAGGGTAATAGTAGCGCTAGTAGTAGACTATACCTTAAATATCTCAATATACGCCGGTGGGGATGCTATTATAGCTATAATAAATAGGGTATAAAGAATCGGAGCGTAGGCAATTATAGGGACTTTTTATATAGTAGCTATAGTTTATTTTTATTTTTTATATCCATTGTATTATACTACGTATAATACTGCGCATGCAGCCTCTAGGCTATAGCGCTATCCTATACGCCGTTGATAAAAGTGCTACGGTAAGCGAACTAACCAGATTGTCTAGATTAAGGCTTGCCTTAGCAAAATAAAGCTGTAGATTTAATTAAGTAATTGCACGTTAATATCGTGATAATAAAGCTCTAAATTAATATATATTAACTCTATCGTCGCCTAATATAATCCAGGTATTTCTTTTAGTAAGGTCCTTGCATATAGAGCGGTATTTTGCATAGAGGGCAGCCGTATTAAGTCTTTAGAGGATAACGACATCTTACCTACTCCTTACTATCGCGAGGTTTCTATGTTATATACACTGAAAGCTCCATAAGAGGATTTCGAGCCTTTTACTCGTTTAACGTCTTCCTACTAGCCCTAACGCAAGCTGCACAGCTTTACTACTTTAGAAAGATCCGCATAGGCTTCTTCTCGTATTTCTCTATAGGCGCCTTATAAATATCCTTATCCTCTATTATAGTAGTAGGGCTAGGTAGTTTAGTAAGACATTTACTATATTTAAATAAGGCGTTAATAAGGTCTTTATAGAAAGCTTTATAAGCACTACGGGTAGGCCAATAGCCAGGAACTGATTTAGTAGAGAGTTTATAGCAATTAGTAATAGTTATATTAAGAAGGAAGTAGTAGAGAGGCTTCTATGACTTTAAGTGCGCCCTTTGCGTATTGTAATAAGACCTTAGTTAATTAGCTTAATTAACGCCGCCTATAAAGTGGTTGTATATATTAATAAACTGTGGTATTAAGAGCTCCTTTATAGCCTTGTCTTTAAAGATCTTACGCGTCTATTAGGCCCTAGATGCAGTAGCAGCGGGGTATTATTAAGTTCGTTAAACCTTAACTCTACCTAGTAATGTATAACGTCACTATCCGCAAAGCCTTATTTTTAGTAATAAACATACCTAAATTAACTATACTTATAAAAAGCACTATATTAGCGTCCTTCTAAGCAAACTTTATAACGGAGCCGTTTTCTAAAAGCCTCCCGTACAACTTCCCCCATTTAATCTGCCCTAAATATACTAATTTAAGGTCTACGAGCGACCAATTAATTTGCTTAGGAGGGTTCTTTTTTAGGCGCGGACCTTGCTCCGTTCGTTTAATATCCTATTTATTAACCACCTTATGTCTTGTTTTGGTCGTTTATACAGTTCCTATAGCTCTAATTCCTTTCTTATAAAGCTAATAAAGTAGCTTAACGCTTATAAAAAGGTTATCTAACCATACAATATACTTATTCTTATTAAAATTTCGCTTACTATTAAGTTCCTGTAGTATAAGATCTAACATAACCGCCTACGTCTTAGAAAAGCCCTTTTCTTTTATCTAATATTTATCCAAATTAATAGGTCCCTTTTTATTACCTTTTATATACTAAAGCCAGTCTAGTATATAGCCCTTATTAGCTACAGCCTATATTTTAAAGCCCTCTAGTATTAGCTTACTTGGAATATTAACTGTTTTAAAGGCTTGGCTAGTAAATTAAATAATAGTCTTATTAATGGCGAGGTGGGTTCTAGGCTTCAAATAGAGCCGAAAACGGTCGCGTAGGGTATCGCTAAGTATAACAATTTTATTAAAAGGGAACTCCTTTATCTTGTTGCTAGGAAGCTTTAGTATTAATATATAAAGCTTTAAATTAATCTACTACTACTGATCCTTGCTTATATTCTCCCTTATTATAAAATGGTTAACTCCCTTTATACGTATAGACGTCTAATATTCCTTAATATCTCTTTCTAGTAATAAGCCTATATAAATTGTTACTGCTAAATATGTAAGAAGCTTCCTTAGAGAGGTAGGCTTCTATCCTTAAGGCCTTATAACCTTCCTACTTTTGTCCTTATATTCTTAGTAGGGATAAAGCCTTATATACTCGTTTGTATATATAGTAAGCTCTTTAAGCAAGCTATCTATCTATATAAGCCTAAATAATATAAGAGGATTAGTAGGATTAATGTATAGTAGTAGATTTAGTACGCCATTAGTATAAGGAGCGTCAATAAGAAAGGGGTTAAACTCAGGCAGTGGCTAGGGTTTAGGCGGTGGAATTTTAGTCTTCTTGTACTTTGGAACGATATATTAATCGGGTTTAATAAGATCTACATCATTAGAAGTACATTTACGGCCTATTATGGTGGTTTTATTAAGATACAAAGCTATATAGATACTATGGTAGAGACGCGTGTTGATGTTTTGGTATTCGCGTATGGGCCACATTTACGTAGCACCTTAATGGCGTATAGGATAGTTCTATATATATATATCCTTTCTAGGCAGCTTAATATATACTAGTAGCTATATCCTAGTAGTTTATAAACCCCTAGACTAGGGGTTTATAGCCTCCTAGTAAAATACTAGGTTGCTAACAACTATTAAGTAGTAAGAAAACGGTAGAAAAATAGTAGAAAGATTGAAAAATTAAAATAAAACCATAAGTAATCCTAACGCCTATCCCTGTCCTATTTATAATTAATTTCTATCCTTTTATTTTCTATAGTCTATTTACTAGGAATGTAGTAGGAGTTACCTCCTTTTAGAGATTCTTCTGCTATTAGCCACTTTTTAGTAGCTATTTTAGTCTTACTTAGAAATAGAAGAAGCGCCTCTCTTCCTTTCTTTGTGCAAAAAAGCTTCTCTAAGGAGAGAGAAGAGCCTATTTGTCTTTGTATTTCCTTTCTATCTTCCCAATATAGTCTATATTCTAGTAAAAGATACGTAGGGGTTGATACTACGCTATAGTCCCTAAAGCATCTACCTTCTTTATTATTTCCTATTGTTTTAGAAAAGGATTTAAAGAACCCTTTTCGAGAATGAGCTGTTGGCCGGTGAACCGCCCTTCTCGTTTCAGGCTCCTCCGGATGCTTCTCAGTAAGGGAAGAACGTAAGAGCTTTGGCAGTCCAAAACTCGTTTCGCTGAGATTCATTCCTGGCATCAGCACAAGGGAAGTGGGAGTCTGTGCCCATCTATGGTGCAGCTCGTTGGTATTGCACTAATATATACCTGGTTTACGCTTCACTCCTTCTACCAGATCCTCTTCGCAACCATGGCATACCTAGTCACGCCTCCTAATCCCACCTCTCCAACCCCCTTCACCTCCTTTTCCTTTGCTTTGGCCTCTCTTTCCCTCAGCGCCCTTAGCCCTTCCGGGTCATCTGCGTAAATCCACCGGCGTTTGTCCTCCTCGACCTCCACAATACCCCAGCCGCCGACCCGCTTCCCCCCTGTATCAGCTACGATTCTCTCCCGCTCTTTCATGCCCTTGTATCGGCTCCGCGAGAAGCTAAGAAGACACATACCAAGAACAAGCTTGAAGGCGAGCAGAAATAGGTACCCGACGAGGAAGACAACAAGCATGGTCGCGAAGGCGATGAGGTCATCGACGGACCACCAATTGAAAGACGAAGTGTCTGGTCCACCGGCGCCGGCACCAAAAGACGACCTTCCTAGCGCTCGGCGGAAAATGTGGTCGATGTGAGCAAGAGCGGCTGTAGTTGCTGGGGAAGTAGTAGCTGTGGGTTCGGTGGACAAAGAGGTAGCGGTTGAAGGGAGTGGGAGCGGCATGTGGGTGGCTAGGAACATGTGGTAGGTTTGCACGACAGCACGGATAAAGAGGCACGAGAGAGGAAGGACGGGAAGACCAAGGCGTTTTGTCAGGTTTTGGTCTGCAAAGGCCTAGTTGTCGAGTCCTTCATTAGCAGTCCGCAATCTAATCATGACCAAAGTACCCAAACTCACATGGGAATAGTAATCCTTAGCTAGGACATCTAGAAAGCGACCGTAGATGGCTGGCTTGGTGTTGTTGAATTTGGTGATGTATGCATGCTTTACCCAATCCACGATCATCTCGCTGCCCAGAACAAGAAGAAAGGGCCCTAGGACTTGCCCAGTCCACTTGGGGAAGATAGTGAAGCTTAATGGAATGATACTGGTGCTCCTGACTGGAGCACTGGTGGTATTGCTACCCAAGTTATTGGAGCTGGCGCCGATGTTGCCTAGACCAATGCTCAGACCGCCAACCTCCACGATATTTCGCATGGCAATGATCATTAGCATCAGCCAAAGCTGAAAACGCTCCACCACATCCGCACAAGTGATTTGGAAGAGGTTCTCCTTTTCAAACTTTTTGAAAACGGTCCCTTTGATCTCTACAAACTGGTTCGACATAAGAAGGGTCAAGAGTGCATTAGAGTACGAATTCACGGCCACATTGAGGGTGATGACCTGGTAGAAGAGGGCGGTCGCATGGATAACATTATAGACCAGTGCAAGTATAAACATCCAGAACGGACGCGCAATCTTGCTTCGGCCGTCAGGATTCCGGTCAAGCGTCTCTCGAGAGAAGAGACATTCAAGAACATCTTGGCCAAGAGCGGAAAACAATCGGTCACAGACCTGACAAAATGTCAGTTTCATACAGAAGAGACCATATATGATGGTGCAAACCTCAAGGACATTGTAGATCACATAAAGCTTAATTGCTGCTTGCCCGCGAATTCCATGGTACATTTTGCTGGCATCGAAACGCATCAGTATGGCACAACTCGTGATCACTAGGAGACCTTTGAGTATGTCTGCCTTGTGGCTGGGGAGCAATGTCGATGGCGTAGATTTAGTCCTACGGTGCCTGAAGGCAGAGCTCCGTACATGCTTTCGCTGCTGTTCTGAAAAGCTGTGTGCACCATTTCCATTATCTTTAACCGCGGTTGCAAGGTTGGGAGATGCCACAGCTGAGATAGAAGGCCTCCGAGATCTTGCTCCCTCCTCGGATGGGGTGCCTGTCGTAGAGGTTTCGCCCTTCTGCCGTCGCCTCCTCCAGACCCTGCCCATTCCAGAGTATACGAAACTTGCCAAATCGCGGATCTCCTTGACGATATTCCTAGCCCACCATTGAATAAGAACCCAAAGAGCTTTGAAGAACCGCAATGGCAAAATGGTAAAAATGTAAAGCCAGGCATCAAGACAGGCCAATGCACCAAACGCAAGGGTCTGTTCTAATTGGGGTGGTAGAAATAGAAAATTAATCAATCGCTCGAATTTTATTTTCGAGGACTCATAAGGAAAATCGCTGGTAGAGGGACGATAGATATACAGCGGAGATGGCTTGTCGGGAGAGAGCTCTAGTTGAAGATAGGTTGGTATTGACAATGGGGGTAGTGGTATGGATGATGGCATTGGGGAGGGAACGGGATCCGGCGGTGCAGGAGGTTTAAGACTAGCAGATCCGTTGGCGTTGCTTCCTTTATCATCGAGGTTCAAAGGTGCTGGTATTGGGCGCGTGGGCTTGTGTTGCCCACCCGCTTCATGGGTAAAGCTGTGGTTCCTCGTGGATGATTGTTTCCGCCGTATTACTGGCGGCGTTGATACGGCTCTTGACGAGAGCCCTGGACGTCCGAGTTTCGAGTCTGTCATGGGCGATTTGGCGGACACCCCATCTAGACCTTGTTTCGACGCTGCAGCCCTAGAGAAACTCGCTCTGCGTCGATCACTGCTCATTTCAATCACCACGTTATGTGCCATTTCCTCCTCCAGAACGCCCAAACCTCCGCGATCCTCAGTATTTTGTCCTTTCCCTTCGACTGTGGGTGATCTGGCAAGTGGTGATACATCCTCTGAGATAGGAGATGCCGCGCGAAGGGGAAGCGACGTCGGAGAAGACGTAAGTTCGTGAATTTGGGCAGGAGAAAGTTTAAAGATCTTGTCGCGATCATGTGAATCTGATGTTGGAGAGCCAACGGTTCCAGCGCTGCTCCTTCGCCTGCCGTCTGGTCTCTGGATTCGTGGAAGAGGTCTGGCATCGTTGGAGCCATCTGTTACTGCACTGCCATCGTGGAGGCTCTGGCGCCGGCTTCGGACACCATCGGGGGGGCTCAAGTTCTCCTCCCGCGCTCGGTCTTGGTGTCGAAGGTGGCTGTCCGGTGGAAAGAACAAATTTCCTGTTATTGGTGACAGGGCGGGCGTAGGGAGCTGTTCATTCTCGGGGATGGATATGGAGGCATCACCGTTGGTATGTGGTTCTCGCACCCCGTTCATAGTGTTGTTGAAACGTGGTCACTGGGAGGAGCATATTGTAATGAGGGTATCTTCGTGGTGATGGCACAGCAGAAAGGTGGTGTTGCAAAGCTCGGACTCCAGTTAACAAACGTCAAAACGTTGAACTTCGGTCTTTGTCTCCGATCGAAACACCGAAATGCCAAGAGAAGACTTCGCAGTGTCTGCAAAAGTATGGGCGGTCTTCGTCCGCTCTTTCAAATTAGATCCATTCGACTATTTCGCTTGATAAAATAATAATTTTTGTAATATAAAAGCTAGAGTTTATTCAACGTCTAATATGTTTCAATGCCATCCTTCTAACCGCATATAAAACCCGTCATGTTCAGCATGCTAAAAGCCATGAATGGTATGCCTCATTTTTATCATTCAAGCCATCGTTCCACATACGTATTGCGAGGTATAATCTATGGGTACAATTGGAAGAAGTGGAAAGGGAAAAGGAAAAGGAAATATCCTCGTTCGCTGCTCGGTTGCCCGAGACGCTAAAGAGGAAAGGTATACATGCCAAGAAATTCTACGCCCAAAGTGGGCTAATCAGTCTGGTGAAATGTTAACATTGACCCCTTACTTCGCAAATCTAATGGTTGTGGCAGCAACACGCATGTGGACCGGCTTTGATGACTTCCGTCGTCGCTTGATCTTCGTACTTCTTGAAATTCTCCATGAAGAGCTTGCCCAATTTCCGTACCTCGCCCTTGAAGTTGGTCGTGCCAGTCCACGACCTCGCTGGGTTGAGCAGCTCATCGGGAACGTTCGGGCAGCTCTTTGGCACTGAGAGATTGAAGGTTTCGTACGTCTCGAACTCGGCCTTTGCAAGCTCACCGGAGTGAATGGCGTCGAGGATGGCACGGGTGTATTTGAGTGGGCAGCGCTTGCCACCAGTGGTAGCACCAGCGCCGACCCAGCCAGTGTTGAGAAGCCAGGCGTTGGCCTTGTGCTCGGCAATCTTGTCTGCCAACATTCTGGCGTAACGCATGGGATGCAGGGCGAGGAATGGTTGCGCGAAGCAGGAAGAGAAAGTTGCTTGCGGTTCTGTGACGCCATCCTCGGTTCCGGCCATTTTAGACGTGTATCCAGAAATGAAGTGATACATGGTCTGTTCAGTATTCAGCTTCGAGATCGGTGGCAGGACACCCCGAGCATCGCAAGTCAACAGAATGATGTTTGTGGGATGGCCAGAGCTGACGCAGGGAATTTTGGTGTTCTCAATGTACTCGATAGGATAGGCACTGATGCGAATGTTAATCTCAGCTTCAATATCAAATAATCAGAGACTTACCATCGAGTGTTCTCCGTCAGCGTGAAATCGTCGTAATCGACAACACGAGTGACGGGGTCAAAAACAACATTCTCTAGGATGGCACCGAATCGGATGGCACCGAAGATATCCGGTTCCTTCTCGGCTGAAAGGCCAATGCATTTAGCGTAGCAACCTCCCTCGATGTTGAACACACCCCTATCACTCCAGCAGTGCTCGTCATCTCCGATGAGAGCGCGCTTTGGATCCGCAGAAAGAGTCGTCTTGCCAGTACCGGATAGACCGAAGAAAACAGTGACATCTCCGTTCTTTCCCTCGTTTGCGGATGAGTGTAGAGTAAGGACGTTGTGCTTAACGGGCATCTCGTAGAAGAGGACTGTGAAAATACCCTTCTTCATCTCACCGGCGTACTCAGTACCAAGAATAACCATCTCCTTCTCGGCAAAGTTGATTGCTACTGATGTCGCAGAGGTCATGCCCTTTGTATATCTATTGGCGGGGAAAGCACCGGCATTGTAGATGGTATAGTCGGGATGGAAACCCTCAAGCTCTTCTCTCGAAGGCCTGATAAGCATGTTTCGCATGAACAGGGCATGGTAGGCGCGGGCGCAGACCACTCGGACTCCAATCCTGTAGCGCTCATCCCAGCCAGCGAAGCCATCAACGACATAGATACGGTTCCTCGTGTTTAGGTAGTCAATGGCGCGTTCACGGTTGATGCGCCAGATCTGCCAAAACTGTCAGTGGATTTTGATGGGCGCACGTGATTGAGGCGGCAAGGCGGGAAAAAAAGGACAGGGAACAGATGTTACAGCCCCCTCCTCTGTATGGATTGCTAACGGCTTGGCATAGAATATATGAACATTCTCTTTCCAGACAAATTCTGCCTTGACGCTACCAATCCGTACAGGGGAGGTGTTTGTACAAGGGGGTGCTGTGCAGTATGGACGACGTTCTATGCCAAGAGGCTAGCAAGCCGCATATGCATGTACCCCCCTTGCACGCGTCAAGTAAATGCGGGGGAACGCCACATGCACACGCACGCATGCACATATTCCCTTTCGGGGATACCCTCGGTAGTGAAAAACTGAGGATGACGTCTGCCGAAAATTTATGACACAACAGCGGGCCGAGATGAGAGCTGTACAAAGGGAACTTACATCGGGGGACATTGGCTTGTTAACTGGGCCCCACCAGACATCGCTTTCTGAGTTCTCCTCTCGCACAATGCGCTTGTCTGATGGTGATCGGCCTGTTTTTGCTCCAGAGTATGCTGATAGTGCACCCGTTGATGTGATGGCTGAGCCAGTTTCATAGACGAGAGCATCTTCGTAAAGTGCAGCAACTGATGGATTGGCGACCTTGTAGAGATATCAGTAGAGTTTAGAATGAGCATTGATGGTAGTAGTGATGGTAGTAATGGTAGTAGTGGTAGTAGTGGTAGTAGTGGTAGTAGTGGTAGTAGTGGTAGTAGTGGTAGTAGTGGTAGTAGTGGTAGTAGTGGTAGTAGTGGTAGTAGTGGTAGTAGTGGTAGTAGTGGCAGTTGTGGCGTTGTAGCGTGGTAGCGTGGTGGCGTGGTAATAGTGACAAGTGAAGATTTCAACAACTTACAATTGCAACACGGTCATAGTCAATGTGTGCTTTATCGTGGAGTTCCTCTTCAATCTCAGTGTGCTCACGCTGCGGCCTAGTGGTATTATATCAGCTCAAGCACGCAAGTAGACAAAGGAAGTCGGTGTGATGCGTCAATACTCACTGGACACCGCTGGGGTGAAGAGCGGTCTTGTTTACGCTATGAGCAACCATGACTTTCGGAATGGCTGTCTTGAGGGAGCTAGAGTGGAAATTGGTTCGTTGCTGTTTGGCTACGATCTGACGGACAAAGTCTTCAGCCAAGGGAGCTGGAGAGGCAGTACGAATCGGCGGGGTCTGGGTTCCTTTAATAGCTCCAGTCATTTCCACGATGTCCGGAAGAAGTCTCAGCGACAACAGCGCTCCTTCTCGTGTTGGTTCAGGGTGGCGTGCTCCAGATGCTAGCTGATGGTGCTGATTGGACCTGAGGCTGTGCGTAAGCTTACGCCGGGAACCGTCAAGAAGTGCCCTAAATCTTCCGAAGAGTGACGAAGAGACGAAGACAAGCCGGGCTGTAGAGAGGGTCAGCTGCAACAAGTTGGAGCGTCTACTCACTTCAACTTATGTCTTTTGCAAACAGATCTGCGACGATAATTGTGAGGAACAGAATATTGCGAAGAATTCTTCCCGGAAACAGGACTTTGAGAGGCGCTGGCTGAGAGATTTTCGGTAACGAGAACAACAGCCATTCTGACGTTCTGGTGGTTTTGCGCGCCTCAAGCTGGCTGGTGCTGGGAGAAGGGGCACACGCACTGCAGAAAGCTTGGCCATCAACCGGATCGTCCTTTTGTTAGGGCGTTCCCCGCATCCCGCACTGATGTCAGGACCATTTCGTCACTGGGAGCGCGCGCTCCAAGCGACCATGCCACGCGACTACTAACAGTTGTCGGCATTATTGGCACTTCAGATCGGGAGTGATGGCCCTCCTGTAATGCCTCGAGCACCCGAAAACCCATTCAGTCCGAAGATTTCAGGTGCAGGAAAGGAAAATAATAGCGCAATCTAGATTTCTCAGGGCGAAATGACTGCCCGTGACTGTCCATGAGTACCTGTCAACGCGAACATTTATCGTCACCTGCACGCCGGGGCGGGCCACGCCAAGCTCTCCGAAGCTTTCCGAAGCTTTCCGACGTCCAGGTACGCAGCGTTGCTGGCTCTGCACGGTCACGCACCAGCGCCGCGTGCACCCGTCCAGTCCCCGAATCACAAAGTTACAGTTACACAATTACTTCAATTACACACCGCCACTTGCATGCAGCCACCAGTCATGGCCAGACCATCCTCCATGAAATAATCACATTCGTTGCACTCGCCCCACTCACTTATTGCTCTTCCGGTTTCACCCACTGCTTCGTTTCCGAGATCGTACGCCACTCCCGGAAGCAAATGAGGCTCCGATACGGAGGACTGCGCGAAAAGCGATCGCTAAGCAACAAGATTTTGGGCGGTCTCTGCCCCTAAAACCCGCCCAAGACCCCGAAACGTCAATGTCCTTACGGGCAACCTTATGGAGGAAAACCGGTAGCCCCAAAAAGGAAGGGGAAATGTCCTCCGTAAGGATGACACCATTGCTACTGCCACTACCACGGCTGACCACATCCTTGACAACTTAGCCACCTTGTTAGGGCTTTGCCCCGCGGCCGAAAATACGGCACTACGCCTTATCACCTTCATGCCTCTTCCTCATCTCCTTCCCGTTCTTCCTTGCCGTTGGGCTGAAGAATGACCTGATCTTGCGTCCTCCCTGGAGGTAAAGCCAGGAGCAGATGAATACAACAGCGAAGTTGAAGATTACGTATACCCCTATCGCAACCTATCAATCATTTATTTATCTCAAAGCAATACCATTCCACTTACAAAATATCCCAAAGTCTCTCCATATATATTTCGGATACACGTTGAAGCTCGCCGCAAACTGAGTACCGTTCGAATACTGACAAAATCCACAACTGCCGTTCGGCTGTGTCCGCACATACCCGCCTATTCGTTCAGCATATGGCCCGGCATACGATTGACAGCTCTGTCCCGGTGGTGGGTCAAATATCGCAAGCTCCGATCTGTCGCACTGGATGGGAACTCCATCAGTGATCAAGCCAAGCATGCCCTCGAGGAGATACTTGAATGGCGTGACCCAATACATCCAGCTCCGCCAGAAATAAGGCAATGCCGCGTACGGGACAACCACACCGCAGAAACTGACAACTGCAGAAGTCAGTAAAGAACATGACGGTGCACATCCAGGCTGCGCTTACTAAACGTGAAGAATATAGGAACTAGCAACGAAGCCAGCAGGTCATTGGGAGAGAAGGACGCGATGGCTTGGCCAAATCCAAGATAGAACATCTCAAAGGCAATGATGAACAGCCAGACACTAGCCGACGTGTATGTATCTCTAGGAAACCACGTGGCCCAATACCAACAGCACCCTACTCGCGGTTAGCGACTACCACTCATCTCGATGCCCAAAAGTTGAAGAGATGACACACAGTATATTGTACCGGCGACAATCCGATACGGTATTTCGCTCAGGATAGCACCACAGACAAACGCTACCCACGAGTAGATCTTGGAGTTGCCTTCTCTCGACTCGTATATTGACCGCATATTGAGATATCGCGGTTGCAGCTGTTGGATTAGAGGCGGAGCGATTGTTAAAGTCATGAAAGCCGAGAAGAGGCGGGATTGCATGTCAATCTGACTATTCCCCAAATGCCAGAAGGTGAATGTGTTGAATAGGCCCGTAAAGATGTGGAGCATGAACATTCCTCTATCCACAGTCAATATTGTGTTGCGCAAACTTTTCAAGGTCCCCTTACATGATATAGGGTGGATCCCTCCACATTGCTGTGAAACTGCGGTATATAACAGCGTATAGCTGCGTACTCAATGGCATAGCATACTCTCGTTCATCCCGTGCTTTGTCTCCTGTCGCGGCGCTACGGCGATTGGTGGTAATATCCTGTATCTCTCTGGTCAATCTCTCATTTTCAGGTGAGCTCGCCCACACGTCACCCCAATCTTTCCCATTATAATCGGGATTTCCGGCGCCGATGGCTTCTAGCATATACTCCGCGGGATTAGTCTTAGGAGGACACCTTTTTGCGCCATTCTTCTCGAGGTAGTCCAGCAAGGTTCGGCTGTCATGCCCAAGTTCTCCGAAGTACACAGTCCTGCCGCCACTCTTCAGTAATAAAAGCTGGTCAAAGTGTTCGAAGAGAACCGAAGAAGGTTGATGAATCGTGCAGAGGATTGCTTGCCCCGCATCTGCCAACTTGCGCAGAAATCTGACGACATTGAAAGCAGCCCCAGAGTCCAATCCTGACGTGGGTTCATCAAGAAACATGAGGAGCTCTGGTTTGCTTGCCAGCTCGACACCAATCGTGACCCGTTTCCTCTGTTCTTGATTTAAGCCGGACCCTACTTTCCCAATGGCAGCGCCTGCGATTTCTCGCATCTCGAGAAGGTCAATGATCTTTTCAACATAGTTGTATTTCTCCTCAAGTGGTACTTCTCTCGGCTGTCGCAGCTTGGCAGAAAATCGCAATGCTTCTCTTACAGTGGCAGTCGACTCATGTACATCCTATTGGGCACAGCAGATTAATGACCGAAGATGAATCTTTGGCATTTGATGTACTTACCATTTGTTCGGCAAAACCAGTTGACCTTTGGAAGGACCTAGAAATTAGGTCAGCGAATGTTTCTTCATATTTCTAAGTGGAAAGGCTCTTACGATGGCAACGGCCTCCCGTCAACAAGGAAATCGCCGCTGACTACACCGAACCGTATGCGCTGGGCTAGGGTATTGAGTAGCGTGGTTTTACCAGCACCAGATGCACCCATTAATGCGGTCAGCTTTCCTGGCTTCACGTAGCCTTGAACATCTTGTAGTAGCTTCCTTTCGCCCTTCTCATATGGAATCGCGTAGTTGACGTTTTGCCATGTGAAGATCGTGTCGCTCCTCGCCACGCCCTTCGATGCCTCATTGTCGCTACCACTGCTTGGCTCATCCTTAGGATCTCCTGCACCTGCAGCATGGACCTCCCCTGTTTCCTCATCCCTAGGCTGAGTGTTCTTCTCCATTGCTTTCTCGACAGCGGAAGGGACCTGACCTCTCTTATAAATGGTTACGGCACCGCCACCCTTGTTTGGCTTCTGCAGCTCCATTCCAAGTGCTGTCAGGAAGACGAAGAATATGAAAAAAGCACAGATGAAGCCGAAGTTCCGCCAAAGGTGCGATCGAGAGTAGCCGTAAGCTACCTGAATATAATTGGCGCCGCTGACAGTGAGCGAACCTGGGGTGCTTCCTTGAATAGTGCATGACTGATACCGGGGCAAAGCATTTGGGACTATTGGAACGATATACGGTGGCACACACCTGCAGTAACATCGAACATTAACGATGGGCTCTCAGAGAAGGGAAACGGGCGACAGTACTCAAGCTTGAGATTGTAAAACTCGTTTGATAGCAGAGCTTCAAAACCATACTGCACGGGGTTTATCCACCGCAGCCAAGAGAACCACGGATGCATCTTTCTCGGAGGAATGAGATAGCCTGTGTAAACAACAAGGGCCTGGATTGCCACGCCTGTGATTCTCGTGGCTGTGTCGAGCGAGCCTGCGAGAGCACCGATACTCCTGAAAAACGCATACATGGTCATGGTTAAGAGCCATAAAAACAAGACACTGATGAAGAATTGGGATGCTGTCCTTTGGAGGTTCGCCATGAAGTAAACGACCACATTGAAAATGACAACCTGGATGAATACTAAAGGGCAATCCATAACCGTCTGGGCGATTGCATAAGCGGAAGGTCGATAGAATGAGAAGCTCTTATGCTTGAGTAGGATGGGTCGACTCTCGAAAGCAGCTGTCAATTCAGCTAATGCAAGCAGAGCGTTAAATAGGAGCATGAAGAAGATGACACCACCTCTTGTAAAAACTCCAGTGGCAGTCTTCGGCAGATCGTAAAACAGACTTCCTACAATCAAAGCCTGGAATAGAATTCCGCCCCACTTCCCTACGAGTGATTGCTTGTCCCCAGTCATGACTAAGTACTGTCGCTTTGTACAAGCAGTGACTTGCTTGTAGAAAGGAAGTGTATAATTTTTCTTTTTGGTGGCCTTTGTTCGTGCAGCACTGCGCTCCTCTGCCATTCTTTTGGTCTCTTCTTCGAATTCTCGAATTTCCGTTATGTTTTGTTGGTATCTCTCACTTTTGAGGAAGGCTTCTCCGAATTGGTTAGCCGAACGTGGAATGCGATCCTCCCAGCCTTCCTTGACGTGCCGTTCGTGCTCATCAGTCACTGATGTCAAAAAGTCTGCAGTAGTCCAGCGATCAGGTTGCATAAAACCAAGATCCTTAAAGTATTTGGCAGCATGATCTGTGGGTCCAAAGTAGCAACAGCGGCCTTCATCTATCAGCAGTACCTTGTCAAACAAATTAAAAAGAGATTCTCCTGCCTGATAGAGAGCAACACTAGTTGAGATGTGAGCCATGTTGGTGAGAGACCGTAAGCTTTGGACATATTCCAGAGCGGTACTAGCATCAAGACCTCTGGTACTGTTATCCCATGATTGAACGGAGGCTTTCATGATCATCGCTTCGGCAATGCTAACGCGCTTCTTTTCACCCCCTGATACACCCCTCACGAATTCATTTCCAACCTTTGTGTTCATTGTGTGTTCAATCCAGAAAAGTTTCGACACAACTCTGAGAAATTCCTGGACGTAGTCGCCTCTTGACTCCCCTTCTTTGCGTGAACTCTTGCCGGGAGTCCTGGTTTTCAGGGCGAACTTGAGCGTATCTTTTACTTTTAGTGTGGCATAGTGAAGATCCTCTTCGGGATTGTAGAGAACTTCGCTGCGGTATTTTTTAGCCATCTCTTTCGCGTCAGTCCCGCCATACGTAACATCACCCTCGATGTTTTCGTAACCAAATCTTTGGTTACCAATTACTTTCAGAAACGTCGAACAACCAGCACCAGGCCGGCCCAGTACCAGGAGCATCTCTCCGGGCTTCACACAACCCGAAAAGTCATCAATAATAGTTCGTACTGGAGGTTTGCTAGCTACCTGGCGTGGACCTTTGGTAATGAGGTTTTTTAGAAAGCGCGGCAGACCCAGGAAGGATTCCCCAACGGTTGGTTGCAGCGCGGCACCAAGACCCATGCCTTTGACTGTCAAATGTTTGAACACGACTCCAACATGCCTCGTCTTCTCTTCTTCTGAGTTCTCTTGCCGAGTGCGACCAAACATCCGGGACATCAGCTTATTAATTTCCTCTTGCTCCTCGTTATATTCAGGATCCACAGTGGAGGCAGTGCTTTGCCGGCCAAGCGCATTTGTTCTTCGCTTTGATAGTACCTGAAACAAATCGTCTTCCGTAATTGTTTTGCCCGACGCAGTCTTTGCCAGGGCAGGCTGGTTATGCGTGCTAGAGGCTGACTTGATAGGTTCAAATACTTCATTTTTCTCGCTGTACTCATCTTCGTCGGGCTCAGTGGCAATCAATCCTCTCGCGCTCGGCCTAACATAACCACCCAACCCCACTTCCTTCCTCATGCTAGAAGGTGAAACAGCAGATAATTCTCTCGCGATTGGCGCCAGCTCGGTGATCTGGTGCTCTGATCCACCATCATAGCTTAAAAGAGTGTTACTGTTTGTGATAGTCAATAGTCCTCGAGGTGTATAAGAAGGCCGTTGATTTGGGAAGGAATGTTGGCGGTTAGGCTCTGCTGGGGTCTCTATCCATCCTCCTGGTAGTTCTTCATCGTGGGGGGTAGGCTGATCGTTTGAGGTCGACATTTCAGATCAGGTGTCTCTATGAATAATTAGCTGTCCTGAATAGTCCGACTCGGGAGTATTTTTTAAACCTCTGCAAAGAGGGGTACTAAAGTAAAAGACGGTTCTAAAGACAACAATAGAGTCGATATTGGCTAATGCAGGACCAAAAGTTGCCGACCCGAGACACCGATCTTAGGGACGGTGAACAAATGGTAGAATTAGCGGAGAATATGAAATCAGACGGAGGCAGTAGCGACCATGGTGGGTAGGTGGGGAAACGGTCAACCACATAGCTGCTAGGAAATGCTATCTCCATATCTTTTTTGTTCGCGCAATCTCTTGACGTTCGCTCTGTCGCATGTTTGAAAGACGCGGGTGTGGTCGGCAGTCGGTGAGTGCTTGATCCGGTCCTTATCAATCAACCCACCACTGCCCAACTAAATTACGAATATTCTCTTGCTCTAACACTGCACCACCTAATTGGGTACATGTAATTCATCTCACTAGAATTGTAGGACGAACTCGGGGTCTCGGGGCCTCGGGGAGATATTTGCAAAAGCTCGCATAGACGAATCCTTGCCCCAGTCTGTTACTCACAGAATTTGTAGCCATGGGCTTGATTTTGGAAATAGTTTGTCAATATCAAGGATGCTACTTCGCACTGAGCAGCTAGGGCCGCCCTGCCACGCGCGTATATCGAGACCGCTAAGCCCTATCGGATATGAGATAGCGCTATTTTGCGGTAAGCAGGAGTTATCACACCTGTGGAGACCGAGAACATTCTACGTGGTCCACATATGTCTTCAACTCTAACGCGCGTAGGAAGATTGGGGGAAAAAGCAACCATCATCCACGTATTCCAATTGGGAGGATCTGCTGGCACGATGCAAATCATCCAAATTTCGTCCGTATTCGACCGCTGAATAACCCGCGTTTTCGGTCGTTGCAATGCCGATGACAGGCGCCAATCAACCCCGCTCCCTTTCCATCATAAACCCTACGCTGAAAAGACAGCTGCTACCTTTGTGCTTGTCTCCACACTCGGCGTACGAACTTAGGCCTACCGATTCTCTTTTGACTAGCAATGTGGTGGACGGAGTCTGCAGAGCTCAATGCTAAGTATACCACAAGCAATTTTGTGGCCAGGCAGCCAACCGAACGGTACGACCATAACTTTTCGGCAGTATTCCTGTGTACAATAGGGCACCAAGAGCCATAGCTTATTCAAAGTTCTCTAGATCACCTGTACCCAATTTATTACCCTTACTTGTTTCCCGCAACCCACTAAGCATATCTCTCCCTCGAGATCTAGTTAATGATGGCCAAACTTTTCGAATCGACTGAAGCAACGCCATAGAATTTAAGGGATTCTCTTGCTGGCTCTAATTCTTGTCGAACAGAACGGTCAAGAGTGGGAACTCTGCTGCATTGAACGTGGCTCTAGAGCCTCTATCCCTTGCACCGATAGTGTGTTCGGAGTTGTGGCCCGTGCACGGGAACACCAAAATCGACGTCTAAAAGTATTGAAGCCTTAGATAATATAATATTCGTATATACAAGCTCAATTCTTGGTGTTGAGTTAATTAATATGTTCCTGCCAACAGCCTCCTTCCCTACAAAGTGGTATTTGACAGAGCCTGCAGCCAAAATAAGTCCTTGGCGCTTGCTTCCTCCTCTTCCTATTATTGCTATTTGATGTCCTCCTTACAGTGTTATTTAAAAGCTCTGTAAGAGGCTTTCTGCGCCCAATCCTTTCGATTAAAGTTGTCCTTTTTGCCTGCGAGCACGCCGAGCAAGTAAGAAGCTTGTCACTTATCCTCTCTGGCTTGTATCCATGTTCCACCGCAGGCTGCCATACAATTTAATAAGGGACTTAAGAACGATTTGGGGCTTAAATTGATTGCTCAAAGAGGGCGTGGATGAGCTTCTTGAGGAAGGCTTTATGGCCAGCTTTGTGCGGCCATCCAGGCGTAGCAAATAAGGATAATTTGTAACAGTTAGCGGTAACTATATTAAGGAGGAAGTTGAATAGAGGCTTCTAGGTCTTCCGGTACCGTCTTAAAGGTGAATAATAACACCTTATTTAATCCGCATTATCTACGCCTTTAGCGAAATAATTATAGAGATCAAGCAATGTTAGAATAGGTAGTAAAGCTCTTGGCTGGTCACCGAAGAGCTTGCGAGTCTGCGAGGCTCCGTTGGCTGTTCTAAAAGGCCGTCGCCAAAGCCTTGTTGTCTGTTCCGAAGCTGGTGATATATAACGTTATTAGAACCCTAGCAATGGTATTAAGCTTTAACATTTAAATAGACATACCTTTACCAACAGTACTTATAAATAAGACGACTCTGGCGTCTTTCTAAGCAAGCTCTAGCACCTAGCCGTTATTTAAAAGCTCTACGTATAGTGTACCCCAAGGAATCTGGCCTTCATAGAGTAGTTTAAGGTCCATAAGGCTGGAACTCATATGCTCCTTGCGTTTCGTTAAGCCTTCCTCCTACTACTTGCGTTGTGTTCTCATCATCCATACGGTTCCTGCTGCGCCAATTCCATCCTCACAAAGCCGTAGTAGTAACTTAATAGTGGTAAAAAGGTTATTAAGCTAAACAATATGCTGGTATAGAGGATAGAGGCGTTCTTTGGTTTCGGCGTCTTCCTGTAATAGTAAGTCGAGCACTACCGCTTCCGTCTTTGTAAAACCATCTTTGATAAAAGACGTATCTAAATTATATAGGCCTTTCCCAGCGCCTTTAGCATGAAATATCTAATTAAGAACGTAGCCTTAATTGCCCAGTATCCATATCTTAAAGCCCTTAGGTGTAGGTTTTGTGGGAATATTTATAATCTCGCTCGCGCGGCCGGTAAAGCGTTTAATTAATTTGTTGACGGTAAGGTGGATTCCAGGCTTATAGAGCTTCCGGCAGCGAAGCCGTAGGTATTCGCTAAGCTCCTCTATTCGCTGGAAGGTATTCTGGAAAGGCTTATCATCTTATTCTCTGGGTTTGGTGCAGTAAAAGTAGCGATCAATTTGCTGCCAGCGGTTGCAGCCTATAAACTCCCCAACGCTATGTATAGGCCCATTACTTAAGGAGCTGTTCCAGTAGTCCTCTGTTAATGGTTCGCTGTAAATTCCCATATAAAGTAAAACAGCTAGGTACGCAAGGAGCTCCTTCCTATATACTGGTTTCCATGCCCGGGAGGAGTCCTTTGGCTGACGCTCTGGGGGTGTTGGATGAAGCTCTGCGTTTCTATTTGTAAACTCTGCTAGCTTATCTAAGAGCTTATCTGTAAAGAAGAGCTTAAATATCGCGTAAGGATCGCTCGCATCGACATAATCTGGTATATTTGGACGTCCATAGGTGTTATTATTGTTAATAGGAACTGGGTTAAAGTCAGGGAGTGCTAACGGCGCTAGGGGAGGCTTCTTCTTTGCCCGTGTTGCCCGATTAGGGTATTAAGTCTGTGGGATAAAGTCTTCATCGTTAGATTTGCGATTCCGCACCATTTTGGTGTTGTATTTAATATTTAAAGTTAGGTACATCTACAAGAGTCTCACGAGCTTCATGTTGGTGTTCTTGGCAGAATGCTCACCGCCCACTTCTAATTGGTTGCGCACGGGCCACAACTCCGAACACATAATTATCGGTGCAAGGGATACATACATCAAGAAGTCGTCGTCAGTTTCGTCAGATCTACGACGTGTTTGGTTAATCGGTTAGAACTTCAAACGTCAGTCGTTTGATCAAGGACTGATGCGACTTCTAAAGTCTCATAGGTCGAACAATTCTAAAGCACGGGTGCGAATACAACCGCAACATCGCGATAAACCCCCCTCTTAGCTCGTTACCAACGGACATTCCGAAGAAATATACAAATGCAATCTGGCATAATGGACAAAAGGGTAAATAATGAAAAATGTTGGACAGGAAAACTCGTGTGTAGATTGATCTACGAAGAAAGGAGACTACATATACATGATGCCAAGATACCCCTAATCTAGTAGTGATCGACACCAGGTCAACAAAAAGCCCTATCAGGGCAGTGACTAGGCTGGCATGGAATATATATGAAAGGCTCTATAAGGGGGAATCTAAGGGGCTCGATGTCCCGAGAAGATATCTACAAGGTGGCCCGCGCATTGTCACGTGACCTATCACATGCACGTCGTCGAGCTCAAAGAGACTCCTATTAACAAAAGATCCTGGGGAATTTTTGTGGAGAAGGATGTGACGTCCTTCGAGAGATGGACCGTGCGTGGGGCACCAAACCACCAGAACCATACCAATCGTACTTCTAATAATGATATAGACCTTGTCTCACCGACTAAACATTTAATTTCACCGACTCAGAGCGCTCACCAAATAGGACTCATAAAGCTCGTAGTAGTAAGAGTTGGAAGAGGCGACGTAGAGCTCCAAGAACTCTATTTGCCACATACCGTTCTGCGGAAGAGATGAGTGTTGGCTGCTTATCTTGAGCAATTTAACTCCAAAGATTGAGTGTATATATGGAAATTAGCAGATTCTACGACGTCATTTCTTTCATCACGGAGCCTTGATCTTATTGATCCTATTGATCCTATTGGTCGGATCTTATCGATAACAGCGGAAGGGGCTTGGTGTATTGGAGTACCTTTTAGCTGGGTCGTCAAAAGTATGTGCGCACCCCCTGCCAAATTACAGTGATGTGCACGAGCTTCCACTCCACTCCCAAATTTTAAAATTCGGTACGCGCATCTAATCCCGCCCGGTTGCCAAGCCGTATGCTTGGCTGCAAGAACCTTGCTTCTGCAGTGTCGTGATCTTCGTCAATGTCGTGAGGTTTCCACCCGTACGATATTGCCAAATTTCATCGGCAATTGCAAAGACAGCGTTGTATTCGCGTTTTGGCAGAGGCATAAGCAAAAGAGAGAGAAAGAGGAAGCGTCAAGCAAGTTCTGAATTTGGCAACCGAAATGGTCCTTGCGTATAGCCACAGCTGTTCGCTACAATTGCTATGTACAAGGGGTAACATGAACGGGTCAGACGCCCCCTGTCAAAACCGTGCGCAATAGGGTATATGCACCCGATGCAGCTCCATACGATTTCTATGTACAATTACCAGGGCTGTGTTTCTTTCTGGGTTGGTCCACCATACTTTTGACGCGTCTTCCCCAATAACAATAGTACGAAATTGGAAATTTTGGCTTTTTCTAGACCGTATTTGGGTTTCCAGCTGAAACACCAAAGGATACTGACGTTAATGTAAAGTACAATACAATGTCATAAGGTGTTGCCACCAGGGTGAGGTTTGTGAGTTTGGTTGAGGCAACAAGGCAGAAATTGCCAATCAGGCCTGTATCATTAAAACATGTCAGACGCTGAGCAGGCTGATGGAATGATACATATGATACTCTATGAGGAAGAATCTCAGGGGCTCGATGACCCGAGTTATCTCATGAATCAGACGCTCCGCAAAAGATTTGTTCCGTGACACGGGGTAACGCATAGACCTTCCTGCTAACTCCTAGACCAATTAGAACAGCGCACTAATTTCAGCCCCCTGCGCACCCCTGTCACCTGACAAAATCTTCTGCGGAGCGTCTGAGAGCTTATGGGCGTCGCTTTGGTGCGAAATGAATGTTTTAATAATCGAATTTTATGTATTTCTACGAGCTATATCCCAACCACAATAGTTATAATATATATGTTTAATGTAATAGATTCTTTAGGTAATTATATCTTTATAAATATATACTATAACCCTATATCTAGAATACTAAGGGGCGAGATACATCGTCGCAAAACGTAAGTTAGATTCTCAACGGAATCTTCACTAAAACTCAACCGACTACCTATATCCAACTTTCCACATAATAGAGCTATAATATTGCCATAACGTAGAGGCGATAGAGAAGACAAAGAGCTTTTAGCTCGTAGTATTTTAGAGATAA
>Ga0307515_10003356_pt1 | contig 33785 bp, 27 predicted proteins | sample 17_EM_MG_FD_194513 | JGI IMG/M metagenome (GOLD analysis project Ga0307515, IMG submission 194513) | Populus trichocarpa ectomycorrhiza microbial communities from riparian zone in the Pacific Northwest, United States - 17_EM | ecosystem: Host-associated > Plants > Roots > Unclassified | place...
TCGGTCTTGGCAAAACTAAAAGGTGGTGTAGTGTGTTGTCGGAGGTCTCAAAGGGCTCTTTATTCAGTATCGTGTTCATTACTCGAACTTCTTCTCTTGTCATCTATTTACAAGGGAAAAAAACTGCGCAGAACAGGAATTCCGGAACAAAGAAAAAAACATCACAAACTCAACCGAAGAAATAAATCTATCCCCATTCCATTTCATTTCCAGCTCGAGAAAGGACAAAAAAAAAGATAAAAAGCAGTAGTAGAATTTACTCCACCCACAACTCAACAGCAAAGGCATTTTACAAAGGCTTCTTACTCCCCCTCAATCCATCCCTTTCCTGATTATCTGCGGCTACCGACCAGCAATCTCAATCTTTCCCTCTTCTCCATGATTGTGTATCCTCATACCCCTCAAATACACCTCGTCCCTAACATTCTCTTTCCACCGTTCCACCACTTTCCATGCGGCGTACACACCGCCCGCCGCGATCGCGGCCACCATAACGGCGGGGAATGCATATCTGTACACCCTCACACCCTCCCCCAGCCCCACCAATACCGCAAGTCTTGCGAACGCTAACGGGAGTAACAGCGCGGCCACCATGCCACCGACACAGGGGGCAATAAATACGCGCGTAGCCAGCATCGCGTCGGGGTTTAACCACCCGTGCTGAATTATCCCGCGGAGACTGCGTGCCCAGACGCTGTTATCGTCGAGGAGCATCATCTTCCCCATCATTTTTACGTAGAGCACGCCCAGGGTCCAGTCCTGGACGAAATGGATTGTGTGTGGGAGGTGCATTTCGGAGGCAGAAGGGTCGAGGGCTGGGGGGATGATGGTGGTGTTTAGGGATGTTGCGGTTGCGGATGGGGAGGTGGTGGGAGTGGCGTCGAAGGCGGTATGTAGGGGGATAATGAAATATAGCTCGATTATCATTGCTACTAGTGTCGGGATGACGATGGCGAAGGCGGTTAGGACATACCCAATTTTTGCGGTGCGGAAGGTGAATTCTCGCAGGGTTTTGAGGAAGTTGGAGAGTTTTTCGGGGTAGGTTGCGTTTGAGGCCGCCGTGGTGATAGGTTGGATCAGTGTTTTGAGGTGAGTGCAAACTGTTGGTGCGTTTGACAGAACAAGGGCGATGCTGCCGAGAAGGTAGACACCGACTGAGAATGCGTAGATGTCGTTAAGTCGGACGTGTGCAGGGACCAGTTGTCGTAGGAGGTAGCGGCCGAGGATGAGAGGCACGATCGTTACTGATACTCCAGTGCATGCTGCAAAGAACCAGACCCCCACCACTACGATTGCGATGCGAACTTTGAAGTAGGGAGGGATGTATGCAAGCCTCCAGTCCGGGTTGTTGGGTCCCGTGGGTCCAGTATCCAGCGACGGATCGACGTCGAACCGGCGATTGTTTTCGTCGACAGGGATAAAGACGGGTGTTCCTTTTGGCCTGCGGATGCTATCTGAAGCAGGAGCACGAACAAAGCTGCCGTCATGTCGGAAATAAGGTCGGTCAATTGGGATAGGATCGCCCAGTGCCACTGGTTTGCCTGGATCGGCTTTTTCCCTGAGCAGGAAGGAAGTCCAAGTCGGATGGCACGTGTGTCCCTCTTCATCCGCCTGGCGCTCGCCAAACATGAAGCTACTGAGTCGAAGCGCACGGGCACAACAACGGAACCACCACTCATACAAGTTCTGAAGGGTGTCGGATGGTTTGAAGAACTTAATGGCTAGCGGCATGAGGAAGTTGTAGAAGAGAAGATCTACAGGAAATTCAAATACGGGCTCGTTCGAAGACCAATGGATAGGAAGTACGGCCTGTGTAGTTCCGTAAAGTCCCCAGACAACACCTCCCAAGCACACTAGAACTAGGATGCCGTATATGAATGCCGAGAAGCCAATCTTTCGCAGCTGTGTCAAGACGGGCCTATTGAGCACGTCGCGAACAGGGTGGAATGTTGGGTCATCGGGATCGCGGATAAAATCTGGAGCAGTCAGTAACAGAACGCGAATGGATGAATGAAGATGGACACGCTTACGGAGAACACCAGTGCGCATAATCTTGCGGCACATACTGACAAATAGAGCGAAGTGGAACATGTAGCACGTCCCAACAAACCAGTGCACGAAGACATTGGTGAGCGGGAAGTCAACTGCAAACTGAATCCTGGCTGCAACCGTCGCGGTCTCAAAGAGTGGAAGCATGGCAACATCTATCGATCTGTGAGTGAGGTGTGAGGATGAATGACTCAGTCGACTTACCTAGTAGCACGCCACAGTAAAGAGGAAAAAGGAACATCTCGATTCCGATGATCAGAACAACCTTCATGACACCACCACACTGCTGCAAAAACTCAACAACTAATTTCTCGACATTACTGGCTCCCTCGCAGTGTCTTCGTCGAACGTATATCATTCCAGTCAGGGTAAAAAATGCGTAACCAAGCAGGACAACTCCAATCCTATCCCAGGCGGACCACCGATACGCGCCTCCATAAGGCTGAATGTGTTGTGTGACACGAAAAGCAGCGTGTTCTGCGGTGTAATTCAACGTCCGAGTAAAGTTAACAGCAGCGAACGTCTCTTCCCAAGCATTAATTGCCCAGACAATTGGATTTGTGACCACAACACCTCCCAAATTCAATTCTTCTGGTCCTGCGGATATCTGTGCGGATGCTAGCCCGGAGCCCCCAACTTTCCCGAGACCCCAAACCATGCTGCTCTGCAGCCGCTCAATACTCTCTTTTATGACCAAGCTGAGAGGTGGTACCGCAGAAGGTGGATACTTTCGTATCGCCATGTAGGTAGTTTCGATGCTGGTAAACTTTGCGAAGACGCGATTCTGGCCATCTGTTGCCCAATTCTTCAGGAAGTTGGTGACAGTTGCACTGCTAGCATAACCTGATAAACTTGGAATGATATATGATACTGGTTTGGCGAAAATCTTGATGGCCTGATCCAATACCAAGAGCAAAGAGAAGGCGACCATGGTTGCAAAGTCCACCAAGAATTCCGCACAGAAGGATACTGCCATCATAGGAAGTCTGAAAAAGAACAAGATCGGATGTGCCAGTATCATCATTACTGTTTTACCGGTGACATATGGGAAAGCTACTCCTACAGCAACAGTAGCCGTGATGAGCATGCTGCTAATGGCTGCATTTTGCACAAGCCCCAGTAGTGGTCCTCTCATTCCAACCAGCTCCATGATACCTTCAAAGTCGTCGGCCGCATCGTCATCCACGAGAGCTGGAGGAACTCCACCACCGGCAGGGGCAGCAGGCGCATCTTCATCGTCGGTATCATCAACGGCATTTGCGTTTTGTTGATTTGCATGATCTGCCGCACCTGGAGGGGCATCGTCACCAACGATCCAATTTAAGATACCACGCCTACCCTGCGGCGCTATCCCAATCTCTGCATTCCTGGCTTGCCCAGGGTTGAGAGCGTCGGGCTGCGGCATTTGTCCAACATCAATTAGTGGGGGGAGATTCCTAATATCGTGCAATATTTCACGCGCCTCCTCGCCAAGATTTGCCGGTATAAGCCTGTTTCTGATCTCAATGCGATGTGCTTCATCTATCCTCTGGATGCGATCAGGGGCGGGAAGTGGTGGTTGACGTCGTTCGTAATAGTTTAACGAGTCCGATCGAGGCGGTAGCGGTAGGGGTGGTGGTGTAGGCGATGACTCCGAAGGAACGGGCGTATCTCCTATTTGAGCTGTAGTAGACCATTCAGATGTGCCAACACCATGTGATCCCTCGGTTCTTGATTCATCATCGTCCCTGGATTCTTCAACTCTTTCAGGACCCGTAGAAGTATGGCCAATGGCCTCTATACCCTTTCCTTTCCCGCTAGATTCCTCGCGGATATCGATGGGTGATGACTCTTCCTCCTTTTCTTTTCCTTTGTCCTTTGGTTTAGCAATCATCTCGAATGAGCTAGTAGAACCCCAGCTTGCAGTGCCACTCCCATCAGTTCTGCCGTCATGACCTTCTAATCCGGCATCCGATACCATGCGCTCGGTGGTAACTGGCGATCCTGAAGCACTGAGCACGTTTTCTCTCATCCATTCTCTAGTTCGTCCGGTGTCGATAGTTTCGAGTCGCTCCGTCAAATCAGCATCCGGACTCTCTCGATTCCACATAGTTGACGGCCTTGTTGGTTCTGGGTTTCCACCCCCAAACTGAAAGAGGTTGTCCGTACTACCTCCTGTTCCGCTAAAATCGTACACAGAATTCGCACTCGCACTCCTAGTGGTCTCTTCCAAGTCTCGCCTGAGGTTTGTCGCCTGCGAAGTGTTTTCCCGAGTAGGTGTCGGTCGCTGGGGCATCTCACTAAAGTTAAACCCAGTGCTAATTCCTCTACTACCAGTACCATCGTCTGGGTCGGGACAACTACCGGGGCCTCCCTCGATAGCATCTTGAGAAGCATTAGTTTCATAATCATAATCCGGGGCGGATGATCTTGGACGTCGCCTTCGTGGTCGAGCAATGACACGCTGTTGGGGAGGATCGGCACTCCCGGCTTCTTCTTGACCGAGACGATCGGTCTCGTCTCCATCATCACGGTTCCTCCACGCCTCGTAAGCATCCTCATCCTTTGGTCCAGCCTCGGCGTCGCGGACGACATCGCGCGCAGCAGCGACATCAACAAGTGCAGGCACTTCTTCACGGTCACCTTCGCCAGCATTATCAGCCACGGGAGGTGCTGGGGCGGGGAAAGGTGCTGGTTGTTCGTTCAATAGCGGAATATTTGCCGCATCACCAATCAACGCAGGTTGTTGCTGGACTACCCACTCCCGGATCAGGAAAATGACGATGAAGGACACCACAATGAGAGCTGTGAGCAACTGGCCCTCCAGAATGTCGATGATCAAACGATTGACAACTGGGAACCGCGTAGAATTGGCGAACGGGTTATGGTCGAAAAAGATACCGTCATGGTAAGCCAAGTTGACGCGTGTTGTGTTTGTGGTGGGGGCACTGAGCGTCATATTAGGTTTAGCTCCCCCGTTGACCGGGGACATCATTGCCGAGAGTGCTGGAGATGCGAGATATGCGATTATGCCACGTCCGGCCACAGAACTTGTTTCGCCAGGCTGTGATAGGGTAACTGTCACTGTCGAGGTAGATTCCGATGCTAATAATCCACCGGCTTGTAACTGCCACCACCCACCATCGCTCACCCAGAACCAACCCCGCCACATCCACCGGACGCACCACGGCAAGCAGCCCAACCAAACAAACCCCACCAACACCGCCCTTGCCCAGAACAGTAAATCGCGACCTAGCCGCCGCGTCAATTGACGTAAGAATAGCGGTGTCGGGAGTGTTGGTGGCATGTCGGGGTCGTAGAGCTTCGTGAATGTAAAGGGTGTCTTGCACAGTTCGCAGTATTTCTTTTGCGAGTGTTGTAGCCATTCCATCAAACTGCATGCATACATATATTAGACTGCGGTCGGGTGATCGCAAACGAGGAGAACCGGAGAGAACTGACCAATCTTGATGCACGAACTTGATGGAGCCGCTACATTTGCACGGATGATAAAGGGGTTCATCCGCAGATCCCTCGGAGCGACATATTCGACAATGATCAGACTCTTGTATTCCGGTGTCGTTGGGGTTCTGAGATGCGTCGGGAGCGTAGGTGGGGCCGTTCATGATGTCGATTATAGGCGAGGCAGAAGAGGGGCCCACAACGTCAGAATTGGACGCCATTCGTGGCGACGACTGCGTCGGATCTGTCGTCGAGTTCAAGAGCGTTTCGCCAGCGTGAACGTAGTGCTTGGGTCGGGTTTAGTATAGGTCGGAGTAGAAATGTTTCGTTGATGGACTCGTTTGGTGGTGGTTGGAGTTGCCGGGGATGGATCGATGTGGAAGTGATGAAGATGATGCGTTGTTACTATGGAAGTAGCAACAGCAGCGCCACACAGAAACCCAAAGGCCAAGGTTTTTTTGAACGGTGTGGCTGGGGCTTTTGCCAGGCTTGGCTACAATTTGATTGCTGTCTTGTTTGGCACGGGCGTTCATTATTACATCACCGAGTTCCGTTCTTGCAGGAAGCAAGCAGGTATCGCAACCAGGAAAGTGAGCAAATGGTGAGACGGTAGCAGTTACAGATCGCAGACGCGTAGAAAACCAGCGTCTCCCCTCTCTCTCCTCTCGTTCACTCGTCTTATCTCTCGTCTGCCTCAGTATTATTTTGTTGTCGACTTCTCTTAATCCCGATTCTCGATAAGCCTCCACGCGACAACGCAGCGGCCATACAAAACGCTCACGCTCACCCCTGCAAGTCTCGCACTTCCGCTGTCTTTGGCATAATTCCGCCGCTGCATATCATCATTGAACTACTACGGTACTATATCTAGGGCTCTGGAGACCGCCGCCATCCAACTCCATTCGGCTTCTGCATCCCCGAACTTTAACTGCCCTATAACTACTGTAAGCCTGTGCTTCGCATCTCTGTACGCGAGGTGAAGTCCCTCCGTAGTACCTCTCCACTATGGTGAGTCCTACAAAGAGCGAAATGTTGGCGCTGGACCCTTCAAATCCGCCCGTAAAGACCCAGAGACGAACCCCTCCACGAAAAGGAAAGCCACAGACGTCCGGGGGAGGTTACGGTATCCTCAACCTTACTGCTCGGTAAGTTCTCGACCGCTTCAACCGCACACTCCCGGGGTGAGTGACTGATTTGGTCGTGTGATTGCTAGGTTAATCGCATGGTATGCTCTGTACACTGTACTCTTCCGATGTCCTACTCACCCTACTCCCGACTCCCCTGGAATCTGCCATCCTGCACACACCATAAAGACAGCCGTACGGCCACACGTTCAACCTTACTACGATGCTTACGTTTCTCTCTATGTTCAACAATACTCTCCTTGCGTCCGAGAAGCGAATAAGGATTACATTATCCCGACATACACCAAGGTCCGCACTTCCTACCGTCAGTATGCAGAGCCATACGTCGCAAAAAGCTGCGACTCCGCATTCGCCGTATACAATCGCTTCTTGGGGCCACATGTGGCGACTGTTCAGAGCAAGATGGAAGACTATATTACCATATATGTTTCTCCGCACGCAGAGACAGCTAACAAAGCTTGGATCAACGATGTCAAGCCTACAGTCGACGTTGCGGAAGAAAAAGTGGAAGTCTTCTTCAAAGATAACGTTCTACCGAGTTACAACAGGGCCCACCCGTATCTTGCTAAAGTATATGAGCAAGTCCGATATGTGGTTATGGCTATCGTCGCACCAATTGTAAAGGAAGGAGGTGAGAAGGCAGTTGGTTGGGGTCGGGGCATGTGGAGCGAAGTTGTCCGACCCCAGGTTGGAAGGATAGGAGAGAGACTCGGCGGAACCAATGGAAACGGGTACGTGCTGTGTTGTCGTTCGAAGTCTGCCAACTGTGAACGTTACATTCATTGAATGTCATCGGCTAACTGATCTGCAGAGTACCTGCCAATTCCGTTTCTTCATCCCTCTTTTCCTCCCTCTCGGCTGTAAACCCATCCAGAGACGCTTCCGCTGCTTCGATTTCCTCTATGGTCTCAGCTGCTTCGGCAGCTAAGGCATCCGAGTCAGTGGCTGTGTCTTCAGAAAAAGCCAAGAAACTCAACAAGGAGGAAGCCAAAGAAATGATCAAACAGGATTTAATAACTTGGTCGGCAAAGTTCAGCGCTTCATCTGACAAGACTCTCGCTAATCTCAAGTCACAAATCGACGAGATTGCCGAAAAAGCATACAATCGCAAACGAAAGTCTGTTGAAACTGATCTTACCAGCCTACAGAGACTGGTTGATGACGGTTTCACCAATCTCAAGGCAGAGATTGTTTCTTTGGCCAAGCAGCTAACACCAGAGAGCTCTTCAGACGTGAGGAATGCAGCGGAAGACAAGCTACTTACCGCCACCAGACATTTAGGAACCGAGATCCGTGACAAGGCACTATACATACGTAAAGATGCGGAAAAGTTCCTCGCAAAGGTATACGACGATGTATCTGAAGCTGCGGATCAACTCTTGGTGGTTTTGGATGGAATCAACGACATGGGCATGCAAGAACTCGGAATGAAGTGGGCGTGGATGGGCTATGTCTCCTATAAGGACTGGGCAAAGTATCACGACCTTAAGGAACAAATGGGAAAGTCCCGTGCCACAATAATCAGATCTGCCCAATCAAACGAAAAGCTTGAGAAAATCACACAGTGGATTGAGGATGAGTGGGAAGGCAGAGCCACCGACATAGCCAAGGAAGCAGCGGAGGAGTTGAAGCACGTCAAGAAAGTCGGCAAGAAAAAGATTGAGCTCGCTGATGCTTCCGATGACTTCACTGACGATCACATCCCCGTCGCAGCGAAGAAGGCTGGTCAGGCTGTGCTTGGTGGTACAGAGAAGTTCAAAATTGTCGTTGAGGGTACAATTAAGGACAAGGCAGTCAGTGCCGCTGAAGAAGCCAAACTGAGGGTCGAGGGAATTGTCATCCGCTCCTCTTCTACGCCTGCCAGCGAATCCGTCATTTCAGCAGCTTCCGACGTTGTTCGGAATATCGCTTCTCGTGCTTCCGAACAGATCTACGGAACTGAGCCCAGTGCCGCCGAGAAGGTCGTAACTGCAATTTCCGAGGCTGTTGATTCCGTATCTTCCATCGCCTCTGCCGCCACCGAGGGTGTGAAAGCCAAGGTCCCTGGTGGGGTTGAGGCGGGCTTTGTGGCTAATGCTGAATCGGTTCTATACGAAGATGGAGAAGACTTCGTTGATGGTGTGCAGTCACGCCTTGCAGAAGCATCAAAGACCGTGTCTCAGGCTGTTCTGGACGCTGTCGGTCCTGAAACTACCACAGAAACCCCCCTTGCGGAAAGTTTACAATCCGGAGCCAACGAACTCCATGCATCTGCTGTCAGTGCTGCTTCCAGTATTCTCTACGGCACCTCAACGCCCGTTACCGAGGAATGGGCTTCTATTGCAACTAACAAGTACTCTGCCGCTGTCGCCGCCGCATCCTCAATCCTTTACGGTACACCTACACCCACCCACGAATTGCTAATGCAGCAGGCCAAAGAAGCATACGTCCGCGCTACCGAGACAGCCGAAGACTGTCTGCGGGCTGCTAAGAGTCTCGCAGCTGCGAAATGTGCAACGACTGAGAAACCCAACCAGGAATCTCTGCACTCTGCCGCTTTGGAGAAATATTCTGCAGCTCTTTCCGCCGCCGATGCTTCGTACTTCTCAATCCTTTCTGCCGGCGCAGAGGCAAAGAAGAACTACGACGACGCCCAATCCAGGCAGAGGGAAGGAGAAGCAGCTGCATCTACCGCAGAGCACCGAGAGCATATTATGAACTTAGCACACCAAAAGTTCTTGCAGGCAGTAGAAGAAGCGGAGAAGACCTACAACTCCTGGTATTTTGCAGCCTCCTCTCAGATCTATGACACACCAACTCCCGTCATCGAAAGCGTACTCTCCGAAGTTTCTACCTCCGCCAACAGCGCTGCATCAGTCATCAGCTCAATGGTGAACGACACCGTTTCCGCTGCATCAAAACAAAACGAATCCATCGCCTCTGCAGCATCGGAACAGATCTACGGTACCCCCGCTCCCTCAGGCGTCTCTGCCTCTGCCGCTTCTCTCGCTTCCGAAGCCGCACAATCTATTGCCTCCGATAACGCGCAAGAACTCGCAGCACTCCGATACCCCGAGCTTCAATCCTTGGTAAACGAGCTGATATACGGAGAAGAGCCAACTTTTAGCGAAAGCGTCATGAACCGCTTCTCATCTGCGCTCTATGGAACCCCAGCACTACTACTTTCCCGCGTCTCGAGCGTTGCCGCATCCGCAACCGCTGCGGTCGCAAGCATGCCCCCTGCCATTAACGCTATGATTTCCGACGCTGTCAGCCGCGTTAAAGCTGCCGCTGCGGAAGCAAGCACAACCGTCTACGGCAAGGAACCAACGCAAATCGAGAAATACCAGCAGCAACTACAGCAGCTAGGTCAGGATACAGTCGACAGTGTCAGCGTCGCCATCTATGGTACTGAAAAAAGCACGTTCGAAAAAGCCACAGAGACAGCGGCGAGTGTGGCCAGCCAGCCGTCGGAGAACGTTCCGAGCGCTGTCAGTCATGCCTCAAGTGTGGCGTCAAGTGTAGGTGTGAAACTCGGCTTCGTCGAGGAGAAGACGTATAAAGACCAACTCGTCGAGAACGCGAAGAGGAGGATTTGGGCCGCGATTGAGAATGCGGAAGAAACGCTGAGGAAGACGGCGGAGGAGGCGTATGAGAGTGTTAAGGAGAGGGTGAGTGATGAGTTGTAAGTATGGGGGAGGTGGAAGGAAGGTGGAAAGGTGTATAAAATTGATGGTTGGGGCGAGGCTATTTCCTTGGGTGTGTGATATCTTGTGTCTCCTGTCTCACATTTTTTTTGTAATATTGGATTGGATTGGGTTGGGGGGCGGTTTTGTTTTGCATTGTGATGTGCGTTTGGCGGGGTTTATGACAATTGATGATGTTACGTTCATATCAGGGTACGGTCTTGAGGCATAGTCAGGGATGATGTGTGAGTTTAGGTAGATGACAGGCCGCGGGGCTGCCCGACTGTCGGACAGTCAACCCGCGGCTAGAAAAGAATCTGACATCTTCAGACTTAGTCTGTCACATGGTTGGATAGGGTTTTAGCTAGCGCTAGTGAACAAAAGCCGTCTACAGACTACTTCAGACTGCCGCTGTACGAAACCCCATCTGCCAGGACAAGGCAGTTGGATCATGGGGTATCACTTACCCCTTACCCCGCCTCTAGTGTTGCATAAATAGATCTCATACGGGCTGACTGGGCTGGCTCTCATATGGGCTGACGGGGCTGGCTCTCATACGGGCTGACGGGGCTGGCTCTCATACGGGCTGACAGAGTAGCTCTGATACGGGCTGACGGAGCTCAGCCATCTCTACATTTAGATGAGTACGTACGTGCTCGTACCGTATATATATGGCCTTGTGGCCCTCTTAGATAGTTGAATCAAGCTTCTTAGGCAATCAGTATTTCAACAGGTTATGAGCCTGGCTATTGCTACCATATACAATTCTATTCTCACAATCTCTAAAAAACCCTAAACCTCAAGAACCCTAAACCTTGTCACCATAGCAACAGCCACTTGAACAGCACTAAAACTCAACACCATCTCTACAATCTCATGATGTCTTCCTCCAAACCCGCATTCAACAAGACCAGGTGACAACAATCTCAACCTTACTTAGGCAAACTACAACAAATGAAAAGATGATACGAGACTTGTCCTATCAGCCATGAGAGTATAACCAATGGTCCCCTGAGATGATCTTGAATCGCAGCACCAAAATTTCAACTACAATGACACCAATGATAATAGAAAGGCAAAGGAAGCTAATGCTGGGACTATAATTATACTTTCCTGTTCCCCTGAAGTAGAGCGTATTGTCAAGGGAATGAGAAACCCTCATGAGGTGTGGAATGCACCAGAAACCAGTCTGGACACAGCAGGATCTTACATGGGCAGATACGACATCCTGTGTCAGTTCTGCGCTTGCTGACCTGGAGAGAACCCACCACTTACAGTATACTTCACCAAACTTAGTCACTACCACCCACAACTTGACTGTACACACAATACAATCACTGATCGCAATTTTCACACCCAAATACTCACATCATTCCCATCACAGTATATGATGATATTAATGATCCTGAAGCATAAAAGACCCTTGCCCACACCCAAGGAAGCCATGCATGACCTCTTAGAAGAAGTCACTACAACTGGCCTTACCAAGTAACTTGGAGATGCATCCACAGGAGCCACTGCTTTCCCAGTATGGCGGCAACTGTGGGCAAGGCCATGGGCGCAGTGGACACAGTGGCTGCAGTGGATGTAGTGGAACAGGTGGAAGCGGAGATAGCCACAAGAGTAAGTACACCTATTGCAAAACTGACAGCCATGCTACAGATGCATACAGAAAGGGGAAATGTGCTCAGGATGAAGGAAACAATGATAAGCAGATTTGTTTCCAGTGCAGGCTGCCAGGCCACATGAACATCAGCTAAAAGCGAAATTGGTTTCCAAAAATCGACCCCACCCACCAATCCTTGTCCACATTCTCCACAAAAATTCCAAGGGGCATATTTGCAATCTTCCACCATGCTTCGAAGCGTTCAATAATGGGATCGCGTCATCGCGACATTTCAATGACTTGTTTAGTCATTTAGTTTAATTTCCTGCACTTGTTTCGCATTGATCGTCTAGATTTTAATCGTTTCGATGGTTTTTTGAACTGTTCCATTGATTTCAATAATATTCTTCACTATTTAATCCCTTCAGACATCAATTATACACAAGCTTGCGCAACACCCATAACAAACATTCAGAGTAAACATTCATCACATGTTTATAAATCAATGCAACGATTACTTCAAGCATCGAATTGAATAATCTACATGTAAAACAAATTGAAAGCATTCAAGTCAATCATGTTGCTCAAGTACCACCACGTGCTATCTGGCTCTGGCTTCAGTGGAAGACGGTGCACAGCCCCGTGGATCGTGCATAGAGGGAAGATATATGTGGTTCAGGCGCCAAAACGAGGCTTATGAAGGGAGCTTGCATTGTGCAAGGATTGCAATGGAGGATGATGTCTCTCCTCGACACTCATCATACCAGCAGTCTGATGTAAGAGCCCTGTTGCAAACATCTGAACCAAGGCAAGAAGCCATGTCACGCTCGATTCAGCATCCTCGATGACGAAAAGCCATTTCAACTATGCATGAATGAGTCCAGGTGTCGACTCGAAGTGGCAATCCGGACTCGTCCCCATCCAGAGAAGCACTGTATCATTTCTTGGTGGATTATGCTTTCTCCACCTTGGGGACCCTGTGCAACAAACCATATGAACTGCCTGCTCGTCGCATTGAAAGAACTTCACCGGGATTGCTACTGCATTTTACCGAATGTATTTTGCATAATTCAGATGACTGAAATACTGACAGTTATCGATGAAGTCTGTGAAGTCGGCAAATTTCTTGAACCACCAAGCAATGTGATTATGTAGCTCCTCTTTTGGCTTTGCACACCACTCGGCCAAGTCATCAAGGGTCTTGATTTCTGGTCCTGGGTTTTTCATTATTTGCTTGATAGGCGCTTTGGTTAGAGGCATTTCATTGTTGCGATGTAGTTTTGGAGTATTTGCATTCAGCTCTCGATACTGAAACACCTCCTTTTCGGCTTTTGTTTGCAAAACCTGGAAGGCGGCCTCATGACGTTTTAATTTTCGGTACGCTTGTTGAAGATCGATCATCGCTCTTTCTGGGAGTTCACAGCTTGCATTTGAGCGGTTGCCCAGCTGATGGATATGGTCAGAAAGGTGGTTCAGGAGATGCATCATGAAAAAGTTGAAATCCTATTCATTGACAAGATTTTGAGCAATTTCTGATTCGATCTGCATTTCATCTTCATCAATGCGAAGAAGCTTTGCAGCCACAGACAGATTGTTCCAAGTGGGGTCACTCTCCTGTTCCTCCTGGTTGTCCAAAGTAAGCTGCTTTTTCAAGGCTTCCAAGACCGTCTTTGTAGATTTACTGGTGTGGAATTGACTGACACCATCCTTGCGAAGATGAAACTACTGCAGATAATTCACCATGCACTCGATCGTGGCTTCAGTATGGTACTGGTACTGTGCCATAAGGTGTCAATGTACTAAGTTCTTGACATACAACTGGGCATCTGTGAAGGGAATCCTTTGGCTCGCCAAAGGGTTTGGAAGAGTCGCTACAAAAACTGGAACAATCATGCGGCTGAGTGCTTTCGTCTCCTTACCACTCCATTGCATCACCTGGCTATATGGCTAGTTGAATTGAGCAAAGCCAGGATATGGAAACATCATCGCCCAGAGCTGGTTGAATTTGTCAATCCTGGAATATTGTTCGAGGAAGGACATTACCCAGTCCATCGAATGTTCAAGCATACTGAGATAGACATTATGGAGGATATCGGGTATGATAATAGTCGTTGGGGAGATGCATTTCATATTCCAGAAGATGCCATTTGAGGTTCGAACCATGTGATCTTCCAGATATATTCTTGCTTCCCGTTTCTCCGTCTCATCTCCTTAAGTCACGAGTATCATCTCTTGGAAGTATAGCTGATAGTCTCTCAATTGCCACGACAATGACTTCCCTTCTCCAAATGACAATTTCGGTTTATTGCACGCAGGGTAATGGGGCTGCTTGATCGAGTGCAAGTGAATGTTGTTTTAAGTATTCAATCGTCAATGCACAGATGATAGGATAACATGGCCACATCCGACTGTCCCAATAAGGTATAAGCTTTCCAGTGTTGAACAGCGGGTCGAGAGGGTGAAAAATACGCTCAAAGACCTTCCTTCAAACCTCTCAATTCTGGATTTGTTGTTCCTGCATGGCAGTTGTTTTTCCACGTCCTTTAAAGTGATATTTCAGAGGAATGGAAAAAAGGGCAACACTGAAACTTGCAAGATTCGGAGGGTTTAATCTAATTGTCGACTTGGTGTTTCAGAGACTCAAATATCATGGCTATTCATTCTTGTCGCCCGAATAGTTTGTAAGATGTCTCTGGTTTTGACAGTTGAATAAAGGGACAATCATAGCTCCAAGCGGCCACTGTAGCCATTGAAGCGGTCAAAATCATCATAGCTGTGACGAAATTGAGCTAACGTACTGGTTCATTCCACCACCAGTCGCATGATTTCACCTCTGAGTAGATATGTTCCTCAGCATCATTGAATTCCTTTCCTGCAGCATATGACATATGTCCTCTGAATGCAGGCTGTTTCATGAGGAACTCAATGAAATCAACCGGATTGCAGTAAAAGGAATGTGTGTAATCATCGTCGCGAAGGTTATTTGGATCGGCCAAACAATTGTAACACACTTTGCCCAATTTCCAAGAGTCGATGCCCATTGCGTAGAACATTTCGTACCACCATTCGAATACAGTGTGCGATGAGGTGAAGTTGCTGACGGTTGCCATCGTAGCGTTCCTGAAAAGCTCCTTCATAGCAGCTCTGCTCAGGTTGTGCATGACGCACCAGTGTGCTAATCGATACCCCTCCTTGCAAGAAAATGGTAAACCTAGATATATTTCATTGTTGAAATTATCGAAATACTTGTTACTTATAGGCTTGCCACCTAGACGGTTGTCCAAGTGTGGAGTCCCATAAAGACCGGTCTGAACTGGAGGTTGCTCTGGATCGAGACACCCATCTTCGCTGGCAGCATCTGTATCACTGGAATCATCCTCGGCAGTGTGAAGGAAAGGGTAGCGATGGGGTTCATGCACGAATGGAAGTAGAATCTTATCGTACTCGATCGGAAAATTATCATCAGGCAGTTGCTTGGCTGAAACATGTACTATCCTATCTTTGTGGTCGCGACTGAGGTGAGCGATGTAAGCACCGATGTAGGAGTACATATTCCAGCAGTAAAGACACTGTTTATGAATATCCATGTTTTGTTAGCAAGATGAAATGTCACAACAAGGTTAAGAAATGTCTCGGGGGTTCTTTACCTACTCATACCATTGGAAGCTGGCTGGTCCATGGAAAGAGCCGCACCTCGATTTACTTTTTCCAAAAAGGGGTCCTACCACTCTTGTAGGATTCCTCCCATCCTCCTTCACACCATTGCAATGTGTTTAATCGCTCTCTCATTTTCAACATCCCTTGAGTCAGAAAAAGCATACCGCATCTGCATTCAGCTTGTAGCAGCGATTGTTTTGCACCCTCACAAGGCCCTCCTATGCCGATTGCCTGAATTATGGTTGCCACTTTTTGTTAACTTTGTACCTTACCTGAACCGCGCATTCTCCTTAGATTCCGACTCAGCAATGTCGTTGCTGGGTACAAGAACTAGAGCAAGTACAAACGAGTGAGATATGACTGCAGAGTATTCTTTTAGTTGTCTCTGTGATAAACTTAAGTGTTCAGTCAACGAATCAGGGCTCTTAGATGATGCTAAGCAAAATGTTTCCTAGGTGAATAGCAGCCAAGATGATGTCACCGGATCAAAACAACCCCTCCAAGCCCATATATATATTCGCCTTGCCTGCCCACATTACTGACAATCTCCAGAACCTTCCACACACCCTCCTCACCTCTGCTACCACATCGTATCACCCTTTACGATATATTCAACACTCCCAATGCTTGTTTAGAGTAATGAGCATTCGATATCCACCACTCAAAAATTGACCACCGTTGAGAACCTGATATGTAATGTGATGCCTTCTAGTTGCCGAAATCAGTTGTCACAGGTGCTAATACAATCCAGATGCACACTCTACAAGTCCACATCTGGGCCGGGAACGCCAGTGTTGGAGTCAGACAATGGGGAGCAGGAACCATGGGGATTTCGCAGGAGAAGGGTGGCTTGACAACACAACGGAAAGATCATACACTGAAGAAGTTCATCTGGGTGATTGCCTAGTCCATGAGCGTCAGCAACAAGCAAGGCGCCAGCCGCAAGCAATGGGATCTAATATTTGATCGTTGCGTTACTTAAATCAGTGATCTGGCGTCTAAAAGGCAGCTTTGGAAATGGTAGATGGCAGAGAACACTATCCTCAATTGTCAGGGATTCAAGGCCGCGCAGGACCAGTTCGCAGAGGATGGCCGTCGCTGATTGAAGAATAGGATCGACCAAATGCCGACTAAGAAGAGGAAATTCTTGCACGTTGCTATGTATTTCATCGCCCTGATCCTTCTTTTGCTCTTCCTGATAATGGGTAGATACAGAAGACGACAAGGAACAAACCATGGGTCACCGGTGTTCATGGATCAAGGCGCGTTGTGACGTATCGGCCCATTTCGTTGTCCAACCATTGAGCTTTACCATTGCCTGTGTGGATCCCGACATTGCTGGTATGAGGCTGGGTGAAACCAATACTCAGCTATTCTCATGGTACTGGCCTGGGGATGATGAATCTGTACTTCCAATGGTTACATCAATTGTCGATACAACCATTTTGTCAATGGTGAATGCTGCAAATATAGGTCTGCTCGACCCCAGCCCGAAAATCTGATAGCTTTGGGGCTACCGGGAGGAGCCTGATGGATATGGTGGTCCGCGCGCCCATAATGTCACACCAATATTTGTTAACAATACTCCTGCCGGATGGGTAAAGGCGGCGATGAAATTAACCAACCCAATGCTATTTTGGGTCGTTTATCGTGGCCAAGAAGCCGACGGCACATCTGGTACCCAGACACCCATGCGTGGTGGCCGCAGCTACCTTCCTCTGTATGACATTATCCAACCTCCAGCCAAGGATATGTTCGACAATATCAGGGAGGAATAGGATGATAATGCTGAGACACTGCACCCAAATCGAAGAAGCCGGCTGATGACGAAAACAGGCTTCCAAATGTTCGAAAGGGAGCTTCAAAGAAGAATTATCAGACAGCAGTGATACCAAGATGTCATCCAAACCTGTGCTCATGGTCTCTTTGCCGATTACAAGCAAAGTGTTGTTGCCGATGAGGATGTGGTTTGGCTACACGAGCATCATCACATTGTGAATCCTCCTGCTGTGGGCTCTGTAGCCAATAGGCAGTGTACAAGCAGCCGCCCAGCTGCAAATTAGTCTTGGTGAGGATGGAATGCACCGGCTAGACGGTTGTTCAAAGATTCGCGTTGTGGGTGGGCATTTTTCTGGCACTTTGGAGGGTGGACGGATGGGTGATAATTTGGAGTTTTTTGGATAGGTTTTGGGTCTCTTTTTGGTGTTTTGTTTGTTTTATTATTATGTCAGTCATATTCATGCATGAAGGGATGTGTTGAGAGTTCACGATGTTGGGATTAATTGTTCAGACGGTTGTATTTGGGAAAGGCATAGTGGCAGGGATAGGACTCCATGTATGGCTATCATGAAATTGGTAGTTCGGTATTTATACCCAGCAGATGTTAGCCTGAACAATTACTGAAAGGTGAACACTGTTTAGCTCCTGGTGATAATGATTTATGTCATAGGAAGCCTATCAACATCCCTGTGGCATGCGTGTCACCTGGTATTCTTAGTTCTGAGTTCCCATCCTTCAAAGGAGTTGGAAGCGAAGCCCTTAGAATCGTCGACTGGATAATGGGACGCATCACGACGATGCTTTCAATAATATGATCACTTTCATTCCTTTACACAACGCTTTACTTCAGTTACTACACATTCTTTCACATTTCATTTAGTCAGTACTTTAATTTTTTCGTACCTGTTGCTCACCACAATTTTACATCATGACACGAAGGCGCCGCACTGCTTCTCCTCCTCCTCTTCCATCTAGCACCAGGAGACGCAGACGATCTATCCACAACAAGGATCTCGCTGACGATCTCAGCACGATACCGAACAATTACAATGATCATCGAAATGAATGTTCAGAATCCGATGACAACCCTCTTCGTCGACCATCCAGGAAACAAATCGGCAAGGGGTGATCAAAAGATTCCTCCATGTCAACACTTGGAAAAGGTGTTGCGGCGACTGAATTGACACCTGTGTTGGCACGACCCCAATATCCTGAGAGTTGGGCGGTCTATATTGTCTCCGAGGAGGAGAATCAATGTGAGCCTGCGCCTCTGGCATCCAAGAAGGTATTTGATTAAGCATTTGAACGATTGAATTTGCCCCCCTGATGTATATATTTACTAGAGGAAGGATTCAACCATAGCTGGTGAGCAATTGGTTGCATGGAAAGCTGGAAATCTGTGGTGATATGAGCCCTTTGTTGATGATGTGACAGGCCTCATCATCAGCACAGAATACAAAGCCCAGTCAACTCGTTCAGGCATTCCAGCGATGGTCATGGCACGTCTGAAGCCTATAGGTATCAATTATGCAATGTTGGTGAATCCCTTTGCCACAAAGGCAGTGAAGGCCTCCCAGATTCATAGTTGGTGGTATGAGGAAATCGCCAGGATTGATCCAGCCCAGAGAAACTCAGACCCTCCACGTGCCTACACTTCAGTGGTCAATGAATCATCTCAATGATTGTTTTCATTGCTGACATTGTGCATCAGGCTCTCTCAATGATTACTTGCTCCCGTGCAGCAATGGTATGCCACTGGAAGCCCTCAATTGACTCTATTCAAAGATTTTGAACAAACTCGCTTACAGGGATCTGGAAAATGGTAGCTGTGCTATTCGCCAAGGTCAGGTTTGCATGCCCCACAAACGGTAGTGAGGTAAGTTCAAAGTTCCCTTCTTGTGTAATGGTTATCTTGACGATCAATTTACGACTGCAAGTTTCGACTTGCAGCAACTGAAATTGTCGATCGTATTCACTGGACATACTTCTATTGCATACGATGGATGGGAATGAAAGATTGATCATTGATTGATACAATCAACCTGACATTCATTGCCCTCACTGTGACCGCCATCCACCATAGTATGTCGGCCTGAAAAACAGGTGAGATTAGGGTCCCGCCAGAGTTTGGTCCAGGAAGTGGAGCACAACATAAGTGCGATACAAGAAACATGAATCACGCAGTTAATAATGGATGCACAGATATATTTTGTCGTCTTGACATGGATGTCCGTTCTTCCTAGCCAGAGGTTCAAGCCAAAAAGATAGACAATATCCGCAGCGTGATTCGCCAAAGGATCCACTCAACTGGTACCTACCCAGCGATGGCACATCCTCACAACGATCAGGGCAACTTCGATAAGGACATCCTTGATTACGTCACGGAGGAGTTGATAGAGTTGCCTGACACTTCTTTTAATCGTCTCAGCAGCATTGTTGCTGCTAGTGACGCTAGCATGTGATTCTCAGTTGTTCTGCCTCTGGGCGGGTCTGCCATCGCCAGCAGCAGCCAGCTCGTCCCCTGCAGCAACAGCAACAGCAACAGCAACGACATCACCAACATCACCAGCATCAAGAATATGGGATAAATCGATGGATGTACAATTGTAGAGGGTGTGATGTCGCCTGGAGTTTAGGAATGGTGTTAGTGATCAGATTTAGAATTTCCTTTGTGTGCTACTTGATTCTAGGTTTTGTCCATATATCATAATAGTAGTAAATGTAATAGAACTGCTGCTTTACTGAAGTCTGATCTCAAGTGTGTGGAATCATAATCGCGATGATGCATAACCCTCCCGCGACACTTGAATAACTGCAAGGCACTGAACGATCTTGTATCAACAAATTCAATATCATGAACCACATCTGCATGGTAACTATCATTGGTCAAATTAAGCCATGAGGGTCTTTAAAAAACAATCACTACAGGCTTCACTGAATGTACAGAGCCAGTACTATCATCATCGCGACGACAAATTGAATTGGGCCACCGAGGAGTGTGCTAAGAGATGATTTGTGATATTTCGAAACAACGTGTGAACCGTTTGTCAAGTGCTCATTGTCACATTCCCAAAAGTGGGTACACTGGTCGTGATGCTTGAACACAGCATCACGACAACTCAAAGAACACTCTGGAACCTTAACGCAATGCCATATTTCAGGGAAACCTCGATTGCATTGTTGTTGAGTTTGTGGGTACAATCAACCAAATAAATTTTATGAAGGAAATGTAATTTTTGCTGATGAAAGTCAACAGTATCTCCTACAAATATATACCGCGTGGAGCAAAGTCAAGACAGCCACCGCTACAGCTGCTCTCACTATGACTAGAAACAGCGATCCTCTCTAACCAACTGCTTGTACTCTAGCCACCACCGATGCTCCAAAATGGGTCTTTGAATCCGGAGCATCATACCACATATTCAATGACTGCAGCAGCTTCTCAACATTCAACAAACTCTCACTTTCTATAGTAATTGAACTCAGAGACAATGGCTCAGTCACCACCATACATTATGGTTTTGTCACTGTCATACAGGGCTATCACGTCAAAGCCCTCCATACTCCTACTTTTCGACTTTCCCTTGATTCAATCAACCAATTTGATTTGGGCAGGTATACAACTATATTTCAGAACGGAAAATGTTCCATAACTTTGTCATATCCCTGCATTCTTGCTGACAAACTAACCAAAGGCATATATGTCATAGTCCCGGTGTCCACACTCCAATCATTGACTACCAGAAATGCAAGAATGAGAAAGAGAGATAGCTCGCATCCAAGAGCACCTACTGCAGCAAACACTAAGTCCTCTCAAAAGTCTCTCTTACAATCTCAGAATCAGGACTATGGCACCGACGACTAGCCCATATCAATCCTACCGCCATGAAAGCTCTGATTGGCAGATATTCACACCATGATTCAATGTACACAGTCTGCATCCAGGCCTGCCACAAGCAAGGTTTATTAGCAATCCAGTCAGGCGCACTACAAAGAATTTTAAACTGGTACATTCGGATGTGTGCGGTTCCTTTTCTGCACTAAGCTTCCTAGACAATCGATACTATACACTATTCATTGATAACTGTACGAGATACACATTCATATGGCTGCTCCCAAATACAATAGCCAACACCTACAGCTCCACCTACCAGTGATTTCAGTCCCGAGTAGACTCAATAGGATACGAAATTGAGTAAGTCTGGTGTGAGAATGGACAGGGAGATAACAACAATGAGATCTGCCAATATGACCTCATGAACTCCAGTACTACAAACAGGCCATGACATCCATATGCCCACCGTACAAAAAGTGTTGTGGAACAAATCATCTGTACAATCACTAAAGCAACCCAGGTGATGATGATTGACTCCCAGGCTCCCATTCAGTTCTAGGGAGAAGCAGTTAATGCCGCAGTCTGTCTTCTTCAAAAATCACCAAATGAAGATCTGAACATAAGTGTCCCCAATCGCTATCAGGCACCGTACAAAATGCCATACATGATGCTGCATGCATTTGGGAAACTGACCCAAAATGCTGCTGGCAACAAAATATTGTATCAAGCCTTTCTACACAACCTTCATCCATTTTGATGCTACACCAGTAGCCTTATTTCCAAAGTTCAACACTGCCAGAGCAAGTTCGGCCTGAGATCAAAGCCCTACATGATGCTAGGCTACACACGCAATTTGAAGACATTGTGGGGAATATTGGATCTCGAATTCCGGAAGGTGACAGCTCAATTGGAGGTTGCCATCAACGAAGAAAGAAATGGTCACATGTCGTGTCGGCATGGAAGTAATGTGATTGACATGTTTCGATTACCAGAAGATGAGGAACATATCAAGGAATCCGATACTGGAGAGGAGCCTCTCCGAGATAGTTGACCGATACAGATAGATATGGAATTTACATCTCACATACATGAACCTTGTGATGGGAATGCAGAAAATGCCCACAGCAATCGCTGTTAGGAGTTCTCCCTTAATAGCGATCATGGTACTTGCGATAGCTATATCAATTCATGTCATGGAGTTACTCTAGGTCTAGTCACGTGATATGCATAACACCTATTCATGGCATCGCAAGTTAGCCAGTCTTGTCATCTTTAGCAGGATTACAATAGAATCACATGTTGATTGAATAGTCATCCATGATGTTCAGCGGATTCATCTTTGATGATGCAACTCTGTTGCCATTACGGGGAAACTTGTTTCAGCCATGCGCAGAGTTTTCAACCACATTCTTTTACTGGCTACTAGCGGGACATGTCTGAATCGGACTGGAGCTTACTCCGAAACATCTGACACAGCAGTCAATACTTAATATGCAAGTAAGCGGGACTTCTGACTTATTGCCTCAGGCGATAAGAACAATCAGTGTACTCCCCTGTCAAAGAGATTAGTCTCGGCCTAAGGATGATGCGACTGAGGGAATTATGACGTTGGCTGATGATGAGAGGCCTGAAGCAACCCTGCTCATTGGTTTGAGTTAGTATGCATTGCAATGTCAGGCTCGTACAGCTATACCAGTTGACGTGTCAAGTTCTACGTTGGCATAGTATCAGTTGGTTGCCGAGTTAATCTCTGACTCAAGCCAAATAGCCTATATGGTGAGGCATTAATTGCAATAAGCGCTGCCGACTGAAACATCGGCCGATGTTCCAACTACCAAAACAAATGGATTGTCAGATGTCTAAAATCATGTTTTGTCGGTCACATCCTCTGACTTGATACCATGCGATGGATGGCCTGATTCTAATCAGGGGCGTAGGCTTCAATATCTCATTGCATCAGCACGATAACCTATCGGGACGCGTGGCATGTTATCACCGGGTGCTATCAACTGCGCGACCACGATAACGCTATGAAGAGCATTGTAGACCTAGTGTCAAAGTATGGGTAGTCAAACCCTCAAAGACAACTATACAGAGACAGCATTGTCCTGGCAACAAGAAGCAGTTCAAGCAGCAATCTGCAGTCAATTATCAGAACATCGGAGACGATCTTAAAATATTATTAATAATTCTATCCATTACACTTTACCACTATTTCCTCCTGACTACATTCCCGTGACTTTGCGCTTTATGCCTGGGTCAAGATTGACACCATCCAAATACGCACTCCAGAAGAAAGTCAAATCCTACGGAAAGATTATCTTCGCGTTACAAGATGAATGCTTAACCCCTATCTTCCGAGCAGTTATGCTGTACACACATTATGAATGAATTCACTACCTGGTACATCAGTACTTGTCTCCCAGGGTACTACCCTTGGAACAGAATTCTGAAGAGCATTTGAATCCCATCGAAGAGTGATATATGGACAGGATGGAACCATCAATACTCGGAGGAGTATTTTAGAAGTTTCTGAGCTACTTTGGAACCGGATATTATCGTTGGCTCTTGAGGAAGGTCAAGAGATTCAGTCTTTGGATAGGACGAGGAAAGAAAGAGTTTCTTGGATTAGGCGGCTGTACTTAATTCAAAAAATGTTGTATTGATTTTTGGCATTGAGAACCCCCGTAACAGTCGCCTCCACAGAGAGGATCAGACTGCCCAGTATTCGGCACCAGAGGCAGGAAATACTCACAGCTGGTGTCTCTGCTGAGGGAATCAAACTGCCTAGAATTTGGCAGCAGAAACAGAAAACGCCTATGGTGAGTATCTCCAACGCAAGGTTTAGACTTATAAGTGTTTGGCAGTAGTTGCAGAACACATCGCACACATCCGGCGCCTGTGCAGAGCAGATCAGACTGCGCAGTATTTGGCTGCAGCACTCAAGAAATCAAGCCAACTACCGCCTGCTTCTTCAGCTCTGCCAATAGCAAATTGTGTCACAAGAAGCCAAGATAATGCCTTAACAGAAGTAATAACAGCCTCAATAGGAGATTCATTCACATACACGAAAGCTATGGAGAGCCATCAATGAGAACACTGGAAAGTAGCCATGGAGGAAGATAGCACTTCAATCCTGCTCAAAACACCTTTTCTGCTCTTAACTCTCGGGAATCACAGCAACTGCAACTTAAGCTGATTGGCTCTATCTGGAATAATAAGACTAAACACAACCCTGATAGGTCCAGATATTACAAAGCATGCCTAGTCATAAAGGGATATAAGCAGATGGATTTTGGGGAGATTTATGCCTCAGTTGGGAAGCTAACTCAGGTTCAGTATCTCATCTCTCTCATTGGGAGTTATGGGTGGACAATGGACCACTTAGACATGGTAAACACTTTTCTAAACCCCAAAATTGACAATGACAACATCAATATGATGTGGCCAAACGGATGGCCAGAGGGCCTCAATGCACCAAAGATCATTGTCACACCCAGGAAAGGTCTCTGTAGCCTTAAACCAGCTCCATGGCTATGGCATGATGATATCACTTCCTTTCTACTCTCTCCGGGATTGACGTAGTCACCAGGCATTCGCAATCTCTATCTTCGCAGCAATAGTATTCCGAAACTTATTCATGTTGACGATATCTCCATGTTTTCCTTGGAGGCTGCAACCAAAGCCACAATCAAAGTCAATGCAAAACTTCCAGAGAATTACATTATCGTAAACCTTGGCCAGACAAGTCAAGTCATTGGCATTGTTATTCACTGCGATGGTATCTGGGTCAGTCTTGTTAAGAACAGCTACATCACCAAAATCCTCAGACAATTTGGCATGGAGCACATTTGTGGTGTCTCAATGCCCATGGATCCCTATGTCAAGTTGGATTTGGCCGAGAATCATGGGGAGAAGGAAATGGAACATATCACAGACTTTCAAGCAGTCATGGGTATACTAATTTATAGAGCACTTGCAACTCAGCAAGATATCTTGTATCCAGTTGTTGCTCTTTCTCGTTAGAGTTCACAGCCATCCAGCTGTCATATGATTGCTTCCAAGATATTTGTTCAGTATCTCAATTCTAAAGCCGATTTTCGACTACACTTCACTGGCATTGGCATCAGCATTGGCATCAACATTGGCATCGGCATTGTGATTGGGAGTAGCATTGGCATTGGCATTGGCATCAGCATGGGCATTGGCATGGGCATTGGCATCGATATCGGCAATATTTTTGTAAGGTAAATCAGCAAAATGTAATTTTGTGACTGGGAGAGTTTCAGAGTTGCCAGACAAGAATTCCAGTGTGGTCAAATCCCAGAGTTGCTTGGATGTACACAGTGGCCTGCATGTGCACCGGGTATTACTGGTGACAACTCAGTGAAGACCTGGAGGTCTGGTGACAACCAGCGACATCAGCAACAACTAAATTTCCGTCATTAAATTTATGTTGTTTATGGTACTCACAAACACAAAAAAATCAAATTGAGGTTTCCCTGAAATATGGCATTGCTGTAATGTTCCTGAGTGTTCTTGGAGTTGGCGCAATGCTGGTTTCAAGCATCACGACCAGTTTACCTACTTTAGCAAACGTGACAACGAGTACTTGATGAATGGTTCACACTTCCTTTGGCACTATTACAAATCATCTTTCAGCATACTCCGACATCACTCAATTCGATTTGTCTTCAGGATGATGATCGTAATTGCTCTGTACATTCTATGAAGTGTGTAGTTCTCCTTTTCAAAGATCTCTCTTGGCTTAATTTGACCAATGATACTTACCATGCAGAAGTGGTTCACGATATTTAATGTGTTGAGACAAGATTATTCAGTAGACTGCAGTTGTTCAACCGTCGCAGGAGGGTTAAGCATCATTGCAATTCTAATTTCCCATATTTGAGATCAGATTTCAGTAACCCATCTGTTCCATTACATTCAGTACTATTATGATATATTGACGAAACCTAGAATAAAATAGCACACAAAGGATATCCTAAATCCAATGACTGATACCATTCCTAACCTCCAAGCAACATTACACCCTCTACAATCATACTTCCAATAACTAATCCCATATTCTCAACTCTGGTGATGTTGATGCTGTCATTGCTGTTGCTGTCGCTGCAGGGGATGGGCTGGCTGCTGCTGGCAATGACAAACCCACCCATACGCAGAACAACTGAGAATCGCATGCAAGCTTCAGTAGCAGCAACAAAGCTGCTGAGACAATTAAAAGAATTGTCAGGCTGCTGTATCAGCTCCTCTGGGATATGATTGAGGAAGTGCTCATCAAAGCTGCCCTGATTGTTGTGAGGTTGTGCCATTGCTGGGTGTGTACCAGTTGAGTGGATCCTTTGGCGAATCATGGTGCAGATATTTTCTATCAATTTGGCTTGAACCTCTGGCGAGGATGAAGGAAATTCCACATCAAGACGATGAAATACATCAGTGCATGCATTGTTAACTGCATGATTGATGTTTCTTGAATTGCACTTACGTTGTGCTCCACCTCCTGGACCAAACTCTGGCAGGACCCTAATCCTGCCTGTTTCACAGGCTGACAGTCATTCGTGGATGGCCGTTGCTGTGAGGGCAATGAATGTCAGGTTGATTTTGTCAATCAATGATCGATCTTTTGTTCCCATTTGTCGTATCCTATAGAAGTATGTCAGGTGAATAAGAGCCACAATTTCAGTTGCTGCAAATCGAAACTTGCACACCTAAATTGATCCTCAAGACAATGATTCAACCAGAATGGAACTTTGAACTAACTGCACAAACATTGGTGGGGCATGTAAACCTGTCCTTCCCCAATAGCCAGGCTACCATTTTCCAGATCTCTGTAGGTGACTTAATTAAAAATGCGTAAATAGAGTCGATTGAAGTCTTGCAGCGGTATACCAATGCTGCACCGGAGCCAGATATCTTTGTGAGAGCATGATGCACAATGTCAGCAATCAAAGCAATCGTTGAGATGATTCATCTACCACTGACATGTAGGCATGTGGAGGGTCTGAGTTTCTCTGCTCTGGATAAATCCTGGCGATTTTCCCATACCACCAACTATGAATCTGGGGAGTCTTCGCCGCATTTGTGGCAAAGAGATTTACAAACATCACATAGTTGATACCAATAGGCATCACACATGCCATGCCCATAGCAGGAACACCTGAAACAGTTTTCTGGGCATTGTATTCTGCGCCAATGATGAGGCCTGTCACATCATCAACACAGGGTTTATATCACCATGGATTTCCAGCTTTCCATGCAAACATTTGCTCACCGCCTTTGTGTGAATTCTTCCACTGGAAAATATGAACATTAGTGGCCAAATTCAATCATTCAAACACATAATCAAATACCTTCTTGAATACGAGCAGTGCATGCTCTCATTCATCATCCTCCTCTGAGAATGTATAGACCTCCCTACACACAGGATGTAGATGTTGCGCAGACATACAAGTTACCTGAGTTGCCATGACTCATGTTCCAAGTGTTGATACAGAGAAATCATTCGATTGCCATTTGCCCATTGCAATCCTGGATGGTCGCCGAAGAGGCTTGTCATCGGGTTCTGAATTGTCATCTTGACAATCTTTGACATAGTTGTAGATCATGCTTCGATCATCATCAAGATCATTGTCATGAAGAGATCGTCTCCCTCTCCTGGTGCTGAACGGAGGAGGAGGAGGAGGAAAAGTGTGGTGCCTTCGTGTCACGATTGAAAACGGCGGTGAGTGGTAAGTACGAAAAAATTAAAGGAGTGACTGAAGGAAATGTAAATGTATGTATAGTGTATAAATTGATGCATTCTGAAATTGAGAGAAAGTGTTGATAGGATTAAAAGCATCGTCGAAATGTATCTTTTCATCCTGTCAACGATTATAGGAACCAGGCTTGTCCCGCCACCCATGCTTCCAACTCCTTCGATGGATGGGATGTTAGACCCAAGAATGGCAGGTGATAATCATGCTGCAGGGTTGTTGATTGGCTTCTTTTGATGAAAATCATTATCGCAACCAGCGAAATAGAATTCACTTTTGACTAATCATCCAGGCTAACTTCTGCGAGGCTTGTGATACCGAACTACCAATTACATAATAGCCATACATGGAGTTCTATCTCTGCCACTGTGCCTTTCCCGAAAACAGGTATCTCAACGATTAATCCCAACATCGTGAACTCACAACACAGCTCTTCATACATGAATATGACCGATGAAATGATGAAATACACAAAACAACAAACAGAGACCCGAAACCTCTCTAAAAATGTCCAAATTATCACCCATGCATCCATCTTCCAAAGTGCCAGAAAATACCCACCCACAATGCAAATCCTTGAAAACCCATCCAACCAGTGCATTCCATCCTCAATACAACTAATTTATAGCTGGGCAGCTTCTTGTACGCTTCCTATTGGCCAACAAGCCCACAGCGGGAGGATTCACAATGTGATCATGTTTGCGTAGCCAAGCCACATCCTCATCAGCAACAACGCTTTGCTCGTAATTGGCAAAGAGACCAGGGGCACAGTTTCGGATGACTTCAAGGTATTGCTGCTGTGTGATAATCCTCCTTTGAAGATTCATTTTGAACTGTTGGAAGCCTGTTTTTGTCATTGGGAAGCTTCCTGGATCTGGGTGCCGCCTCTCAGTATCATCATCCGGTTCATCCCCGATATCGTTGATCATATCCTCGGCTGGAGGTGGGAGGATGTCATCCAGAAGAAGGTAGCTGGGGCCACCATGCATAGGCATCTGGGTACCAAATGTGCCGTCGGCTTGTTGGCCACGATAAACAATGCAAACCAGTTTTGGGTTGTTTGATTTCATCACCACCTTGACACATCTGATAGGGGTATTGTTATCGAAGTTTGAGGTAATATTCCGGGCATGCGGAACACCATCTCCATTATGCTCCTCCAAGCAGCCCCGACGCTCTCAGAATTTCTAGCTACAGTCTGGTAGACGGGAAATTCCAGCATTCATGATTGACAACATGGTTGCTTCATCATCCCCTGGCCAGTGCCATTAGAATAGCTGAGTGTTGGTTTCACCCACGCACTTCCCAGCAATGCTGGGATCCACATCGGGAATGGGAAAGCTAGATGGCTCGACAAGGAAATCAGTCGAGGTGTCGTGATGCACCATTATCTGTGAAGGCCTGTCACCCGATGTATCTTCCTTGTTGTCTTATGTATCTACACATGCTCAGGAAGAACAAATGAAGCATCGGGGCGATGAAATATATAGTCACATGAATGACTTTCCTCTTCTCAGTCGGGGTTTTGTCGACCCTATTCTTCATTGTGGATAGGCCAACATTCACAAATGCAACAAGTGCTGCTTTGAGTTTCTAGTCATCGTAGATAGTCCTGTCTGCTATGTACCGTTTCCAAAGCGGCCTTTTAGATGCCAGCTCACTGAGTTGAGTCATGCAAAGATCAATCAGGAGATCTCATTGCTCGGGGCCGGCTTCTAGCTTGTGGCTGATCCTTATGGACGGGGAAATCACCCAGATGTGCAGCCTCACTGTATTATCATTCCATTGCATTGTCAAGCCATGCTTCTCCTGCCCAATCCCCATGGTTTCTGCGACCCATTGGCTGACTCCAACACTACAGTTTGCGGCCCAGAGGCAGACTTGTTGAGTCAGCATCTGGATTGCATTAGTAACCGCTACGACTGATTTCGCCAACCAGCAGGCATCACATCACATTGTAGGTTCTCAACAGTGGTCAACGATTGAGTGACAGATATCAAATGCTCGGCACTCTATACAAGCCTCAGGAGTGTCGAAACTATGATCCCTGGTAATGCGATGCAGCAGCAGAGGTGAGCACAGTTTGTCGAAGGTTCTGGAGATTCTAAGTGAGGAGGCCAGTCAAGGCAAATATGTATGTGGGCTTGGAGGGGTTATCTTGATCCAGCAACATCATTTTGGCTGCTATTCAGCTAGGAAAAAATTTGCTTAGCATTATCTAAGTGCCCTGATTCATCAACTGAATCCTTAAATTCATCACAAAGACAACTAAAAGCACGCTCTGCAGTCATATCTCACTCATGTGTCCTTGCTCTGGTTCTTGTACCCTGCAATGACGTTGCTGGGTCAGTATCTAAGGAGAATGCACAGTTCATGTAATGTATGAACTTAACTACATGTGACAACCATATATCAGGCAATGGGCATAGGAGGGTCTTGTGAGGTTCCAAAACAATCACCGCAGCGAGCTGAATGCTGATGCAGTATGGTTTTGAGATCCAAGTGATGTTGCAAATGTGAAAGCGATTAAACACATTGCAAACGTGTGAAGGAGGATGAGAGAAATCCTACAAGAGTGGAGGGACCACATTTTGGAAACAGTAAATCGAGGTGAAGCTTTTTCTGAGGGCCAGCCAGCTTGTAATGGTATGAGTAGCGACAAAACCATTGATACGCTTCGTATAGTTTTTGCGACATTTCAATCTCCTAACGAAACATGGATATTCGTCAACAGTATTTCCACTGCTCAAAGATGTACTCCTGCATCAGCGCTTACATCACTAACCTCCGTTGCGACCACAATGAAATGATTGAATAAGTGTAAGCTGAACAACTGCCAGATGATGGTTTTGCGATCATGTACAATTGTATTCTACGTATATTCGTTCATAAACTGCATTGTGACCATTTTCTTCACCCTGTTGAAGATGATTCCAGCAATACAGAAGCCAACAGCAAAAATGGGTGTATTGATCCAGAGCAACCTTCAGTTTGGACACAGATTTTTGGTATTCCACACTTGAACAACCATGCAGGTGGTAGGCCTATTTGCAATGAATATTTCAATATCTTCGATGAGGAACTACATCGATGGTCACCGTTTTCTCGGGAGGAGGAGTATTGATTAGCGCCCTGGTGCATCAAGCTCAACTTTAGCTGGGCTGCTATCAACGAGCTTTTCAGGAACCCTACCATGGCAACTGTCAGCAACTTCATTTTGTCCCACACTGTATTCAAAAGGTTGTGGAAAATGTCCTACCCGAAGGGCATCGACTCTTGGAAATTCGGCAAAGTATATTAGAATCGTTTGGCCGATCAAAACAACCTTTACAATGATGATTACACACGGTTCTTTTGCCACAATCTTGTTGAATGCATTGTGTTCCTCATGCAATGGCCTGCATTCAGGGAACACATGGCGTATGCTCCTGCAAAGGAATTCAATGACGCTGAGGAATGTATCTACTCAGAGGTGAAATCATGTGACTGGTGGTGGACTGAACAGGTAAGTTAGGTGAATTTGTCATAACTACAATCATTTTGACCGCGTCAATAGCTACAGCAGCTGCTTGGAGATATGATTGTCATGTCATTCAGTAGTTCCAACCAGACACCCCTTATACACTATTCAGGCGACAAGAAGAAATGGCCAGCATATGTCAGTGTTGGAATCATCAACTCAACGATTAGACCAAAGTCTTTGAATATTGCAAGGATCCTTGTTGCGCTGTTTCCTGTTCCTCCGAAATACCATTCTAAAGGACATTCCAAAACAACTGCCATGAGGGAACAACAAACACATAATCAGGAGGTTTTAAGGAAGGTCTTCAATCTTGATATTTATCCTCTTGATGTGCTTTTCAACTCTGGAAAGCTCAAGCATTGTGCGTACAGTGAGCTGTGGAAATATCGTCCCATCATCTCTGAATTCACAGCTGACTACTTCGAAAACATTCACTTGCACCCAATCAAGCAGCCCCATTACCCAGTGTGCGAAGCACCTTAATTGTCATTTGGAGAAGTCAATTCATCATCATCATGGTAATTGAGAGACAATTGGCTATACTTCCAAAAGATTATACTCATGACTCAGGGATATGAGATGGAGTGATAGGATGCAAGACACATTCTGGAAGATCGAGTGGTTGGAACCTCAGAAGGCGTCTTCTGAAATATGAAATGCATCTCCCTGATGACTAGTTTTGTACCTGATAGTCCTCAGACCGTCCATCTCGGTATGCTCATGCATGTGATGGACTGGGTAAGGTTCTTCATTGAACAACATTCTAGGATTGACAAATTCAACCAGCTCTGGGCAATGATGCCTACATATCCTGGCTTCAGTCGATTCAACAAGCCTTATAGCTAGGTAAGTAGTGATCGCAACAGGTCCAAATTCGTGGTTCGGAACCGGACCGTTGCAACGGGTTTCCCCACAAAACCCGCTCCTCAAAAGTCTACATTTCTTGCTCCAATTAAGTATTTGAGTTCTCATCGTATCACAACATGATCTATACGTGAAATATGCAGTTTAAAGCCCTCTTTCATCTCCCGTTCTTCGATTTGCAATCGGATCAATAATCATCAAGTCGCTATGGAAAACCGGTCATTTTGGCATGATTTAATCGGCAAACAACATTTCCGTCCGGGCGGAATGGCTCCGTCAGAGTGGACGCGCTCCGTCAGAGCCGTCACAGACACCCCGGTGGCGGTTTACTCCGTGCCCGGCGTCAAGACCACGCGTTGCATCACATATCGCCCTCCGATCGCCGTTTCGCCGTTTCTTCTCGCTCTGTCGGTCTCCTATGTTAAACAAACACTCTGGCGTTGTGGCCAACTGTGACCATACGTCGGAATGGGTTCATTGGGTACACACTTGCATCGGGATTGCAATGCAATGGGTGACGCTGTGATAATCTCTCCTCGCGTTCGTTCTACATTAAGCTCGAGGAGCCTAGGAAGGTGAGAAGATATGATACTACTGGGCCGTGAGGATCCACGCAATTACGTGGATCCACGAAATCTCGGACAGAGTAAGTGAGACCAAAAGTTGGGAAAGATAGAGTGTGAATTTTCATTGTATGATAAGAGGAGATGGAAATGAGATGATATCTATCTACTCCGGGGTCTGCCGAATATATACTCCCCGTCACTCTGTCCACCTCCGTTACCCCTGTATCTCTGTACAACCGCCGTGGCTCCTTGAAGATGTACTTGATCAAGCGAGTTTGAGATGCACTTGGAGGCCATGCTCGTGTGAACTTGCAGGCCGTAATCGAGCACTCCGAGGCCGTGATCGAGCGAGTTTGGAGATGCACTTGGAGGCCATGCTCGTGCGAACTTGCAGGCTGTTATCGAGCGAGTTTGGAGATACACTCCGAGATCGTGATCGAGCGAGTTTGGAGATGCACTTGGAGGCCATGCTCGTGGGAACTTGCTGGCCGTAATCAAGCGAGTTTGGAGATACACTTGGAGGCCGTGACGAGCGAGTTTGGAGATGCACTTGCAGGCTATGATCGAGCGAGATTGGAGGAGTACTTGGAGGCTGTCGATTTGGAGGGAGGCGCGACGGCAGCTGAGACTCTATTCATTGGTTAACTTGTAATTGTGGGAATGTAGAGAGTTGAGTACAAAACCCGCCGAGAGATGAGAAACTGGCTGGGAGCGGCAGACTGTCAATATTGGGATGATGCTGTACTCTGTGTTAACTCACGATTACGGCATGGAGAGATAGAGAGGGATCACTTAACTTCGTGTTCTGAGGTGATGGTAGAGTTGAGCACAAGAAAGTGAGAGATCGGGGGAAATCATCATGAGAAACTGGGACTTAGAGAA
>Ga0307515_10003357_pt1 | contig 33777 bp, 30 predicted proteins | sample 17_EM_MG_FD_194513 | JGI IMG/M metagenome (GOLD analysis project Ga0307515, IMG submission 194513) | Populus trichocarpa ectomycorrhiza microbial communities from riparian zone in the Pacific Northwest, United States - 17_EM | ecosystem: Host-associated > Plants > Roots > Unclassified | place...
GGACAATGACTCGAGAGCTGGTACCCGCGTCCTTAAATCGTTCGGGTTCTGAAGGTCCAACCGGTTCTGCGAGGGCGGCGCGTTCGATCGTCAACGAACGACGCGCCGCTACTCATACTCCGGCTGGAATGCCGGGGTCTATTCTGCTGTTTCAGGGGAGCCTGATTGATTGGAAGACGAGTCCACAATGCGTAAAGTTGTGCTCCCAAGAGGATGTCAAGGAATGACCCATGGCACTTTCCGTCATCGGCCTCGGGCTCGGGCGCACAGGGACTCTGTCACTTAAGACGGCGCTTGAGCAACTCGGGTTTGGACCATGCTTCCACTGCTTGGAGGGACCCAGGCGTTTGCTCGGGCGCGCGATATCTCTCGCTCTAGGGCGCCGGCCGATCGATTGGGATAGTATTTTCGACGGCTACAATGCCGCCGTTGACGTCCCTTTCAGTTGGTTCTATCGGGACATCGCCGAGAAATGCCATTCGGCCAAGTTCATTCTGACAGTACGTAATTCGAATCGCTGGTTTGAGTCAGCTCAGGCGATGCGGCCTCTACTTCAAGCTGCTCTATCTAATCTTGATGGCTCAGTAGACCAGCCGGTACGGGAAAGCAAGTTGGCGGCCGTCCTTCCTCTCGAAGTCATCGAAATCCGGAAATTTCAGGATCGTGAATCGGTGATTGCAGCGTTCGAGCGGTTCAACACGGCGGTTCAGAAAACTGTAGCAGCGGATCGCCTGCTCGTTCTTGATGTGAAGCAAGGATGGCGGCCGCTGTGCGAGTTTTTAGGTGTCCCGATTCCCAATGAACCCTTTCCGCATGTGAATTCGACAGAGGAGTTTCCGGCCTTGTTAGGACGCATGGTTGAGCGGGAGTCTGCGAAATAACCCCACCGGGCGCACCACTCAATGGAAGTGGTGTGGAGACGGGGACAGGACGTCGTCTCTCAGTTCGTGACCTATCCATAGACGCTGCGCCCTACTAACTGTTTTGCTTATGGATAGGCCAATACCGGCACGTCTGTGTGGCCGTGGCCAGTCCTCGCAGCACATCTCGGACGCATTCGCGAAACTGATTCGGGACTCGAAACCACGGCGGGAAGGCCCTCTGCGAGCGCAAGATAAGTAGCGTCATATGCCGTAACTGAGGATCGCAGGCGCATGAAGCGTGTCATCGGTTTGCAGAATGCGGTGAGCGTGGCGGAGGCTAAGAGGGGTCTTCAACAAGACTTCGAGCACCTGCGCAAGATTCTGATGGGCTGGGCGCTGGAGAGAGCCGCGAGTCGCGATGCCATTATGAACCCGGCTTCGATCGATTTTTTCATCGCTTTGCGCAAGACTCCGTCGACTATTCGTGGCGCCAACTCAGCTTATGAATTCCAGTGCGAGGACTCGGATCATGAATTCACAGTCCGCCATCAACCGGCGAATCGTATTAGCCAGGCGTCCCCAGGGCGCTCCTGTGGCAGATGACTTCCGTATGGAGGAGGTCGCGATCCCGTCACTTGGCGCGAACGAAGTTCTGGTGCGCGCGATCTACTTGTCTCTCGATCCCTATATGCGAGGCCGCATGAGCGATGCCCCCTCGTACGTCGAACCGCTCGCCGTGGGTCAGACGATGTGCGGTCAAACAATCTGCCGGGTAGAGCAATCGAATGATCCCGCGTTCAAGCCGGGCGATCGTGTGCTCGCCAATACCGGATGGCAAGACTATGCCGTAGTGCCCGGCCGCGAGCTAACGAAGCTCGATCCGGCGCTTAAGAAGCTCTCATATGCGCTTGGTGTGCTCGGCATGCCGGGGCTGACCGCATATGTTGGGCTGCTCGACATCGGGCAGCCGAAACCGGGCGAGACGCTGGTTGTGGCGGGGGCCACGGGCGCCGTTGGATCGATCGTGGGGCAGCTTGCGAAACTCAAGGGTTGTCGTGTGGTCGGTGTCGCCGGCGGACGCGGGAAATGTGAGTATGCGGTCAGCACACTGGGTTTCGATGGGTGCGTCGATCACCACGATGCCGACTTTCCCAGCCTGCTGGCGCAGTCGTGTCCTCAGGGTGTCGATATCTATTTCGAGAACGTCGGAGGGGCAGTTTTCGAGGCGGTGCTGCCGCTGCTCAACATTCACGCGCGCGTTCCGCTTTGCGGGATCGTTTCGTTCTACAACCTCAAGGCGCTGCCGACCGGCGTGGATCGCACCGCGCTGGTGTTGCGAACCTTGCTCGTGCGCCGGGTCAAGGTGCAGGGTTTCATCATCTTCGATCACTACGATCGCGTGCCGGACTTCACGCGTGACATGACCGCCTGGTTCAGCGCGGGTCGTATCGTCTATCGCGAGGACGTCATGGAAGGACTCGAGAATGCGCCGGCGGGACTCATGGGGCTCCTGCGCGGTGACAACTTCGGCAAGCTCGTCGTGCGTGTCTCGCAGGACTAGGCCTCACTACCTGATGATCAGTGCGAGCACGTCAGCGTGATCAGATCAAGCTCGCCATGGCCGAATTGGTAGTGAATCGATTGAAAATGGCTGTGGGGCATAACATCAGGACTCGGGAACGATAGCCCTTGTTGGCCGACGCTCAGTCGCGCTTCATCGAGCGGTCAGTACACGTTGTGAATGTCGCTGGTGCTCAAGGGAACGAAAAATGGGGCCGGGATGGATGGAGAAACTCGCATCGGTTACTAGGCACGACATGCCTTTCGAATCATGTGGATCAAGGGTACGAAGCGTCTGGTAAAGTCTGGGATCGACCGATTGCCATTCGTCAGGATCGCGAACGACACACCCGTCTCGTAGTCGGCACCAGCAGCGCATGAGAACGAACCGGCGTGCCCGAAGCAATGCTTGGTGTTCCACCACCCGAACATTGAAGGCGGCAACGTACCCACCGAGAACCCGCGTCCAAGAGCCAAGAAGGTTCGCAGGCTGCGATCGTAACCGAACACACTGCGGTTCGTGTATTGGCGCAGCGCCCTCTCGGAGATAAGTCGCTTTCCGGACGCGGTTATACCGTCTTTGAGCACAAAGTCATAAAACATCGCGAGGCTGTCGGCGTCGGTTATCAGCGTGCAGGCAGGATTCAAAGAGTCGAAGTACAGCTTGTGGTTTTGAATCCGTTCGAAGTCGCGCGCGACATTGACACCGGCGATCATCAGTTTCTCCTTCCCCAGCCAGTATGAATGCGCCACTGAAATCGGATCGCGATCGCCGAATCCAAAATTCAGTGCCGGCAGACCGAGCGGCATCGCGATCTCTTCCGCGAAGAAGCTCGCCAGGTCTCGCCCATCTACGCGGCGTACGACTTCTGACAGTATCCAACCGTACTCCCATGGCGCATAGGCCAATGTTCCGCGCGGATAAATCGGCACCGCGTTTGCCACTTCCCTCGTCATCGCATCCCTGTCGCCCCATCGTTCCATCATGGTGAGCGAGTGCGGCAACAAGATCCCGGAGCGATGGGTCAAGACATCGAGCGTGGTGACCTGCGCCTTTCCGTTGCACGAGAATTCAGGGAAGACGTCGGCAACGGGCGCGTTTGGATCGAGTTTGCCGCGATCCTCAAGCATCGCGATCGCCGTCGCGGCCAGCGGCTTGCCACATGAATATGCCGGAAACGGCGTCTGCGGCAAAACAGGCGACGCCGCTCGTGGCTCGTCACTCTTCAAACCACGTCCCAATCCGACGGCTACATTGATAACTAGCTCGCCGTATCGTCTCACAGCGATCTGACCGCCGGGAAATGCTCCAGCAGATTGTTGCTGTTTGAACCGTTCCACGGCACGCGCGAGCCTGTCCGCATCTACTCGCGCTACATCAATTTGAAGTTCCGAATTGTCGAAGTCGTTGATCATATGCGACCAATAGCGCACGTCACGATGCTGTGTGTTCGACGAGAGCTGCGGCAGTTGTGATTTGAGAGAGTACGCGCCTCAGATCCAGTATGTATCGAGGAGCCTTCACGGCTGCGAACAGAGTCTCGACTGCCAAGGCGCGTGGCGGCTTGAGTGACAGTGGAGCTCTGGGACGCCCAAATCCGCCCAGGGTGGGACTCGAATCGGCGCGCAAGCAATTGATCGGCAACACGTAACTCTCAGTGTCGCCCACTTTCCTATTTGTCGTTGATCGCACGCTGGGCTATTGGCATTATATGCCAATAGGATCGGCAAGCGAGCGTTAAAATCATGCCAACGCGTAACGTTGTTCTTACTGACTATCAGGCGGAGCTCCTCGAGCGTCTCGTATCCTCGGGTCGTTATCAGAATGCCAGCGAAGTGATGCGAGAAGGTCTGCGGCTTGTCGAAGATAAGGAGGAGCAAGCCAAGGCACGTCTAAAAGTTTTGCGAGAGGCTGCTCGCATTGGCATTGCCGATATCGAGAGCGGGCAATATCGCGCGTTTGACAGTCCGGCAGATCTCAGTCGCCATCTCTCGGCGGTGCGTGACCAAGTCTTATCCAAGAAGCCGCAATCGCGGCGATAAGAGCCGCGATTGGCTGCGCCGAATGACACGTGGTCTGTAAGGTTCTCTGCTGCTGCGGAGGCGGATTTCCGAGAGATCATTGCCTGGACGCTCGAGCAGTTCGGGGACCTTCAGGCGCGGGTGTACGCCGAGACGCTCTCGTCTGCATTGGAGGCATTGACCGCGGGCCCCACGCTGGCGGCCGTGAAGGCGAGAGCGGAGATCGGCAAACAACTGTTCACGCTGCACACTGCCCGCAAGGATCGGAAGGGCCGCCATTTCGTATTGTTTCGCGTTAATGCGGATCTCGAGCAACGTCGGATTGACGTGCTTCGCATCCTCCATGATTCGATGGATCTGCAACGTCACGTGCCGGGTGATGAATGAGTTGAGGCTGAGCGGCCCCGTACGCTTACGCCTCGCTAACACTAAGTCCAGGCCGGCACACCCGCTGCGGCACTCCCGGCAGTGTCGTTCGAATTCTTGGACAGTACGCTATTCATATGACCTGCCTGCAGTAGCTTCAGGGGTGGAGCGACAGATCCTGCAGGAGAGCGTCAGCAATGGCTTCCATTGCCTCGACACTCACGGGACCTTCAACGACGATGAACCGGCGGCCTTGGCCTCTCATGTCGAGAGTCAGGTTTTCGAATTGTTTCGGCGTCAGCAATGCCCGAGGCACAACTCCAACCCATCTTGTACGCCGTTGATAGTCACTCAGCAGCTCGATTTCGTTCTGGCTCAACCGTTGCCCATCGATGGTGACACTGCCGGTTTCCAAACGAGCCAACGTCCGTTGCATCTGCCCGTGGATGGAGCCGGGTTCTCGTGCCAGCAACCGGAAATTCCGCGACTTGGCCTCGTAAACCGCGAGGATGAGCACTCTCGGTCTTCCGTCGTGACGCTGCTGTATCCCATAGATCAGTCCATCGGAAAGCTCCCCGGTGGATTCGTTCACGACGTCGGTTACGTTCATCGTGAAGCGGACATCGGGAAACCCGCGGCTCCGGGCAACTGTCTGTGCGTACAGAAATGTCTGCTGGTGTTCTGGCAGAGTTTCGATGAAGCGTTCCAAGACATTCCCTTTGACTCCGTTCACCGCACCGGTTCTGCTGCGTCCACCCCGCAGATAGGCATTCAAGTTGCTGCGCGCACGCGTTTCGAGCTTTCGGATGTGCTCTTCCGGCAGACCCCTCAGTGCCTGAGCTTCCTCAACACTTATCCGGCCGGCTTCACGCAGTCGAGTAGCAACACGGGCCATTCTGGCTCTGGCCGCAAGTCTGGAAACCGGTACATCCATTCGCCTGACAGGGACGAGTGCAGGCGCCGTCTGACGAGGGACCGGAGGCTCTGATCGCACTCGTTCTCCGCGAAATCCAAGCCTCCGTCCGACATCATCCATTACTTGCTGCGCCCGTTGGCGCAGTCTGGCCGCACGTTCCGCCACGTATTCAACGAATGGTTTGACTGCGCGTTTCAACCTCGGTGGTGGAAGATCATCGAGCCAGGCGATTCGCGACTGGCTCGTCCGCGCTGCCCGCATCGCGGCGCCTTCGCCAGCTGCTGGGCCGAGTATCTCGACAATGATGTCGAAGACTAACGGAGCGATGTACTTACCGAGATGGAACGCCTGCACGCCAAGGCGACTTACCCGATTCGCCGTCACTTGCAATACCGCGGGAAGCGCTTGTACCGTCGCCTCGGGTATCCGCGGGAGACTGCGATCAGAATAGATGTCGATGATTCGCCTGCGCTCATCGCTCACCCACGTGAATCCCGCTAGCTCCGCGCGATCCGATAGTGCGTCGGCGCGGATGAGGTCGAACAGGTCGCTCACGAGTTGCAGGATTTCAGCTGAAAGAAAAATCATTCCTGGCGTCGTCGCGTAGGCAATGGCAAGCCCAGTTGCTTCGTGCTGCGAGACGAGTGTTTCACCCATTCCCCAAAGCACACCTGCATAAAAGATCTGAGAGACCGGTGGTACGCGGATGGCTGCGTTCAGCCGAATGACCATTCTCAGATGCTCCTCGGAAAGGGCTTCGTCCGAGGACAGTGCGGCCAGCGTCATTCCTTGAACAAAAGCGAATTGCGAGGTCAGAAGCTCACGTTGCAGCAATGCAGCCACCGGACCAGTCAGCGGGGACACCAGGCTTTGATGGACCCTGGGCGCGACGGCCCTCGCTACGGCCTCTGTCTGGGAGACTGTGCTGACCAGGCGCTCTGTCCAATCCGGGCGGTAAGCCACGTCGCGTTGTGTTGCCTGCTGTGCGGCCAAGGCTTCGAGTATCGGGCGATACAGCGCGAACGCTCGTCGCCTTGCCTCTGTGAAGTCGTTACCCGCCGCCACGAGACTGCCGAGAGTGCTCAGAAGCTGGCTCCGCACAACTGCGTTGTGCCGAAATCCCGGGCCGAGAAAGTCGTCGATGGTCACGAGAGCTCCCGCATGCCGCTAACGCAACGCCTACTCCGTTTCAATCGTGACAGCGGGTCTGCCTTCGATCTGAATCCGTTTGTCGACACCGGGATCGTCGAGGTTTGGCACTTCCTGCAGCATGCGTGCGGCACGCCTTAGATTTTCCAGCTCCTTCTCTCGATACTCCGCGCGCGCCTTTGCCATGTCGTAAGCGCGGTGAATGAGCTTGAACTGCTCGAGCAATGGATGCGTTCCGACGAGCGCCTCCACGAAAAGCTGCCCTGTCGGCACCACCACGATGTCCGAACCCCGGCTGGGCTCGCGGATTCGCCTTTCGAGCAGTATCGTTAGCGCTTCGCGAATCTCGGCACGGCTGCCTTCCACGGGGTCGTGCAGAATCCGCTCGGCATAGTCGAGCAACTCTTCGGTCGAGAATTCCGCCGCGGGGTCCGGATCGCGGGCGCCGAAGTAGCCGTCGACGTACTGCCTCATCATGAACTCCGTCAGATACGTGCAGACCTTGAGCGGGAAGATGATGTAGTTGCCTTTGAATCCCAGCGGACGATCCAGATCGGCGATTTCAACGAGACGGCGTTTCGACTCGTCCGGGGTGGGTAGGCGAGGGGCACCCAACCCTTCGATCACGTAATACGCGCCTCCCGGCGTTTCCAGCAAAGCGAGCTCCTCAGACACTTCATCGGGTCTCGCACGCCGCACACGCAGTCGTCTCGAAGGAGGCTGCGCTAATTGACGCTCCACATCGTACAGGCGGAAAAAACGCTGATCGGGCGGCTCGTGGCTCCAGATCGCCTGCATGTAATACAGAATATTGTCTTTGACATGCATGCGCGCCTGGTCGATCTTCAACCGCCGGTTGGTCTGCGCTTCGATCGCGCTCGTGTACTCGCGGGTCGCGGTGGTCAGCGCGTCGCTTGCGCGCGATAGCCGGCCTTCCATCTCTTCAACGGTGGCATCGAGGTTCTTCAACTGCATCTCGATAGCGCGACGTACCACTTCCAGACGCTCCGCCTGCTCCGCGGCGGGATCCGATCCGAACAGGCTCAGGAATCCGGTGAACAGCGCTGCTCCGACATCCTGGGCGACCGATCTCTCTCCAGCTCGCACTGTTCCCAGCTCCCGCTCCGTTTCGATGAGCCGGGTTCGCAGCGCGTCGCGCTCCGTGCGATGCGACTGGACATCAGCCTCAAGTTTGCCGACCAGCGCCTTCTGCTTTTCCCAATTGGCTCGCAATACATTAACGCTGAGCTCATTGCCTGCGAATCCGTCCGTCAACAGCGCTAGTGCTTCGTCCACGGAGTCATCGAGACGCACGCGCTTGAGAATCCACGCGTACTGGATCAGCCAGGCTTCCGTGATTTGATTTGGCGCCGGCACATCCTGAGCGACAAGCACGACGGGCGTCACGCGATGCAGCCTTTCCGAAATGCGGTACTGCCGTTCGAGCTCGTAGAACAGGTAAGTGACCGTGATCTCGTTGTTGGGGTTCTGAATCTCGCCGCTGGTGGTGTGTTCGGCAGTGGTTTCGCTCGATGTGGAGACCTCGACGGTGCGCTCGGATTTGTATTCCTGCGCGGCCTTGATCACCGCTTCGCGAAAGTCCTTCTTGACCTGAGAGGACTCTTGCGCCTGATCGAGCGCAAACTCTGTGGAGGCTTCGAGCGAGCCGATTCCAATGTTGAAGGAACCCTGTGCGGTGTGTTTGAAGGCTGTCGACAAAGAGGCCTTTGCCGTGATCTCGCTGTCCGCCCGCTGAGTCTGTGTCGATTCGCCGCTGCGCGAGGACAGTGCTTTTTCGAGCTCCTTCTGAGATCGCTGCAGCTTGTGCGAAATCTTCGAGCTGTAGGTACGCTTCTCGCCCGGCGCCAGCGGGACGGTCGAAACCAGGTCGCCAACCTGGTAAGTGAGGGGCTTCCAGGTCTGTCGATACGTGGTGATGATGCCGAAGTTCACGCTGTCTGGCGCGAAGTAGTGGAAGGCATACCGTTCGGTCAACCGCTCGCTGATTTCCGTTCTGAGACGCACGAGGCGGCCGAGCCGGCCCGCGGGATTCCTCAGGATGTCCTTGCCGCGACGGTAGATGTTCAGCAATTGCAAAACCCGGGACCCGTAGAAGCGCATCACCTCATCATCGGTGAGTCGCCGGTCCATCTCAGGGAGTGTGCGAGGGAGATCCCGATCCAGGCCGGTGAAGACGAGCACGCTTCTTCGCAGCGTTTCAGCAACGCTCAGCAGATCTGCCTGCTGGCCTTCACTGAGCAGGGGCCAGATCGCATCGACATCTTCGAACTGTTCGCGCACGGGCCGCGGCGCCGTCTCACTCAACCTCAGTGCATCGACCTCTGCGCCCAGACTTTTGAGAAGCTCGCCAAGCTCTGCAATCTCGCCGGCTTCGACTGGAAGCTCGAAGGAGCCAACGATATCCGAGTGCAGCTCGGCGATGGTGTCGTACAGATCCTCGACAGTCGCACGAAGCTCCGAATCGAAAGCCTCGGTCCACACATGTCGAAACGCCACTTGCAACTCATGGAAGTCGTGAATGGCGGAGACATCCGCAGGCCCTGGTGGCAGACGGACTCCGGCGAGGCGTTCACTCAGCTCTTCAAGTGACTGTGCGGGGCGGGTTGGCGGCACAGCCAAATCGCTCATTTGCCTGCGCACAGCGCGTTGGAGGAACTCTTGGTTTGACGGCTCTTCCTCCACGGGTGGAGCAGTGCCGTCTCCGTCGCTGTCTCCATCAGGATCGGCCGGTGCTTCAAGGCGCTCGCGAGCGCTTAATTCTCTTCGGTGCTGCTCGAGCAGACTGGTGACTCTCTCTAGGGTCACACCGGCTCGATTCCTCCGTGTCAAACGACAGATCGTCTCTTCATCGACTTCAATAAACTCGGAGTCGACGTCCGGTACAGGCAGGCCCAGAGTGGCGAAAGTATCGTCGGGCGTCCAAAACAAGAGATCGCTCGAGCGCACCTCTTCGAGCCTCAGCAGGCTGGATTCCATGGCGCGACGTGTGACCGGTTCGACATCGCCCTCACTCCGGACGAACAGAGCGCTGTCGCGAAGGTTTCGTGGCATGGCAGAGAGGGAGGCACCGAACCGGCGAGCCGTTTCGCGCCGAATGCGTAACTCCGCAACGGCAGCACGTCGTGCATCTCTCAGTTTTTCGCGCAGGCTGGTCTTGAGCTCACTGGCATCACTCGCCGATTGCGACAAGGTGCTCAGCATGGAGCTGGTGGTCGCGGCAGTATCGCCGGGAAGTGCTATGCCATGCCTGCGTAAGCTGCCTTCATCGATCCTCAGTACGTAGGCTTCGATGACGCCCGCATCTTCTCGCGGGATCGATGAACGGATGAGCACGCGTTGATCCGGCGGCGCCGAGGAGTGTGTGTTTGGATCAACCACATCCTCCGGTGCGAAGACCTGTAGAACGAGGTCTGGTCTGACTTCAGAGTCGCCGACGTTGAATTCAGCATTCTCGAAAGTGATCTCAAATTCGCCGTCCCGGTTCGTGAGCACGGAACCGATGCGTCTGAGAATGGTATTGGGTGCGTTGGGCTGAGGATTTTGTGCACTGGCGCCAACGTCCACATCAAACAGCGCCACCACAAGATCGGGCAACCCCAGACCGGACTCGCGGACGAGCACCTTTCCGTAGGCTCGATTCATGCGCAACTCCTTTTTTTGGTGATTCTAAGCTTAAGTTGTGCCACCGGCGTTGCAATTCTGTGATCACTCCTTTGACTATCCGCAAACGACGCTCGTAGCGCGCTGTTCTGCAATGTGAGTGTCAATCCAGTCTGTCCAACAGCTACATGATTTGCGAGCGCGCGGCTGTCCGGATAGTCGCCGCCGTTTTGCCTCCGGAAGGGGATTGGCGCGTCCACGAAAAGGCGCTCAAGACGTACGCGCCAGTCAGCCTTTGCAGCGGCTTCGTCGGCCGGCTTCCCTGCGCACCGACACTACCGGAACAGAGCAATCCGCTCAGTAAGCTCATCGCGGCAGTGCCATGAGCGCTCCAACGGCGAACTGATCATTCGTAACTGGTGAGCTTCCGCCGTCCGATCGATTTCGTGAAAGCCGGCAAGTTCTTCGCGCACCACGATTAGATGTGCGGCGCGGTCACTGATTGCTGGAGTCGGGAGTAGTAGCTGAGGACGCGCGAATTGTCCAAAAATAGAGTCGACTTACCTCAGGCAGCGGCGCGCTGCGCTGACGTGCCTTGCGCGCCACCGAAAAGAAGCTGGCGTCATCCAATTCCAATTCGCTGCTGTGTGGTTCCAGTTCGAAAGCACCCGGTTAAAGCCTTCGTTGGCCCCAGTCCGGGAGCGACGCCGGAACGCCCGTCCAGATCCCTTGACATACCAGCCGATAGGCGAAGAATCCGTTGCCAGGAAAGCATAGAAGCATATTTATGCGTACGACACTCGATCTCCCTGATGATCTTATGAAACGCGCGAAAATCGCGGCGGTGAAGCGCGGGTCCACCTTGCGTGATCTTATGGCGGAGGCGCTGCGCAAGCTGTTAGCGGATCAGACAACTCCAGTGCGTAAGCGTATGACGGAGGCTCCTATAAAGTTGCCGCCGGGCCATACGATTCCAGTTCGCTCCAACGCTGAAATCGCGCAGATGTTCGACCAAGAAGACGTTGCGCATCTCAATGACGTGTATCGCAGACGCTAACGTTCTCTTCCCACTGCTTGTTCGAGGCCACGTCGCACATGACGTCGCCCAAGCGTGGTGGGACGAGCAGCCGGATGGAACGGTAGGTATTTGCCTTCTCACACGCCTTGCGGTTCTGCAACTTTTAACTAACCGAGTTGCAATGAATGGCGCTCCCGTCAAACCGAACGAAGCCCTTAAGGCCTGGCGGAAACTCGCGGATGATCCTCGCTCGATCTATGTTGATGCCGTGCCCGTAGAGCATGAGAACCGTTTTGTCTCGCTCGTATCCGGACGCGAGCCTGCGCCGAATCTTTGGACAGACGCATGGCTCGCCGCATTAGCGCTCGCATTAGATTACGAGATGACAACGTTTGATCGCGGATTCAAATCCTTTCGGGGGCTAAAATTGCGACTTCTTGAAACTCCTGACCGACAGTGATTGTGGAGGCACTAGTCCCAAGCCCCTGCTGTTCTGAAAGAGGTTGTTAGCTGCCGCTCAGCGCATTCGCGCAAAGTCCTTTCTGAAGAGCATAAACCGACAATGCCACCACCGGACTTCCGGTTTTGGTCGCCCAGCTTTGCGAACGTGAGCTTCGGTCGCAAAGGCTTTCTCCCGCAGCGGTCACTTGGGGAGGCCGCACACAGATCGTGGACTTTTGGTTCGAGTCCGTCAGTTCGAGTCCGAGATTATTTACCCCGGATTTTTACCCCGAAAGCGCGTGGCTTTCCTGAGCTTCCGGTGGACGTCCCTGGACAACAGATGTAAAGAATTAACGAGAAAAGTTAGCTGCCGCGGCTCACGACCGAACGTTATGGGACAGCGTTGGAAACTCTGGAACAACATAACTGGTGCCCGGGGCCGGACTCGAACCGGCACGGGGTTTCCCCCGAGGGATTTTCTTACCCACTACAGCTTTCGCTGCTGCGCGCGCAGTGCGCCCGCATTTGGAGTCTGGACTTTACCTTTGCCATCTCGATGCCTCGCTGGCATCGACTTAGGCAGGGGCCGTCAAGTCTCTACACTTTCCCGATCCATCCGCACGGCCGTAAGGCCGGGCGGGCGGCGGGCTTAGCTCGGTATTGCAGCCACCGCAACGTGCTGCTGTTCCACCGAATTTGACCCCATTCACGCCGGACGTTTCCGATCCGGGTGCTCAACTTGAAAAGCTTTAAGTCCCTTGCGTCTACCGATTTCGCCACCCGGGCAACGGGCGCGCGGGATTCTACACAACTTAGGCCTGGTGACGCAGGGCGAAGACACCTTCAAGGATGGCGTTAAGTCCCTGACTTTGCGAGACTGCGCCGCTGAATTCGACGGGGCGGCAGGTCATGTCCGGGCGGCGGTTACAGGGCGAAAACCTCCATTTGTGGCGCGGTGAGCGTCACGTCTTGCGCGCGGTCGAGTTCGATCTGCGCGGCGGGGAGGTTTTGCAGGTCACCGGGGCGAACGGCGCGGGTAAAACGAGCCTGCTGCGCACGCTGTGCGGCTTTATGTATCCGGAAGAGGGCCGCGTGCTGTGGGATGGCGCTGATGTTCGAACGGACATGCAGACGTTCCATGGCGATCTGGCGTATCTCGGTCATGAGCCACCGCTGAAAGCGGATCTTACGGGCCGAGAGAATCTGCGCTATTGGGTTGGCGTGCGGCGGCGCTTGTCTACATCGGACATCGACACCGCGCTCGAGAACGTCGGCGCCGCGGCCTTCGGTAATCGCTTGGTCCGAACATTGTCCGCAGGCCAAAGGCGGCGTGTGGCACTGGCTGGTTTGTCGCTGCTCGATGCGGACCTTTGGCTCTTGGACGAGCCGACCACTAATCTGGATGCGAAGGGTCAGCAACTCGTAAGCCGTTTGATCGAGGAGCAAGCCGCGCGCGGTGGGCTGGTCGTGGCAGCGGTTCATCACCCGTTGGACATCGCTTCGACTCGGCTGCGGCCGCTCGAGCTTGCGGCATGACAATGTGCGCATACCGAGCATCGCCGTGGGTTCCGCATCTTTGCGGGGCAGCGGTTGCACGGTTCGAGCGGGCGGCGTGAACGCATGGTCATGCAAACGAGCGCAGTCGAACATTCGCACACGCCCTCATCGGCAGCCTTCGGCGGACGCACTGTGAGGGCCTCCGCATGGGAAGCGGCGCGACTGATTCTGGCGAGAGATTTACGCTTGGCATTTCGCAAGCGCGAGCAGATTGTCCAGCCGCTCGCGTTCTTCGCGATCGTGACCACGTTGTTTCCTTTGTCCATTACGCCGGAGTTATCGAGGCTGCGCGAAATTGCGCCCGGTGCGCTGTGGGTTGCCGCACTGCTGGCTTCGCTTTTGGCCTTGGAGTTCCTGTTTCGTGATGATGCTTACGACGGAACGCTGGAGCAGTTCGCGCTCTCCGGTCAGTCGCTGACCTGGCTCCTCTTTGCAAAGACGACCGCGCACTGGCTGCTCACCGGCGTGCCGCTAGCACTCATGGCGCCGCTGGCTGCGGCCGCGCTTGGCGCGCCGATGAGCTCGCTGGTCGGCATCGTTTCGTCTATTGCACTGGGCAGCTTGGCGTTGAGTTTGTTAGGCGCGATTGGTGCGGCACTCACTCTTGGCGTAAAGCGAAGTGGCGTGCTGTTATCTTTGCTCACCTTGCCGCTCGCTGTGCCCGTGCTCATTTTCGGCGCGCGCGCGACGGAGCTTGCGATCAAAGGCAGCGACTTCGCGGCTCCGCTTTATCTTCTCGCCGCCTTTGCGGTGCTTGGCATCACGCTCGCGCCGCTCGCGGCAGCCGCTGCAGTGCGAATCAACCTGGAGTGAGTGCTTCCATGGCATGGACTTGGTTTCATCGCTTCGGCTCGCCGCCGCACGTCTATCGGCTCGCCGCGACGCTGACGCCGTGGTTCGCATGGCCTGCGGGCATTTTGATCGTCGCCGCGCTTTACGGCGGCTTGGTGCTCGCGCCGCCGGACTATCAGCAGGGCGATGGCTATCGAATAGTCTATGTCCATGCCCCAAGCGCTTGGATGTCTACGATGGTCTACGTCGTCATGGCAAGCTCAGCCGCCATCGGCTTGATCTGGCGCATGAAAGTGGCGCACGCGGTTGCGGCGAGTTGTGCTCCGATCGGCGCCTCGTTCACGGTCGCCGCGCTCGCCACCGGCTCGCTTTGGGGCCGGCCAATGTGGGGTACCTATTGGGAATGGGACCCGCGTCTCACGTCCGAGCTGTTGTTGCTGTTTCTCTATCTAGGCTACATGGGTTTGCGGTCGGCGATGGACGACATGCAGCGTGCGGATCGTGTCAGCGCCGTGCTTGCAATTGTCGGTGTGGTGAATGTGCCTATCATTCATTACTCCGTTACTTGGTGGAACTCCTTGCATCAGGCGCCGTCAGTGATGAAGCTAGCGAAGCCCGCTATGCCCCCCTCGATGTACGTTCCGCTTTTGATGATGCTCGCGGGATTCACGTTGTTCTTCGGGGCGATCGTCTTGATGCGGCTGCGGGGCGAAGTCCTCAAACGAGAGCGCGCGGCGAGTTGGATTCGGGAGGCGGTCGGATCGTGATGGAATTTTTGAACATGGGCGGTTACGCAAGATACGTTTGGCCTTCTTACGCCATCGTGCTCGCGGTCGTCGTGCTCAACATTTTTTGGGCGCGGCGCTCGCTTGCGCGCTCGCAAGCCGAGGCGTTGCGCCGCCTGCAGATACGCGGAGAAGAATCGTGACACCACGTCGCCGTCGCTTGTTGCTCGTCGTGGGAATCGTTGCGGGTGTGAGCATCGCCGGCGCGTTTGCGCTCACGGCGATGCGAGAAAACGTTATGTTCTTTTTCGATCCGTCGCAGGTTGCCACCGGCGCGGCACCCATGGCCGAGCGCTTTCGGCTCGGAGGCATGGTGTCCGAAGGCAGTGTGAAGCGCGCGTCGGGAAGTCTCGAAGTGCGTTTCGTCGTTACGGATTTCAAGCACGACGTGCCGGTCAGTTATACGGGCGTGCTGCCGGATTTGTTCCGCGAAGGGCAGGGGGTCGTCGCGCACGGCCGCTTGGGCTCGAACGGTATCTTTGTCGCCGATGAGGTTCTCGCCAAGCACGACGAAAACTACATGCCGCCGGAGGTCGCGAAGGCGATCAAAGACAAGCACGGCGGCACCATGCCGAAACAAACCACTGCGCCGGCTCCAATGCCCGCGCAGACACAGGGGATGTGATGCTTCCCGAGTTAGGCCACTTTGCTTTGATACTCGCGATGCTGCTTGCAGCGCTGCAGGCGTTCTTCGGCATCGCCGGTCCCGCGTTCGCGAAACATCGCTGGACGGCCGCGACAGTGCCTGCTGTTGCCGGACAGTTCGTCATGGTTGCGACGGCGATGGCGTGTCTCGTCACGTCGTTTGTGAATAACGATTTCTCAGTCGGCTATGTCGCTCAGAATTCGAATTCCGCGTTGCCGTTAGTGTATCGGGTAGCCGCGGTGTGGGGCGCGCACGAAGGCTCGTTGTTACTGTGGATCTTCCTGCTGGCCGTGTGGACCGTTGCCGTCACCATCGGCTCGTCTCGTTTGCCTAAAGGCTTCGCGGCTCGCGTGCTCGGTGTCTTAGGTTTCGTGAGCTTCGGCTTCCTGCTGTTTACGCTAGCGACGTCGAATCCGTTTTTTCGGATGGTTCCCGCCGCTATGGACGGGCGTGATCTGAACCCGTTGCTGCAAGATCCCGGCCTCGCCATTCATCCACCCATTCTTTATACGGGCTACGTCGGGCTTGCCGTGGCCTTTGCGTTTGCCTGCGGTGCGATGCTGCAGGGGAAGCTCGATCAGACTTGGGCGCGTTGGACTCGGCCGTGGACCACTTCGGCCTGGGCGTTTCTGACCGTCGGCATCGCGCTGGGAAGCTGGTGGGCTTATTACGAGTTGGGGTGGGGCGGGTATTGGTTTTGGGATCCGGTCGAGAACGCATCGTTCATGCCGTGGCTGGTCGCCACTGCTTTGATTCACTCGCTCGCCGTCACCGATAAGCGCGGATTGTTCAAGAGCTGGACACTGCTGCTCGCCATTCTCGCGTTCTCATTGAGCTTGTTAGGCACGTTTCTCGTGCGCTCTGGCGTATTGGTTTCGGTGCATTCGTTCGCCGCGGACCCGAAGCGCGGCATATTTATCTTGGCCTTTCTCGTCTTGATTATCGGCGGCGCTTTGACCCTTTATGCGTGGCGCGCACCGCTGCTCCGGTCGAAAGCGGGGTTCGAGCTGAGTGCGCGCGAGTCATTTCTGTTGTTCAACAATATTCTGTTGATCATCGCCGCGGCGGTGGTGCTGGGCGGAACGCTTGCGCCATTGATCGCCGATACCTTGAAGCTCGGCACTTTATCCGTCGGGCCGCCGTATTTCAGGCCGACCTTCTTACTGCCCGTTCTGCCTCTGCTCGCCTTGCTTGCTGTCGGCGTGCATTCCAATTGGAAGCGCGGTCGGTTGTCGGAGAGCCGCCGCCGGCTCATCGCGACATTCGCCATCGCTTTGGTGTTTGCGCTGGCGGTCGCCTTCGGTGTTTACGCGCAAGGCAAGCTCTTGACGGTTGTCGGCATGTCCTTGGGACTTTGGATCATCGGCTCGATGCTGATCGATCCCATCGATCGCATTCGTCGCCGGCTCAGCCTCCCGCGAGCCCTCATCGGAATGACGTTGGCGCATATCGGCATCGGTTTGTTCGTCATCTCGGTGAGCGCGGTGGAGTCTTTCACGCATGAGCGAGATGTGGCGCTCGCGCAAGGCGAGAGCGCACAGGTCGGTGATTACAAATATCGCTTCGACGGCGTTCAACCCATCGAAGGACCAAACTACAACGGCGTGCGCGCTGAGATCGTCGTGAGCCAAGGCGACAAGACGGTCGCCACGCTGCATCCTGAAAAGCGCCGGTATTGGGTTCAACAATCCGTCATGACCGAAGCCGGCATTCACACTCGCTTCATGAGCGATTTCTTCGTCGCCCTCGGTGAGGATCTGGGCTCGGGTAAGTGGAGCATTCGCGCACAAGTGCGCCCACTCATCAATCTCGTGTGGCTGAGCGCGTTCATCATGGCGCTCGGTGGCGCGATAGCGGCGACGGATCGTCGATATATGACTGCACGCGCGACCCAGGATGTTTCAAGCGCAGTGCCGGGCGCTGCGAAGGAGCAAGCCGGTTGAATCGTTTTCTGATTCCGCTGGGAGCGTTCGTTCTGCTGGTCGTCGTTTTGGCGGTCGGCATCAGGCATTCGGCCGACAAGGGCACGATTCGGTCTCCTTTGATCGGCAAGCCGGCGCCGGTTTTCAATCTGGCCACGCTCAGCGAGCCGAAGCGCACTATCAGCAACACGGAGCTGCGCGGCAAATGGTATGTCGTGAACATCTGGGGTACGTGGTGTTTCGCGTGCCGCGAGGAACATGCCTATCTGCTCGAAATGAAGCGCTCGGGCGTGATGCCGATCATCGGCTTGAATTGGAAAGACGAAGACGAGAAGGCTCGCGAGTGGCTCACGCAGCTCGGCGATCCGTATGACTTCGTTGCCATGGACTACGACGGCAGCGTCGCGATCGATTGGGGCGCTTACGGTGCGCCCGAAACTTTTCTGGTGAACCCGGAAGGCATCGTCGTCAAGAAAAGGGTGGGCGTCATGACGCCTGAAGTGTGGAACGACTTTGTGTCGCACTTGCACGCGCCAAAGTCGAACCCGTCATGATGCGCGCCGTCTGGTTTGCTCTCGTCGCCATGCTCGTGGTTTCGCGTGCCTGGGCGATTGACCCCGAGGAGCTTGCAGATCCCCAGCTCCAAGAGCGGTACAAGTCGATCAGCCACGAGCTGCGTTGCATGCAGTGCCTGAACCAATCCATTGCGGATTCGCCCGTGAGTCTTGCGGGAGATCTGCGACGGGAAGTGCGTGAGTTGCTGCTCGCCGGGAAAACCGACGAACAAGTCCGCCAATTCATGACCGATCGCTACGGCGACTTCATTCTGTTTCGCCCGCGATTTTCCTCGCGCACCGTGTGGCTGTGGTCCGCGCCGTTCGTAATGCTATTAATCGGTGGGTATATCGCAATCCGTGTCGTGCGTCAGCGCTCGCGCCTCGTCGATTCAGACACCGACCCGGTCGACGACATCATGGAAGAGAGTACGCCACCCCGATGATCACCTTCATCATTCTGGCCGCCGCGTTGACCTTCGCGGCGGCGATCGCGATTGCAATCCCGCTCTTGAAGCGCGACGAGACAGAGAGCCTGCAATCGCCTTGGACCGCGCTCGCCGTCATCGCGGTGCTCGTCGTTGGCGGCGCGGCGAGTTACGTCACGTTAAGCAACTGGCCTTGGTCGAGCGCGCCGCAAATTGAAGCGGCCGCGCAGGGCCCCGACTCGCCGGCGGCCATGGTTGAGCGGCTCAAGGCGCGGCTTGCGCAAAATCCACAAGACCTCGAAGGCTGGCTGATGCTCGGGAGCTCGTACATGAGGCTCGATCAGGTGCCGCTCGCCATTCGCGCCTACGAGCATGCAGATCGTATCGCCGGGGGTAAAAACCCCGATGTGCTCGTCGGCCTCGCCGAAGCGCTCGCGGTTCAAGACCAAAACGCGCTGACGGGCCAGGCGGGCGAGTTGCTCGAGAAGGCTCTGAAAATCAATCCCAAGTCGGGCAAAGCACTTTTCTACGGTGGAGCGGCCGCACGCTTGCGCGGAGATTTGCCGCTCGCACGACAACGCTTTGCCGCTCTGCTCGATCTCAATCCACCCGACAACGTGAAGCCGCTGTTGCAAGAGCAGATCGCCAACATCGACCAGGAGATCGCCGGCGGCGCGTTCGCGGGCGCATCGAGTGGCGCTGCCAGCAGCGGAGCCGACGCCAGCAGCTCATCGACACAGGCGGCCCCACCTCCGAGCGTCGCCCAGAATTCAACACCGAACGATTCATCGGTCTCGAGCGCAGGACCGGCTGCCGTGCATGTGAACGTCAGAGTCTCTCCGAGTCTCAGCGCGAATTTTCCCGCCAGCGCACCGCTGTTTGTCTTCGTTCGCGATCCCAATCGTCCCGGCCCGCCACTCGCTGTGAAGCGATTGTCCAATCGTTTGCCGCAAGCGGTTGAGCTAACCTCGGCGGACGCAATGGTTCCCGGTCGTGAGCTTGCGGACGGACAACAGGTGCAGGTGGTCGCACGCATTGCCAAGTCGGGTACGCCCACTGCACAGAGCGGTGACCCATTTGGAGAGATCGGCTATCACGTTGGCCACGACAAGGTGGTCGATATCGTCATCGATCGCCTCACGCCCTGAGCGGCTAGCGATGTCTCGCTCGAAAGTTCCCGATCTGTCACCTTACGCGTCCATGACTGAACCTCACTCGTTCCGTTTCGAATCGATGCCCCGGCTGTTTCCGTCTTACTGGAGAATTCTGGTATCGAGGAAATCGCGCTCGCTCGAAAGCGGACAAGTGCCACGTCTGGAAGCGGTTCTACCGAATGCGAGGGTCTCCAAGTCGCATCTCGCTCGCTATCGCGATGTCTGCGGCATACCGAGCTCGGACATTCTGCCGATCGCCTATCTACACGTGCTGGCCATGCCATTGCAGATGGCGCTGCTGACTAGCAAGGCGTTCCCGGTGAACATCATCGGCTTCGTTCACACGCGCAGTCGGCTCGTGCAAAACATTCCGCTGCCGAACGATGCCCGAGGAGAATTGCGCACCTGGATCCAAGGTCATGAAGACTCGCCGCTCGGGCAGGAATTCACCTTGCACACGCAGTTCCGTTTTGGTGACGAGATTGCGTGGACCGAAGAGTGCGTTTATCTCGCGCGGCGCCGGATGAAGCGCGATCGCTCGAAGTTGCGTGAATTGCGCGAGAAAGCCGGTCCAGAATTCCCGCAGCCGGGAAACGCTTACGCCAATCGATTCCATATCGATGTGGTGCTCGCTCGGCGTTACGCCTGGATCGCCGGAGACTTCAACCCGATTCACCTGACTGACGCGACCGCTCGCTGGCTCGGGTTCGATCGGGCGATCATGCATGGCATGTGGTCTCTGGCTCGTTGTGCGGGCGCACTGAGCCCGGCAGCGTTGCACCGCCGCTGCGTGCTGGAGGTTTACTTCAAGGCGCCCGCGCGTTTGCCCACGGATTTAGTGGTGTACAAATGGGACATCGAATCCGGCGAGGCATTTGCATTGCGAAATAGCGACAATCAGCGTCTGCATCTCGCCGGTGCACTGAGCTTCGATGCACCGCGTTGAGCATTGACATTTCGTAACAGTTCTCGCCGTCATTGCTCTAGAAAAAATCCGCCGTGTGAATTAAAAGTTTGTGACGTGCATTCCGCACGGCATGCGTCTTGCTGCTCTGCAGTGCCCGCTAGCTCTATGGAGTCCCCTACACAAGCAACGCGCTTGTGCAAGAATCGCCTGAGATGATTGGGTCTTGGTTTGCAGGACGTCATCCGATGGGTTTTTTGTATATGCAACGTTGCCTCGTGAAAGGGCTGCAAACGGTCTGTTTCGGAATCCGCGTCAATCTCGTCGCGTCGAATTCTTGCCGTCTGTGAGCTACGGGCCCGAACACTTAGTGGTGAGGAGGTTGAAGTAATGGCTCACGGAAGGACTCAAGAAGGTCGCACATCGAATCGCGGTTTTGCCTCGATGGACCAGGAACGGCAACGCCAGATCGCCAGCATGGGCGGCAAGGCGGTGCCGGATTCGAAACGCAGCTTCTCGCAGAATCGCGAGCTTGCTGCACAGGCCGGTCGAAAAGGCGGCCAGAGCGTTCCCGGCGAAAAACGCAGCTTCTCGCAAAACCGTGAGCTGGCTGCGCAGGCCGGCCGCAAAGGCGGTCAGAGCGTACCGGACGAGAAGCGTAGTTTTTCGCAAAATCCTAGCCTTGCGGCCGAAGCGGGCCGCAAAGGCGGACAGGCGAGCCATGGCGGTGGCTCCTCGGCACCTTCCGCTCCGGCGGAAAGTCCCGCGCAAGCCGCCGAACGGGCTCCAGCGCCGCGCCCGCAGGGCGAATAGCACTGATTTAGCGCTGATTCAGTCGCGACTAGGGGGCTGCGTGATCTCACGCGGCCCCTATTTTCCTGCGCGATCGGATCAGAACCGGGTGATGCTTGCCGGGAACACATACGAGTATCGGGCGTTACGGAAGAGGTAAAGATTCCGAGATTTCTTGAGGAGGTCAGCCGTGGTTGAAAACCGACGCACGTCAAATCGCGGGTTCGCCTCGATGGACCGAGAGACCCAGCGTCGTATCGCCAGCAAAGGCGGTCGCAGCGTGCCGAGCGAGAAACGCAGTTTCTCGATGAATCGTAAATTGGCGGCCGAGGCAGGTCGCAAGGGGGGGCAGGCGAGTCATGGCCCGTCGAGCGACGAGGCTGCCGATCGGGACAAACCGCCAGCCGGCGAGCAAACCGAGCACACCGAACAATGAACCCTGCGGCACGGAAGCCGCCGCACGTATTGCAAAGATTACCAGCCGATTGCAGAAGTTTCAGTCCGCGCTGACAATCCGCATTGGAATCCGGCGCGGAACCGTTTTGCCATGAGCCTTTTGGTGGCCCCGTTTTGGTGTTTGACCCGTCTGCGATGAGCGGACCCGATCCGGTTGGTTCCGACTTCCATGCCGCGTTGCCCCTCGACAAGCTGCGTGAAGGATCGATGCGCGCATGCGACATTCTCGGACGTGAGGTCCTTTTTTGCAGATCGCCGGAAGGCGTCTTTGCCCTCGATAACATTTGTACGCATGCCGAAGAGCGCATGAGCGAAGGGCGACTGCGGGGTACGAGAGTGGTTTGCCCGCTGCACGGCGCGGCATTCGACATCCGAGACGGCCGCGTGTTGAGCGGACCGGCTACCCAGCCGCTGTCCGTCTACTCGACCCGAGTGGTCGACGGCATCATCGAGGTCTCTCGCTCACCGAAAAACGAAAGTCAGGGCTCGTGACCAAACACTCTCATCCGCTCAACGTCCGACTGCGTGTGGATTTCGGACCAGAAAGCAGTATTGGACCGGGAAAGATCGCGCTACTTGAACACATCGATTCGAGCGGCTCGCTGTCGCAGGCCGCGCGTGAGCTTGGGATGAGCTATCGACGCGCGTGGCTCTTGCTGGATGATTTGAACAGAACATTCACCGAGCCCGTTGCTACAGCCAGCGCCGGCGGTTCGGGAGGAGGGGGCGCTTTGCTCACCCCTTTCGGCAAAAAGCTCGTGTTCGCTTATCGCGAGGCGGAGCGCGAAGCCGGCGAAGCGGCTCGCAAGCAGCTCACTTGGCTGCATGTCAGCGCGGCTGGGGGTCGCGAGACGAGTGCGGCCTCGCGGCGCCCGCTTAGTCAGCCTGTGGCGAAGCGAGCGGGTAGACGTGCCCGCGTAGCGAAACGGTCTTGACCAGCACCCATACTCGCAAGCCTCCGCGTAATTCGAGCTGCGCACTCGCATGGTTCGTCACCCGTGCGATCACCGTTGTGCCGCCGATGTCGATTTCGACCTGGAGCGTCTGAGCTTCGTCCGGCACCAGCGAGACGACTGTGCCTTGCAATACATTCCGAACGCTCAACGCGCGAGGCGGCTCGGTGGCGATGATGAGATCGCGTGCGAGCAATTGAACGCGCAGTCGTTGCCCAGGCTTCAGGCCGTCCGCCGGCACGATCAATTCACCTGCGCCAACACGCACCTGCGCCAGCGCCGCATTCGCATCAACGGTTCGCACTTCGCCTGCGAGCACGGCGCCCATCACATCCGGACCCACAATGGATCGCAACTCAGGCAATCGACTGACGGCGGCGAGATCGCCTTGCGCCGTAACGGCCCCAGCGTTCATCAGCACGACATACGTTGCGAGCCGCAAGACCTCTTCGAATTGATGACTGACGTAAATCATCGGAATGGACCGCCGGTCCCGCAAACGTTCGAGATAGGGCAGCAATTCTTCTCGCCGCGCGAGATCGAGCGAGGCGAGCGGTTCATCCAGCAGCAACAAACGCGGTTGCGCGAGCAATGCACGCCCGAGCGCGACTCGCTGCTGCTCGCCTCCCGAGAGTTGATGCGTTCGGCGACCGAGCAGCGCGCCAAGGCCGAGCAAGGCCACCAGCTCTTCGAACTGAACTTGCGCGGCCACGCCGCGCTTCAACGCGCGCTTCTCGCCGTAGCGAAGATTGCCTAGCACGTTCAAGTGAGGGAACAGGCGGGAGTCCTGAAATACATAACCGATTCGCCTGCGTTCCGCGGGAATATTTATTCGGCGCGTCGAGTCGTACAACACTTCATCGTCGAGGCGCACCATGCCGCGATCCGGAGGAACCAGCCCGGCGATCAAATTCACCAACGTGCTTTTACCGCAGCCGGAGCGGCCGAACAGGGCGACCAAGCCGGGCGTCGGTGCACGAACCTCAACGTCCAGAGTGAAGTCGCCGCGTCGTTTGTGAAGCTCGACGTTCAGCACTCAGCGTCCTAAGCGGCGGCGCACCGCTCGTGCCAACAGCTCGGAGCAAAGCAGACCGGAGAGTCCCAATGTGAACGAGACCACCGCAAGCCTCGCGGCTACCGTGTCGCCATTCGGAGTTTGCAGCGCTGTGTATAAAGCCAACGGCAAGGTGCGTGTTTCACCGGGAATGTTTGAGACGAATGTAATGACGGCTCCGAATTCACCGAGCCCCGCTGAGAATGCGGTGACCGCACCGGCGAGGATGCCGGGCGTCATGAGGGGTAGCGTGATCGACAGGAATCGATCCAAAGGTCCCGCGCCGAGCGTGCGCGCCGCGTCTTCAAGGCCGCGGTCCACGGTTTCGAGTGAGATGCGAATAGCGCGCACCATCATCGGAAATGACATGACGGCAGTCGCGAGCGCCGCGCCCGCACGCGTAAAGACGAGTTGGATGTCCAATTGGCGATCGAGCCAACCGCCGATGGGACCTCGCGTGCCGAAGAGCACGAGCAAGATGTATCCGATGACGACCGGCGGCAGTACGAGTGGCAGATGCACGAATGCATCGAACACCGTTCGACCGACAAAGCGTCTGCGTGTCAGCAGCCATGCGACTAGAATCGCCCACGGCAAGCTGAAGAGCACACTGCGCAGAGCGATCGCAAGACTTAAGCGCAGAGCTTCCCACTCAGCGTCGGACAACAGCATGACGAGTTTGAAATGGTTCGCGAGCGTTATGTTCGCGCCAGTATAGCGGCACGGATAGGCGGAAGGAGCGTTCATGAAGGTGAAGACGATGGCGCAACCGCGATGGGCGATGGCGTTGACCTTGACATCGGTCTTAGTGGCCAGCGCGGCTCACGGAGCGGATAGCGCGCGCGGCAAAGCGGTTTTCAAGAATCGCTGCCTGCTGTGCCATACCGCCGAACCCGCGGACGAAGGCGGCGGGCAGGGCCCCAGTTTGATCGGTGTGGTGGGGCGACAGGCGGCATCTACTACCGGGTTTCCGTACTCGTCGGCGCTGCGCAACTCGGCCTTGACCTGGGATGCGGGCACGCTAGACCGCTTTCTGGCCGCTCCATCAAGCGTCGTCCCGGGAACCAGCATGTCGATCAACACTCCTGCCGCGAACGATCGCGCGGACGTGATCGCCTACTTCTCGTCGTTGAAGCCGCCGAGCATATCGGGCGCCGCGGAAACTACCGCGTCGACACGCCCTGCGGATCCGAAAGCCCCGTCCGGTGATTGGCAGACCGCAGCTCCAGGCGTCAGGCGCCACATTCGCGTCTCGGACTTGCCGAAGCCCTACGCAACGCCGTCAGTGAACAATGGCTCGAGCGTCGTCGCTCCGCCCGCGAACGCGAAACTTTCGGTGCCCAAAGGTTTTACCGTGAAACCTTTTGCCACGGGGCTCAATGGTCCCAGAGTCGTGCGCATCGCGCCGAATGGAGATCTCTTCATCGCGGAGACGGGTTCCAGCCGCGTCCGTGTGCTGCGAGCTGCCGACGGAGCCGAAGCGCCTTCGCAGAATAAAATCTTCGCGCAGAATCTCGACGAGCCCTTTGGTATCGCGTTTTATCCCGTCGGCGCCAATCCGAAGTGGGTTTACATCGCAGGCGTCAATTCCGTGGTGCGCATTCCGTATCAATCGGGAGACTTAGAAGCACGCGGCCAGCCTGAGGTCATCGTGCCCCAGCTCGCGGACACTCAAGGAGGTCACTCCAGCCGAGATATCGCGTTCTCCAACGATGGCAAACGCATGTTCGTGTCCGTTGGCTCCGGATCCAACGTTGCGGAACGTGAAGCGAAAAAGAGTCCGGAAGACATCAAGCGCTGGGATGCAGAGCACGGTCTCGGCGCAACTTGGGGCGGTGAAACCAATCGTGCCGATGTGTTGGTCTTCGATCCAGCCGGAAAGAGCGGCAAGGTCTTTGCCGCGGGAATTCGCAATTGCGTCGGAGTCGCGGTGCATCCGACGGCTGGCGATCTCTGGTGCGTGACCAACGAGCGCGACGGGCTTGGGGACGATCTCGTACCGGATTACGCCACGCGAATGAAAGAGGGCGCGTTCTTCGGCTGGCCTTGGTATTACCTCGGCTCGAATGAAGATCCCCGTCACAAAGGTGAGAGGCCGGATCTCGCCGGCAAAGTGACCGTGCCGGATGTTTTGTTCCAAGCGCATTCGGCCGCTCTGCAAATCGCCTTCTACACGGCAACGACGGGACAGAGCGTTTTCCCCGCGAGCTATCGCGGCGGTGCCTTCGTCGCGCTGCACGGCTCCTGGAATCGCGCGAAACGCACCGGCTACAAAGTGGTGTATCTGCCTTTGAAAGACGGCGTGCCCAACGGGGAATATGAAGACTTCATGACGGGTTTCGTTGTCGATGCGGCGAGTGTATGGGGTCGACCGGTGGGTGTTGCGGTCGCTCGCGATGGGGCGTTGCTCGTCTCCGACGATGCGGGCGGCGCGGTGTGGCGAATCTCGTACTCCGGCGGCCGCTAACTCACGGGGAAGCGGCTTGCTCGATCTGGATGGCGTACAAACGCTCGCGTTCGGAGGCGTCGTGCTTTTAATCGGCGCCGCGTTGCGCAAGCGTGTGCCGGTTCTGGAGAGATACAACTTTCCTGCGCCGGTCATCGGTGGATTGCTCGTGGCGACAGCGGTTGCTGTCGCGCGAGCTCACGATGTCACGCTGGTCAAGTTCGACACCACTTTTCAAGCCCCGCTAATGATTGCGTTCTTCACGTCCGTTGGGTTCAGTGCGAGCCTTGCGTTGCTGCGCGCGGGCGGGCCGCAGTTGGTTCTGTTTCTTGCGATCGCCTCTGTGTTCGCTGTCGTGCAGAACCTTGTCGGCGCCGGCGTCGCCATCGCATTCCATTTGCATCCGCTCTTCGGTGTGTTGAGCGGTTCGGTCACATTGACGGGCGGACCCGCAACGGGTTTGGCATTTGCGCCGATGTTCGAGCAGGCCGGTGTACAGGGCGCGGCGACCATTGCCATCACGGCCGCGATCGCGGGCATTGTTGCCGGAAGCTTGTTAGGGGGGCCCGTCGCCACACTCCTGATCGAGCGAACTAAGTCCAAAGGCTCGCCAGTAGAGCCGGTACGGCAACTCGATTCAAAGACGAGCGCTGTTCAGGGCGAGCTCGCATCATCGGACGAGACTTACGCCGCGCACATCGCTCTCAAGAATGTCGTCGCCATTCTCGTCGCGATGTGGCTTGGATCATGGGTCAGCCGCGGCGTAGCTTCCCTTAATGTCACACTTCCGGCCTACGTGGGCGCCATGATCGTTGGCGCCGCCATCCGCGCAGTCGACGACCGAACGCATTGGATCGGTCTCTCACGGAAAACGCTCGACACGATCGGCAGTGTGTGTCTCTCGCTGTTTCTCGTGATGGCGCTGATGACGTTGAAACTCTGGGAGCTTACGGACCTGGCGTTGCCCCTTGCCGTGAACCTGCTTGTTCAGATCGTCGTGGTCGTGCTGGCCTGCGTTATGGTCTTTCGTCTCATGGGTCGCGACTACGAGGCGGCCGTGATGAGCGGCGGGTTCATTGGCTTCATGCTGGGGACAACGGCTAATGCCGTGGCGGTCATGCGAACGCTCGTGGAGCGTTACGGCCCCGCGCCGCGGGCGTTTCTGGTCGCGCCAATCGTCGGAGCTTTTTTTCTCGACTTCACCAACGCACTGATTATCACGACCTTCGTGAATGCTTGGCGCTAGCGCGGACGGCGCGCTTCGGCGGCTCTTCTAGCACCGAGTCGGACAGCAGCTGCAGGCATTCCAGAAACTTGGGCCGTAAAGACCGCGGCAAGGGCTCCAGGATTCGAGCTTGCACGCGGCGATAACGCGGCACCATCTTTCTCACCGTAGAGATACCGAGTTGGCTCAATGAGACCTCATAGGCTCGGGCATCATTCGACGCGCGGCGGCGCTCGACCAGATTCTTGTCGATGAGCCGGTTCATGAGCTCCGCGAGCGTATTGCGATCGAAGCCTGTGGCGGTCGACAAACGCGCCTGCGTGGCGTGTGGATACCGATCGATGCCGATGAGCAGCGCAAGCTGCTGGCGCGAGAGACCCGTTTCCGTGCCGATAAGCTCGTCGAAGATCTGCCGCGAGCGCTGATGGCAGCGGCGCAGCAGATAGCCCGGAGATTCCTGCAGCTCGAACGCCTCCGGCGAATTACGTTTTCTTTCCAAGGCCCGTGAGACGCTGCGCATGCTTGCGACTATTGAAGAGTCCGAAATTTTTCGCAAGGAGTTTTACGATAAAAAAATCAAATCGCGAGCCGGACGTACGGGAAAACAAGGCTTTTCTGCGCGCCGGAGCGGCGGCCCGTGTGGCACTTCGCTTTGAAGAAGTGCCTGTATTGAGCGACACTATGATGGCTCGACATGCTTGGCTAATATTCGCGCCCGCATAATTCCTTCACGCACCAAGGAAATGGACACGCCGCGTGCCAGACCCTCAGCAAGCCAGCCCTCGTTCGCGGCCCATCAACCTGCGCTTCATCGTTTCCGATACCTTCGACTATTCAGCGAAGATATGCGCGGATAGCGGGCCGCTGTATGCGAAGTCGCTGGGGCTCGAGGTCATCGGCGCAAGCTCGGCACTCGACGTTGAGCCGGGCACTTACTTCATCGTCGACAACACACTGGATGCGGCGGAAGTCGAGATCATCCGTGTCCTCATCGATCGGCAATCCTCGCCGGTGCTGTTGAAGGTAGTCGATCCTTATTGGTCGCGGCAGAATAAGCCGCCCAATCCCTTGCCTTACTTCAAGCTCATCGAAGAGATGGCGGATCGCTCCAACGTCGGCATTCTCACGACGTACGAGCCGAGCGAATGGCTCGAAGAAATCGTGGTGCAGAGGCAGCCCAAGCTGCTCGTCTTACCGTATCCCTATCTGCTCGAATCCGAGCAACCGCTGCACGCGCAGGCTTTCAGCAAGCGTTTGGACAAGGCCATTCTCACGGGCGCGAAAAGCCGGCAAAAATATCCCGCGCGCGCCAAGCTGCATTGGCGGCGCATCTGGCGAAGGCGCTATCGCACGGGGTTCGATGTGCTCGAGCACCCGGGTTATCCGGATCAGGGAGAGCCATTGAAGCATAGCCATTTGTTCGGCGATTTCGTGCGCTTTTTAGCAGGCTACAAATATTGCTACTTATGTCCGTCGCGCGCGGACCTCGAATTTCTGAAGTTTACCGAATGCGCTTATGCGGGTTGTGTGCCGGTGGGCGTAGCCGCTTCGAGCATGCCGCGCGAAGCGCGCGAATTGTTTCTGGATGAAAAGTCTTACCTCGAATCTTTGCGCTCGCAGCCCGAATCGGTGCGCAATCGCGAACACTTCGAGCGCGCACAGGCTTATCGTCAACTGATGAGCGCGTGTCGTAGGCCGGAAGACCTACGCGAGCTGTTATTGCGTTTCGCACGAACTAATTTTTAAATCAGCTGCCGAGGCTGTCGCCGATCAGCGGCAGTGTCGTGCCGAATCATCGCTGACGGCGCGTCCTGACACGCTGCTGCTTCGTAGTGTGAAGTGTGCCGTGAGTCCGGCCCCAGTCGATGCGAATATTCGCTGCGGTCGCGGCCGTTTGTCTCGATCGTTTTTGCTTGCGGAGAACCAGGGGATATGGACATCAGCGCAGCCAACTACAGCGCCCGCGAACGCCTCATTACGCTGCTCGAGTACATCGAGCACGTGGAGAAGCTGAACCGTAAGCCGGCGTTCACCGTCCCCACAGACTTCTACGCGGGTTACGAGCACGAGTTGCGCGGTTTGCCCGGCGTGGAATTCGATCTGGCGGGCGATGGCGATGAAGTGTGGCTGCGCGTACCGCGCTTGAAAGAGGAAGATCCGCCGGAGCCGCCGGCCTTGTTGCGGTCCTGGCTGAACCAGTCCAAGAACCCGGATAAAGAGCCGACGCTGCGCGAAGAGCTTGTTATCGACTCACGTCGCCCCGGCGCGGTGGCGGAGCGCATCAAGCGCTCGAGCAACACGCAGATCGACTCTCTGTTCACGCAGTATGTTTCCGAGGTGTGGTCACTTTGGGCGGAGCACGAGCGGCCGCGCCGACGAACCATCGCGCTGTATAACAGGCTCTTCTTGTTGGAGCAGGTGCTGGAGGCCGATGGCGCGGACACACCGCTCGAGCTGGTTTGGGGCATCGGCATGGCACTGTGGCAGCACCCAAGCGGTCAGCTCATTCGCCATCCCATCGTCTCGCAGCCGGTCGAAATCACGCTCGACTTGCAATCGCTCGCCTTGCAAGTGCGCCCGAGAGATCGTCACCCCGTCCTGGAATCGGACCCATTCGTGGCCCTGAACATCGCGGGCGTCGTTCATGTGGAATCCGCGTGGCGCCAGCATTTGATGCAGTCGGAAGTCACGCTCTCGCCATTCGATCCCAAGAGCTTTGAGACGATTCTGAAGAGCTCCGTGGGGTTTCTCGATGCGAACGGTCACTACTGGCCCGAGCTCAGGCGCAATCCGGCGGATCGCCGCCCACCGGCGGCCGCGGAGCATCTGTTTGTCACGGACACCTGGGTTCTCTATGCGCGCCGACGCTCGCCGAATTTCTTGATCGAAGACTTGGAGCGCCTGCGCCGCGCGCTCGCCACATCATCGGTCTTGCCGGAAGGCCCGGCTGCGCTCGTTAGCGAGCTGGCGGACGATGTGTCCATGAAGCCGAGCGTGCGCTTTCGTGGCTTGTCTTACGAGAATGTGCAATCCAAGGAAGGCGCTCAGCAGCAAGAGCTGTACTTCCCGAAACCGTACAACGAAGAACAGGTCTCGATCGTCGAGAAGCTCGAGACATCGCCGGGCGTCGTGGTGCAGGGCCCCCCCGGCACCGGCAAGACGCACACCATCGCGAATGTGATTTGCCATTACCTCGCGCAAGGAAAGAAAGTGCTGGTGACGTCGAAAGGCGAGCCGGCGCTTTCGGTTTTGCGTGAGCAGATTCCGGAAGAGGTGCGAGCGCTGACGGTCGCGTTGTTGTCGGACGAAAAAGATGGCTTGCGTCAATTCGAGCATGCCATTCAATCCATCGCATCGACCGTCGCGCACATCAATCCGAATGAAGTGGATCGCGAAATCCGCACGCTGACTCAGCGAGTCGAAGAGTTGCACACGGAGCTTTCCGCGACGGACCGCGAGATTGCCGCGTGGGCGGCCCTGCATCTGACGCGCGTGAGCTTCCACGGGCGCGACGTGCTCCCTCAGGAGCTGGCGCGCTACATCGTCGAGCATGAGACGGCGCACGCTTGGTTTCCAGATCGTCTGCCGGCGCGGCCGCTCGAATTGCTGTTCTCCGAACACGATATCGATTCGATCCGTCAGTCGCGCGAGGCGCTCGGCGAAGATCTCGATTATTTGGATGTGGATCTGCCGCTCTCGGGCGGCTTCCCCGATGCGCAGCTGATGAGCGGCGTGCATCACGATCTGATCCGCGCCGCGGAGCTCGCAACGAAGATGAAGGCGGAGAAGTTGCCGCCGCTGGTGGATGTCGCGGCCGCGACGCTGGAAAACGCTCAGCAGTTGCTCGAGCGGTCGCAAGAAGCGCTGCGAGTGTTCGATCAGGTCTATAACGAATCGCTTGGCTACTCAGCCGCGCTGCATCGCGCCTTTCAGTCTGACGATCATCCGACACTCGGTACGCTTCAAGAGTTGTGCTCACAGCTCAATGAGCTAGCGCGCGAGCGTCAGGTTTTTTTGCAGCGGCCCGTGCAGCTCCATGAAACGGCGGATCTGGAGCCGGAGTTTCTGGAAGCGGTGGACCGCGCCAGCTCCGGCAAGAGCCCCATCGCATGGCTTGCTTTCGGCAAGGTGGAAATCAAGACACAGCTGCAAAGTGTCACCGTCGGCGGCTTGCCGCCGGAGTCCGAGCAAGACTGGCAGCATGTGCGCAGTTGCCTGGCGTTGCGACGACGCATTCGTAAAGCGGTCGCGAGCTGGAATGCTTGTGTCGATGAGTTAGGTCTGCCTGCCGTACCCGCCGGTCCATGGGAGGCCCTCCGCATACTCATTGGGCACGTGCAACACATCGCCCTGGTCGAGCGCTTGGCGCGCGGGTTCGATCCGGAGCTGCAATCTTTGAGCGAGGCGGTGTTCGGCCGCGCGGCCCCCGTAGCTCATCCCACACGCACGCGCACGACACTGGCGGATCTCACGGATTGGGTCGATCAACATCTCACGCATCATCGTCTTGCCGATGCCCAGTCGACGGTGGCAGATTGCCTCGCCGCATTGGTCGGCAAAGCAGGCCCGGTGTCCGAAGGGATGCGCACTTTCCTCGCCGCGGAGCTGGGTCAGTCCGCGGTTTCCGTGCCGCAGGCCGCCGAGCGTTGGGATACGTTGCTCGTGAATCTCAAGCGGCTTGAATCGCTGCAGGGCGCTTTTGACGAGGTCGCGCGTGTTGCGGATCTCGTAGAGCGGAGCGGGGCGCCTGAATGGGCCAAGGCGCTGCGGGCGCAGCCTGTGGCGGAAGGCGACGATGTTTGGACTCCGCGCGACTGGCAGGAGGCCTGGCAGACTCGCCACATCAGCGCCTATCTCGAAGAGATCGACGGCCGCGAGGCTTTGCGCAAGCTGCAAGCGGTGCGCAAAGATTTTGAGCGGGATCTCTCGCACACCTATCAGCAGCTCGTGTCGCAGAAGACCTGGCTCGAGGTGTATCGCAATTCATCGCCTGGCGTGAAGTCCGCGTTGCAGGCGTACCTCAATGCAGTCAAACGCATTGGCAAGGGAACCGGCATTCGAGCCGCGCGCTATCGGAACGAAGCGCGCAGCGCGATGCTTGAGGCCTATCGCGCCGTGCCGTGCTGGATCATGTCGCAGTGGCGGGTGTCTGAAACCCTGCCTGCCGAGATAGGCAAATTCGATCTGGTGATCATCGACGAGGCGAGTCAATCCGATCTGTGGGCGCTGCCGAGCTTGCTGCGCGGCGCGAAGCTGATGGTCGTGGGCGATGACAAACAGGTGTCACCAGACGGCATCGGCCTTGCGGAAGAGGCGATCAAGGATCTGAAGGGACGCTTCCTCGGCCAACAGGTGCACGGCGATCAGATGACGCCGGAGAAATCGCTCTACGACTTGGCGAAAGTGGTCTTCGCCGGCGAGATGGTCGTGCTACGCGAACACTTCCGCTGTGTCGCGCCGATCATCGAATTCTCGAAGCGCGAATTCTATAACCACGAGATCCAGCCGCTGCGCACGCCGCGGCGGTCCGAGCGCTTGGATCCGCCACTCATCGATGTGCTCGTGAAGGGCAGCTCGCGTGACGGCAAGATCAACGAGGCCGAGGCTCGAGCCATCGTCGAGGAGATTCAGAACATTCTGAAGGACCCGCGCTGCGCGGGCCGGACCATCGGCGTCGTGTCATTGCTCGGGATCGAGCAGGCCCACCGCATCTTCGAGCTGGCGAAAGAGGCGATTCCCGCCGAAGAGATCATCGCTCGCAAGATCACGACCGGAGATGCCCGCACTTTCCAGGGCAAAGAGCGCGATATCATGCTGCTCTCCATGGTGGCGACGTCAGATCAAAAGACGACCTCGACGGGCTCCGTCTACGAGCAACGCTTCAATGTCGCCGCGAGCCGCGCGCGCGATCGCATGTATTTGTTCCGGTCGGTGGAGCTGTCGAAGCTCAACAAGAGCGATCTCAAGGCGCGCCTGATCGAGCATTTCCGCGCGCCGTTCCATGAAGAACGCCCGGCGCTCACCAGCTTGAGGGACCTCTGCCAATCGGAATTCGAGCGCGAGCTCTATGACGCGCTCACGGAAAGCGGCTATCGCGTCACGCCTCACGTGAAGGTCGGCGGTTACACCATAGACTTGGTGGTCGAAGGCGAT
>Ga0307515_10003358_pt1 | contig 33776 bp, 35 predicted proteins | sample 17_EM_MG_FD_194513 | JGI IMG/M metagenome (GOLD analysis project Ga0307515, IMG submission 194513) | Populus trichocarpa ectomycorrhiza microbial communities from riparian zone in the Pacific Northwest, United States - 17_EM | ecosystem: Host-associated > Plants > Roots > Unclassified | place...
GTCGCAGGAGGGTACGGTCTGGCGCGCCATCGACCCTCATGGCCTGATTGGCGATCCGGCCTATGATGCGGCCAACTTCTTCGGCAATCCCCTGGGCAGACCCGACATCACACTGAACCCCGACCGAATTCTCCTCATCGCCAGGCTTGTGGCCCCGGTCATCGGCTGCCGCGATCGCAAGGTCCTTGAATATGCGGCGGCACACGCCGCCCTTTCGGCCTGCTGGTCGATCGACGATCCCGTTTCAGATCAGGACCTGCACGACGCCTTCGACCGGCTCGCCTTCCTCAGGGTCGTGCGTGAATTCATTGGCGATCGTCACCCGATGTGACGGCACGCGAACCCGGTTGGTGTCCATTCCGCGAAGAATGTGGTAAACGCCGCATCGTCATCCGCAGAAAACGAGCCCGGATCGCCTATGCGTTCACAAATCGCCAACACGATGTTCGATTTCATCGAAGCGCTGGAAAAAATCACCAGCGAGGAACAGGCCTTCTCGGAGTTGCGAAAGGTTGCGGACTTCTTCGGCTTCGGCTCCTTTGCAATCTCAGGTATTCCGGAGCCTCACGAACGCATCGATCCTTACGTCCTGCTCAATGGCTGGCCGGAGGAATGGGCGACCCGCTACATGGCCAAGCAATATTTCACCATCGATCCGGTGATCCAGCGCACGATCCTCTCCGACAATGCCTTCGTGTGGGAGGATGCGCTCAAGCAGATGAATATCGGCAAACCTGGACAGAATTTCATGAACGAAGCCCGAGAGTTCAACTTTATCAATGGCTTCAGCGTACCGATTCATTCCCTGCTGGGCTTTCGCGCCATCGTTACCTACGCCTCGGACCGGGTCGACCTGTCGACGGAGGCACGTGGCGCGCTGCATATGATCTCGATCTACGCACACAACAAGATCAAGGAACTGAAGACAGGCGGCAAGCAGATTGTGTATGACCGCGGAACACACCTTACGTTACGTGAGAGAGAATGTATTTCGTGGTGCTCTGAAGGCAAAACCGCTTGGGAGATTTCTGCAATCCTTGGTATATCTGAAAGAACAGTTGCACATATCCTTGAGAACGCACAACGCAAGATGAATACGACCAATCGTACACACCTGATTGCAGAATCTTTACGAGCCGGCCTCATTCGCTAGACTGTCAACAGGGTAAATCTACCCATAGCATCGACCGTCATTTGTCTTCAGTTTCCCCTGAATTCTTAGGGGGTTTGGCTGTGATTAGGATTATTACATCGCAAAATGCGGAAGACTACGCGGACCTGATGGAAAAAGTCTGGCGATTCCGTCACGCTCAGTTTGTCGAACGTCTCGGCTGGAAGGAATTGACCAGCAAGGATGGACGCGAGATCGACCGGTTCGATACCGACGACGCCATTCATCTCGTGGTCGAGAAGGGCGATCGGATGGTTGGCTATACGCGCCTGCTGCGGACATCCGGACCACATCTGCTGTCGGAGGTCTATCCCCAAATCATGGAGGGGCATGACTGGCCTCGCGAGCAGACGGTCTACGAATGGACGCGCTGCATTTCCGATGAACATGCGGGAAAGTTCGGAGATATCCAAGCCTCGCATGTGCTGATCACCGGCGTGCTCGAATTCTGCCTAGTCGCAGGAATCAAGGGACTGATCGTCGAGACGCATCCAAAGCTCGTCACCTGGATGCTGGAAACCGGCTACAATGTCGAGACGCTGCATACGCCACAAGTCATCAACAATGTGCCGGTCGTCCCGGTCTATATCGACGCCACCATGGCGGCGCTCAATCGGCACCACCAGATGTTCGGTATTCGCCGAAGCGTTCTCTCGATCGATGAGGGATTGACCAATCCCGTCACGGGTCGCGGCGTACTCAGCCATCTGCCGGGCGTTGGAATACAAAAGACGCCACTCGCGGCCTATGCACCCGAAGTGGATTTCACCGCCATGCGGGAATCGTCGGGCAAAAACTCGCATTGAAATGCGGTGAGTCAGCGCAATAAACATGGAGGCTCAACCGTCTCCGATCGGTGGGTCGATTGCCCACGATCACAGGAGTTTCCATGCTTTTCCGCCGCCTTGCCCTTTCAGCGCTCATCCTTGGCGCTGGCGTCCCCGCCTACGCTGCCGATTTCCCCTTCGAGGGCAGTTGGAAGATCACTGGAACCACCGTCGCGCCCTGGGAGGATCCCGATAGTCCGATGGTGACAGACGATGAGGCGCAGTACACGGGCAAGGTCGTCGAGATTACGCGGGATACGCTGAAAGGCCCGGACTTGCTCGGCTGCGGCAAGACCGAGATCACCATCGAGCCCCTGCCCTTCGCCGGGCTTTTTGAGGGCGGGCTGGCCGCCGACCCGAAAGACCCCGGCGGCAAATATGATGAAGCGAAGGCGAAAAAGCTGGCGCTCGAACTCGGTTTCACGACCGAGCCAGTCCCCACAATGTTCCAAGGCTGCTCGGAGATCACTCTGCACAAGCGAGACGACAAGACCTTGATGTTCGGAATGAACAACCGGATCTTCAAGCTTGAGAAGCAGTGATCACGATCTCACCGCGATATCGGTCGGCCGCGCATATTCCCCATGAAAACCGCGCCAATGGGCGACACCGAAACCCAGCACGATCAGTGCCAGTCCCTGATGGGTCAGCGCCACGTCGATTGGTACGGCCATAAGCAGCGTGCCGATGCCGACGGCGGCCTGGAGACAGACAAGCAGGAAAAACACCACGCCGCGATTGGCATGCGGCGTGCCGGGATGCCGGGCCAGCAGCGCGATCATCTGGATCAGCGTCAACGTCAACAGCAGGTAGGCGTTCATCCGGTGCAGCCATTGCACCGCCTTTGCATTCTCGAAAGCGTTGAGCCAGAGCGGCTGCATCACGGTCAGTCCATCCGGCACGATAGCGCCATCCATCAGCGGCCATGTATTATAGGCAAGGCCCGCATCCATGCCGGCGACCAGCGCGCCGAGATAGATCTGCAACAGGATGAAGAAGACGATCACGCCGGCAAACAGGCTGGCGCCGGTGCCGGCCAGCACACGTCCGGAATGGGTCGAAAGCGCGCGCCAAACCCAGGCGACGGCAGCGAAGATGAGACAGGCGACGGCCAGGTGTACCGCGAGCCGGTACTGGCTGACATCGACACGCTTGGAGAGGCCCGAAGCCACCATCCACCAGCCGATGGCGCCCTGCACGCCGCCGAGCGCCAGGATGCCCGCCAGCGGCCAGCGCAGGCGTCGTTCCAGCCGGCCCGTCAGCCAGAAGAAGGCGAGCGGCACGGCGAAGATGACGCCGATCGAGCGTGCGATCACCCGGTGCGCCCATTCCCACCAGAAGATGCGCTTGAACTCCTCGATCGTCATGCCCTTGTTGATTTGGCTATATTCCGGAATGCGCTGGTAGAGCGTGAATTCTTCCTGCCATTCCTCGGCATTAAGCGGCGGGACGACGCCGTGGATCGGCTTCCATTCGGTGATCGAAAGCCCGGAATCGGTGAGCCGCGTCGCGCCACCGACCAGCACCAGCGCGAAGATCGCGAGAAGGACAATGAAGAGCCAGATGCGTATGGCGCGACGATTGCGCTCGATCCGGTCAATCTCCTTGAAAATCCGGGTTTCGAGGTTTATTGCGCTGTCAGCCATGGCGGGCTCCTTTCGCCCAATGCTCTGCATGAGGCCGCCCCGGCTGGCAAGATGAAAACCTGGGATGTGAGACAAAATGCCCGATACACTGCGCAAGATCATCGGTACGGTCCTGATGATCGTTCTGGTCCTCATCTATGCGCTGCTGGCGGTCACCATCGCATCGGCGACGCTCGGCACGTCGCCGTGGTATATTCATCTCCTGTATTTCTTCTGCACGGGCTTCCTCTGGATCATTCCCGCCATGGGCATCATCAAATGGATGCACCGGCCCAAGACGAAGTAACGGGTTGTTAACCAGGCTTTTCCAAATAGGCGTTGCGAGAGGTGGGGTTTAAGTTTTCTTCCGCTTCTTTCGGGCTAAGTTCCTTGTCGGATACATGGTCGGTCCAGGGCCGCCTTTGGTCATTCGTCCGGGGAGCAGTCGCCGTGCAGGCAGCGCAAATGAATTTTCAATCCATGGATTTGCCGGACGAGCGCCCGGCATATGATCTATCCCCGTTGACCTCAGATACCCTCCCTGCGACGAGCACGATCTCCGTATCGGTCCACGACCGGATGGAGCCGCTGGAAACTGAGTGGCGGGCGCTCGAAGCGCTCAATATCAATTCGCTGCATCATGGCTACGACTGGTGCCGCGCCTGGACCGCACAGTACAAGCGCCCGCTGATCATCGTCGAAGGCCGCATGCAGGGCGAACTCGCTTTCATCCTGCCGCTGGAAGTCGTTCGCGGACGCTTGTTCAGCAGCGCCCAGTTCATCGGCGCGGAACATTCCAATCTGAATACCGGCTTGCTGACGCAGAGATTTATCGACGCGGCGACACCGGAACTCATGACCGCAGTAAGTGCCGCGGTCCGCAGCGCGGTTGGCAATGTCGATTTCCTCCTCCTCACCAATATCCCCGAACAGTGGCGCGGCGTCGCGATGCCATTTGCCATGCTGCCCTCGGTCGAGAACCAGAACCACGCCTTCGCGCTCGCCATGCAGCCGGATTTCGTTGCTACGCTGGCGCAACTCAGCGCGAAGCGTCGCCGCAAGAAATTCAGCTCAAGCCATCGTAAGCTTGAGTCCATGGGCGGCTACGAGCACGTCATCGCCCAGACCCCGACCGAGAAGAATCGTTTTCTCGATCTCTTCTTCGAGCAGAAGGGGGCGCGCCTGGTTGAACTCGACCTGCCGAATGTCTTCGCCTGCCCGCGCACCCGCGAATTCCTGCATCAGGCTTCGCAACTGCCGCAGACCGAAGAGCGGTTTGCACTGCGCCTGCACGCGCTTCGCATGACCGGCGGTGAACATAACGGCGAAATCCCGGCAATCGCGGGTCTGTCACGCAAGGGCGACCATCTGATCGTGCAATTCTGCACCATCGGCAGCGGGCCGCTGACGCAGGCTGCACCCGGCGAGTTGCTGTTTCACCTGATGGTCGAGCAATACAACAGCAAGCAATTGGGATTGTTCGATTTCGGCATCGGCGACATGGCCTTCAAGCGCTCCTGGACCAATGTCGAGACGGTGCAGGTCAACGTGACGATACCCGTCACGCCGCTCGGCCGCCTCGCCGCGCTCAAGGAAGAAACCACGACGCGGCTCAAGGCGATGATCAAGCAGAACCCTGCCGTCTACGCCTTCCTGCAGCGTATCCGCGCCAAGGTGCATAACGCACCACAGGACAAGCCGGGACAGCCGGAAGCCGAAGAAGATTGAGGTAAGTCCTCAGGCCGCCTTGCGGCCCGACCTTGGCGACGGCGGATTATTCTGGCCGAACAGTAGCACGACATCCTCGTAGCCCGCCTCGATGAAACTTCCAGCTGCGGCCTCGATCTCCTCGGCGTTCGCGTCGGTGGTCGACAGGATGATCTCAGCCTGGCCGTTGCGGGCAAGGCGCTTCACACCCTCGACATTGGCCGGACCACACTCCACGATTACCAGGTCATAGGCATTGGCGAGCGCATCGACGATCATCGCCAGACGTTCGGCGCCACGCATGGCGCGCTTCGCATTGGCGTTTCCATGCGGCAGGATGTGGGCGTCTGACAGGCGGTCGCCATGGATCGTATCGGCAAAGGCCGCCTCGCCGCAGAGCAGGTCGGTGATGCCGGGTTGGCGGATGTTCTCGGCCATCAGGCGCGTCGGCAGCGCCGAACCGGTCATGTCGACCAGAATTGTCTTTCTTCCCATTTCGGCGACAGTGCGCGCAAGGATGACGGTCGATGTCGAACCATCATCGCCGGACAGCGAGACTGAAACGGCAACGTTCACATCCGTTTCCACGAGATGGCGCGCCACTGCGTTAACGGAGAACTCTCCATCGATGAAGTCGTCTGCCGCCTTTTCCATGCTCTTCTCCAGCGCTGGTGCATCGAGTTCAAGCGAAAGCAGGCTCGCGACGGCGGGTTTGACAGCGGTCGGAGCGGGTTCGTCGACATAGTCATCCTCATCCGCCGGATCGGGCTCGACGGCGGAAGCGCTGGTAACGACGGGCTCGTCGATCATCCGGCGCGGCTGGGCGGCGGGTGCGGGCTCTTCCTCATAGTCCGGACCGGTATAACGGATGGCGCGGCCGGAGAAAAGTTCGGCCAGCATGACGAAGATAGAACTCAGGATGAAGCCCGCCAGCGCCGCGACGATCGTGATCGGCAGGACCTTTGGAAAATAAGGCTCGGACGGCATCGAAGCATTGGAAATAACGCGCGCATCGGCCGGCGTCGCGTTCATGTCCTGCCGCGAGACCGCTTCGCGATAGCGTGCGAGATAGGTTTCGAGCAGCTGGCGCTGGGCGGTCGCCTCGCGTTCGAGCGCCTTGAGCCCGACCTGCCGCTCTTCGGATTCGGCATTGTCGGCCTTCAGCGTGTTGAGCTGCTGGATCAACTGCCGTTCGCGCGTGCGCGAAATGGCGGCCTCATTGACCAGGCTCGACAGGATCTTCTGTGTCTCGGTGCGGATCTGCCGGCGGATGCCGTCGAGCTGCGAGCGAAGCCCCTGCAGCTTGGGATGCGCATCGAGCAGGGTGGTGGAGAGATCGGCGATCTGGCCTTCGATGCCCGATTGCGTTTCCTTGAGCCGCTGGATCATCGGCGAGCTCACGACGTCGGTCAGTGTATCGACATTGCGGCCGGACTTCAGCGTCGCGCGCACGCTCTCCGCCCTCGCCTCGGCATTGGCCCGCTCGCCGCGGACGCGGGCCAGCTCGACCGAGATGTCGTTGAGCTGCGTTTCGGCGAATGTGTTCAGCTCGCCCGTCTTGTAAATATCTGCGGACGATCGATACGCGGCGACCTTCTCTTCCGCATCTCGCACCTTCTCACGCAGGTTGGCGATTTCGGGCTCGAGCCATTTGGCGGTCTCGGATGTCGTATCGAGCTTGGCGCCCGATTGCAGCGAGAGATAGACCTTCGCGATCTCGGCCGGCACCTGGGCTGCCAGCTTCGGATCCTTGGACGAGAACTGGATGGCGATGACGCGCGACTTCTCGACCTGATAGACCTGCAGCTTGCTGGTGAACGCCTTGAGGACGCGCTCTTCCGGCGGCACATCGAGCGGATTCTTCGCGAGCCGCGTGAGAATGAGAATCCTTGTCAACAGGTCGGGGTTGGCGGCCGGGTCGAATTCGGCCCGGTCACCAAGCTTGAGCGTCTTGGCCACCTGCTTGATGAGGTCCGAGGATTGCAGCAGCGCAACCTGGGACGCCACGCCCGCCTCATCGAGAATGGGCTCCGGCGTCGGCGACTGGTTCTGCTGGGCCGACATCAGCCCTGGATTGCGGGTTTCGATCAAGATCTGGGTTTCGGCCTGATAGCGCGGCGCGACCATGCTCGATATGCCGAATGCGACGCCGCCGATGACGACGGTCGAGAGCAGCACGAGCATCCTTCGGCGCCAGATCGCACCGACGAGGCCGCCCAGATCGATATCCGCATCCTGATCGCTATATCTGTCACCCGACGACATGCCGCCTACTCCAAACGTTGCTCGGGCGAAATCTAAAGAAACAAGGTAAGCGAAGCGTTAATGGCGCCCGCGCTCCTGGCGCTGAATACAACTCGACAAAAAAGAACCGTGTCGCAGCCGGGGTTTTACCGGCTGTTAACCTTAATCGATTGATAACAGAGGAATGAAATCGGCCTTATGCGGATATCCCATTCGTTAAGTGCCGGAACCCGAGATCAATCTCCGGCCGCATCTTGAATGCGACCCGCCGGAAAATGCGGAGAATGACGCGAATGGTAACCGTCGGTAAACGGCAGCGCCTTTCGATCGCCCTGTTTCTGGCAGCGTCGGCCCTGCTCGCATCCTGCTCGTCGTATCGTCCGGCGCCGAAGGCGTTCCATGAAGCGACGATCCAGCCCTATCGCGTCGACAGCGGCGACCGGCTGCGTGTCACCGTGTTCGACCAGAAGGACCTGACCAACACCTATTCGGTCGACCAGGCCGGCTATGTGGCCTTCCCGCTGATCGGCTCCGTCGCCGCGCGCGGCCGCACGATCCAGGAACTCGAAAGGCAGATTGCCACACAACTGCAAAAAGGCTTCCTGCGCAATCCCGATGTTTCCATCGAGGTCGATCGCTATCGCTCCATCTTCGTGATGGGCGAAGTTGGCCAGCCGGGCCAGTACACCTATGTACCAGGGATGACCATACAGAATGCCATCGCGCTTGCCGGCGGCTTTACGCCGCGCGCATTGCAAGCCAATGCCGACGTGACCCGCAAGATCAACGGCGAGATTCTCACCGGGCGCGTGCTAATTTCAAATCCGGTCCTTGCGGGCGACACGATCTATATCCGCGAACGCCTGTTCTAAGGACCAATGATGACGGATGACCCGCCATTACGAATCCTTCATTGCTTCAGATCTCCCGTTGGCGGCATCTTTCGCCATGTCCGGGATCTTGCAATCGAGCAGAGCCGCGCGGGCCATTCGGTTGGCATCCTCTGCGATTCCTCGACAGGGGGAGAACACGAGGAGCGCCTCTTCCAGACCATCATGCCCTACCTCTCGCTGGGTCTCACGCGCATGGCGATCGATCGTTCGATCACGCCGCGCGATGTACCCGCGTTCTGGAGAAGCTATAAGGAAATCAGAAATTTGCAGCCGGATGTCTTGCACGGCCATGGCGCCAAGGGTGGCGCAATGGCACGTCTCGCCGGCTCATTGCTGCGGGTGAACAGGTATCGCGTATCCCGCCTTTATACGCCGCATGGCGGCAGCCTGCATTTCAGTCGCACGAGCTGGAGCGGTCGGGGCGTCTTCATGCTCGAACGCCTGCAGGAATGGTTCACCGACGGCCTGATCTTCGTCTGCGATTTCGAGCGCCGTACCTATGAGGACAAGGTGGGCCGTGTCTTCCGGCGCCATGAAGTCGTCTACAACGGTGTCGGCGAAGCTGATTTCGAGATCGTCCCGGAAAGTCCCGATGCGGTCAATTTCCTCTATGTCGGCATGCTGCGCGACCTGAAGGGACCCGACATTTTCGTCGATGCCTTCGCCAAGACCGAGCGCCTGCTGAAGCGGCCGCTCTCGGCAATGATGATCGGCGATGGCCCCCAGAAGCAGAAATATCTCGACATGATGACATCACGCGGTCTCGGACGCCGCATCACCATGTTGCCGGCGATGAACATCCGCGAGGCCTTTGCAAGCTCGCAGAATGTCGTGGTGCCCTCGCGCGCCGAATCCATGCCCTATATCGTGCTCGAAGCCCTTGCCGCCGGCCGCACCGTAATCGCGTCGGACGTGGGCGGCATCTCCGAAGTGCTCGGCAAGGGCAGCGACGCTCTCATTCCCCCTGGCGACAGCGATGCACTGGCCAGGGCCATGGCGGAAAGCATCACCGTTCCGGGCTGGAAGGAGTCCCATCTCCCCGACCGCGCGAAATTCCATGCCGTCTTCAGCTCGAAGACGATGGCGTCGCGGATCACGGCGCTTTATCAGGAACTTGTCGGGCGTTGACGATTGCCATTTTTCGGCACCTTGCCTGCTCCTCTCGTAAGCGTTTCTTAGTTCCTTTGCTCTAGTCTGGCGCCCAAACGCGTTTTGAGTAAAAGAGCATGAATCAGGCAGACAAGAACGAAGACGAGTTCGACGTCGAGCGCCTGCGCAAGCAGGTCTCCGAGATCCGTACCATCAGTGCCGAGGAAACCACGTCGGGCAAGCGGCCGAGCCAGCCCGCCGAACTCAACGATTTCGCCAAGCGTGTGGCCGAGCAGTTCCGTGAGGAGAAGTTCTCGCCTGCAATGATGACCGGCCTTTTCAGGCTGGTCGACTTCGCCATGCTGTTTCTGATCGGCTGCGCCATCAGCTTCTCCTACGTGCAGGACGCGCGCGTGATGGCGCTCTACACGATCACCATCGCTGCCGGCGCGGCACTCAGCGTGCTCTTCATGCAGATGGCGGATTGTTATCAATTGCCGTTGCTGAGGGCGCCGAAATCATCGCTGCCGCAGCTCCTCGGTGCCTGGGCCCTGTCCTTCGCCGCGATGACCATGATGCTGTTCTTCTTCAAGGCGGGTGGGACCTATTCGCGCGTCTGGTTCGCCGCGTGGTTCATGTTGGGCGCCTCCTATCTCGTCGCCGAGCGTTACCTGCTGGCCTGGAGCCTCAGGCGCTGGCTGCGCAACGGCATGCTCGAGCGTCGCGCGGTCATCGTCTGTGGCGGCCAGCCCGCCCAGGAACTCATCCGCAACCTCGAAAGCCAGCCTGACAACGATATCCGCATCCTCGGCGTTTTCGACGACCGGCTCGACCGCCGCTCGCCGGATCTCGTCGCAGGCTATCCCAAGCTCGGCACGGCAACGGAACTGGTCGAGTTCGTGCGTGCCGCGCGCGTCGACATGCTGATCATCTCGCTGCCGATGACGGCGGAGAAGCGCATTCTCGATCTCTTGCGCAAGCTCTGGATTCTGCCGGTCGATATCCGGCTCGCAGCGCATTCGAGCAAGCTCAAGTTCCGCCCGCGCGCCTATTCCCATATCGGCAAGGTCGCGATGCTCGACGTGTTCGACCGCCCGATCAACGACTGGGATTCTGTCGCCAAGCGTATTTTCGACATCGTCTTCGCGACGATCGCCATCGCCTGCCTGTGGCCGGTCATGCTGGGCGCGGCGCTCGCCGTGAAGCTCACATCCAAGGGACCTGTTATCTTCAAGCAGAAGCGGCATGGCTTCAACAACGAAACGATCAACGTCTTCAAGTTCCGCTCGATGTACACGCATCTGTCCGACGTCACCGCCGCCAATGCCGTGACCAAAGGCGATCCGCGCGTGACGCCGGTCGGCCGCTTCATCCGCAAGACCTCGATCGACGAATTGCCGCAGCTTTTCAACGTGCTGACGGGCGGGCTTTCGCTTGTCGGCCCGCGTCCGCACGCTGTCCTCGCCCAGACGCATGACCGGGTCTATGCCGATGTCGTCGAGGGCTATTTCGCCCGCCACCGGGTCAAGCCTGGTGTCACCGGCTGGGCACAGATCAACGGCTGGCGCGGCGAGATCGACTCGGACGAGAAAATCCGTTTCCGCACGGCCTACGACCTCTATTACATCGAGAACTGGTCGCTCTGGTTCGATCTCAAAATCCTGTTCCTGACGCCGATCCGGCTGCTCAACACGGAAAACGCCTATTGACCGCGATCGGCGCCCCTCACGTTGGAGCGTTCAAGCCGGGCCTCGCAAGCATGCGGCTCGTCGGCTCCGGCCTCGTGGCGGTTGGCGTATTCCTGTCCGGCTTCGTCATCAACGAACCCGCGCCTTACGAAGTCTTCATGGCGCTGCTGATCGCCGGATGGTTCATCCTCGGCCTGCGAATTTCGCGCACGACGGGCCTCCTGCTCGCCTTCATGATGGTTTTCATGACCGGCGGGTTCCTGTCGCTGACCCAGATGACCAAGATCAGCGATGCGCCCATCTATATGGGCGTGTCGCTGTTTCTTTGTCTGTCTTCGGTCTTCTATTCAGCAATCATCGAGGATGACTGGCATCGGCTGAGGCTGATCTTCAACGCCTGGGCCGCCGCGGCGGTGCTCACGGCCCTGCTCGGCATTGCCGGCTATTTCAAACTTTTCCCCGGTTCGGAGATCTTCACGCTTTACGACCGGGCAAAAGGCGCCTTCCAAGATCCGAACGTGTTCGGACCGTTCCTGATCGCGCCGTCGCTTTACCTGATCCATTCCATGTTGATCGGCAAGATCGCGACATTCCCGATCAAGGCGTTCTCGTTGGCCGTCATCACGATCGGCGTCCTGCTCTCCTTCTCGCGCGCTGCCTGGGCGCTGTTCCTGTTCTCGGCGATGATGATGGTGCTGGTGATGTTCATCAAGGAACGCTCCGGCGCGTTCCGGTTAAAGATCATCGTGCTGGCGCTTGCCGGCGTGATCTTCGCGGTCCTCGCGCTGGTCGTCGCGTTGCAGATTCCACAAGTCGCCGATCTTCTCACCTCGCGCGCATCGCTCGAACAGGATTACGACAGCGGCCATCTCGGCCGCTTCGATCGCCACAAGCTCGGCTTTCTCGCCGCCATGAGCCAACCACTCGGCATCGGGCCGATGGTGTTCAGCACGATCTATCCCGAGGACGAGCACAATATCTGGCTGAAATCGCTGACCTCCTACGGCTGGCTCGGCTTCGTGTCCTATGTCGGCCTCGTCTGGACGACGATCTGGTTCGGTTTCCGCTATCTGCTGCGCGAGCGTCCCTGGCAGCCGTATCTGATGATCGCCTGGATCACCATCTGCGGCCACGAACTGATCGGCAATGTCATCGATACCGATCACTGGCGGCATCACTTTCTGCTGTTCGGCATCGTCTGGGGCTGCGCCGCACTCGAACACGGCTACCAGAAACGGCGCGCAAGGACGCCGGCATGACGATCCCCGACAAAGACCGCACGCTCGATATCCTGCAGGTGCTGGAACCAAGCGGCGGCGGATCGGGTCGTCATTTCGTCGATCTCTGCGGTGCGCTCACCAAATCCGGCCACCGTGTCACGGCGATCTATTCCCCTACCCGCGCCGAGCAGCGCTTCGTCGAGGAATTGACCGCGTTGCCGCTCAAATCCGTCATCGCCGTTCCGATGAGCCGCGCGCCCTCGCCTTCGGACTTTGCTGCCTGGCTGGCCATCAACCGGGTGATCCGCGAACAGGGACCTTTCGACATTGTCCACGGCCACAGTTCCAAGGCCGGCGCGCTGATCCGCCTCAGGCCTCCGGGCCGGCATATCCCGCGCATCTACACGCCGCATGCGTTCCGGACCATGGACCCGACGCTGGGCCAGGGCGGCCGGTGGATTTACGGCATGATCGAAAGCCTGCTCGGGCGGCATTTTTCCGATGCCGTCATCTGTGTATCGGAAGACGAGAAGAAGCATGCCGCAACCGCGCTCGGCATTCCGGAGCACCTGCTGCATATTGTCGTCAACGGCGTCGATCACCCCCCGTCGGTGGACAGGGACGAAATTCGCGGGCAACTCGGCGCAAGGCCCGAGAACTTCGTGTTCGGTTTCGTCGGCAGGCTTTCGCCACAAAAGGCGCCGGAGCGACTGATCGAGGCATTCCGGCGAATGGCGGCCGATCGCACCGATGTCGAACTCGCAATGGTCGGCTTCGGCGAATTGCTTGACGACGTCAAACTGCAAATCCTGGAGGCCGGCCTCTCGGACCGGGTGCATGTCACCGCCGAAATTCCGGGCTCCCAGGCGATGGGAGCATTCGACGCACTCGTCATGCCGAGCCGCTATGAGGCGATGTCCTACGTTATGCTGGAAGGCGCGGCAGCCGCGCTGCCCATGGTGCTTACCGATGTCGGCGGCGCGTCCACCGTTGTGGAACACGGCATCAGCGGCTTCATCGTGCCGAATGACGATGATCCACATGAGCTTGCTGAAGCCATGCATACGCTTTCCCATCCAATGAGCTATGCCCCATTGAAGAATGCAGCCGACGCCAGGAAGAACCGCTATTCACTGGATGTGATGGTTGAGCAGACCCTAGCGGTATACCGGCGTATCTTGATGACGAAATGATGGAACTTGCTTTGCGATGGAAATGCGATATGAAAAAAACGCATGCGGGAAGCACGGCATTCAAGACCCGCCCCGTGCTTTCCAGGCTTCCCTCAGACGGTGCAGAAGATATCGGCTTTGCTTGTGTTTGAGCGCCCAGACATCCGCCGTGATCTTCGCGAATTCATCGAGTGTTATATCGTAAGGCTCAGCGGCCGGCGGAAAATCGGCCTCGCCAAAGAGCGGATCAACCGGCAGTTCGCGGCCAAAATACTCTCTCGCAACGGCTCCGTTGCTGGCGCGCATTCGTTGTAGAAGCTCTTCCGCGAAGCCCGGCGGCAACGCCAGAGGCACACCCGAGTGCTTTATCTGGGCAACGACATCAGACAGATTTCCGCGTCGCATCAGATGGCTTTGGTCTCCGGCCCCGGCAAAAAATGTGTTGAGAATGCGAAGATACTCAACCTGTTTCGCGTCGAGCCGGGTGTTCAACGGAGTCTCCGGCTCGCTCCAGCCAATGTCTTCCGGTAGAGCCGCGGCGACCGCGAAGTCGTCAAGGATATCGCCGTTATGCAGATGGTTGAACAGTCTCGCTACGATGTTTTCTCGACCAAATACCGTTGCCCACCGCTGCAGGAGCTTTTCATAATCGAATCTCGCCGCAATAACGTCTGCCGAGGGGAAGCTGAGCCGCTGGGAGCTGCCGCTCCTCACTGCCGTCGAATACATGCTCAGCATGGCTTCGTCCTGCCGCCTGAGGTAGACGACGACCGTGATCGCCTCAGCCAATGGCGCCAGCATGTCCTTCAAGCGCCGGACCTCGTCCTCGTGAATCAGCCGGCTTGCGCAGTGCTCGTTGGAAAGAAGCACGGTCTCACAGCTGGATTCCGACACCTCGCGCGCCAACTCGTCGAAGAAGCCCGCCCTCAAGGCAAAAGCGTCCTCCGGGGATCCGACACCCGCCATCATCCGGATGTCGGTGCCACGCGCATCGTCCAGGGTGAATACCGCCAGCTTGATGTGGTTCGTATCGCCGGGCGCGTGAGGATAGAGCACGCCAGCATCCCGCAGGGCGTCTCTTGAATTGGCGAATGTCTGCTGGAGATAGGTCGAGGCGGTGTTTTCGACGCCGATATGCAGGATTAATCTTTTCATTGATGAGACATGACGCCTGCCCGCTGCGATGGTCCGGTTCTAACGAGCCGCCTTGACGATTGCAATGCGGACGTTCGGTTCGCCCGCTCGGTCGGTCTGCATTGAAAAAACGGAATTTGCCTCTTGCGCTTAAAAGCCGGAAAAGCTAACGAGTGCAAGCCTTCGGGCAGGGTCGGAGTGTAGCGCAGCCTGGTAGCGCACTTGACTGGGGGTCAAGGGGTCGTCGGTTCAAATCCGGCCACTCCGACCATTTCAAGCGATGACTTAGCCCCCATAAGTCACCAATCGAAAATCGATGAGTTGCGCCGCATGGGAAACCGTGCGGGATGCCCGGCGGATTCCCTAAAATCAAAAAGCCCGCCGTTGCGAGACAGCGGGCTCTGGTCTGGTCGCGACAACTTTCAATGCCTGGTGTCCGAAAACCTGTCCTGCGCGGTGCGTGCACACAGATCGTAGAGCTTGCCGGTATCCGTTGTACCGCTTTGATAAGCACGGATAACAAAGGCTCCGAATTGCTGCTGGCGCGCGATGTCGCGCGAAAACCAGGGTTCGGCGACGATCTTCTTGAAAACGTCCTGCACGACCTGGAATTCGTCGGATTGCAAAATACCCGGGTAATTCCTCATATGTCTCTCCCCATGCAGCATTAGAACGCTCGTATATAAGTAGGGAAGATTCAAGCGAATGCCAATGAAAAGTGATTGCGAAAAAGCTGCGTGCGATAGCGCACAGAGCTTCGCCAAAGACCTGGCTGGCAGATAGAGTTGCGGCTCAGATCCTCGACTGAAGCAGGACCTGTTCGGCTGCGATCAATTGGCGCGCCACGTCGCTGATCTCCATTTCGAACTTCTCGAAATTGGTTGCGCGTGGGTTGACCGCGTATGGAAATTTCGCGGCCTTGGCCGCCTCGACCAGAAAAAGCCGCGCCATATCGTCGGAGATATAGCCCTTCAGCGCGCGCGAACAGCCGACAACGGCGTGCTTGTAGCTCCGACTGTCCTTTGCCGGCCACTTTTCAAGCAGGCAACGGGCTGCCTCACGGGTGTTGGAAATCCGGACATATTCGCGCTTGTCGCCCGCGATCTCGATATAGACAACTTTTGTCCACTCTGCCGTCCTCATGCGGCTCCCCTTTTCGTCATAGAGTCATTCTATGGCGACAGGTCTAGCGCGCCTTGCTTGCACGAGGATTGCATCCACGGCAGCTCCTTCACGAGCGCCTTCCACATTATCGCGAGACGGAACTTTTCTCGCAATCGCGCGTTGTATTGCCAGCGTTCATTCAGGAGTCGATCATGCTGGTCCAATATTGGGAATATCCTGTCGACCTTCAACTGGGCGGGATCGGTAACAAGCGTACGATCACCGCCACATGCTTTGCCTGCGAATGCCTGCTCACATCATGGCCCGGGGAACGCAGCCCCGCCTATTGCCGGGCGCTGAATATGTGCCTGGATGCAATGGATGGGAAGGTGCCGCAGGGCGCGGCGCGTCGCGCCTTTATCGAAGCGGCCGCCGAGGCAGACGTTCTAAGACGCGTGCATTGATCAAACAGATTACAGCTAAAGGCGGTCAGCGAACCTGATCGAGCAGACGCTTGCATTCAAGCAGGTCGAACAATGCTTCCTGCAGCAGCGCCCGGTCTTCCTTGCCGATCATGTTGCCCGTTGCCGAGAAGTCCTGATCCTCGCCACTACCGATCAAGCCGAAAAAGCGCCGGTTCGTCGGCGCCTTCGGCCGCCCGACGATCTGGTCGTCGTCAAAGGCAACATTCTTCTGCTGATTCTGCTGATTCTGCGGGACGCGCGTGTCGTCGTCGGCTTCGCTTTGGGCGGCAAGCGCCTCCATGGTCGCGAGATCGCCAGAAGCAGCAGCGGCGACGAATTTATTGCCGTTGTTTTTCAGGAGTTTCTGCACGCCCTTGATCGTATAGCCATGATCATAAAGCAGATGCCGGATGCCTTTCAGCAGTTCGACGTCGTCCGGCCGATAGTAACGCCGGCCGCCACCGCGCTTGAGCGGCTTGATCTGCGGAAAGCGCGTCTCCCAGAAACGCAGGACATGCTGGGGAAGGTCGAGGTCGTCGGCGACCTCACTGATCGTCCTGAATGCGTCGGGACTCTTTTCCATCAGTTAGAGCTCTTCATTGTTAAATGGCAGGCTCTCGTCAAGCCTTCTTGGCCTTGCGGCTCAGATGGCTTTTCAGGATGCGGCTCTTGAGCACGTTGGACGCCTTGAAGGTCATGACGCGGCGGGGTGAAATCGGCACTTCCTCGCCGGTCTTGGGATTGCGTCCTATCCGCTCGTTCTTCGCGCGCACCTGGAAGGTAGCAAAGGAAGAGAGCTTGACGCTCTCACCCCGGACGATCGCGTTACAAACCTCGTCAATGATAGTCTCGACGAGCTGGGCGGATTCGGTGCGCGACAAGCCCACCTTGCGGAAGACCGATTCTGCCAGATCCGCCCTCGTCACAGTCTTGCCGCTCATGATCCCCCGCTTATCATTCACTGATTAAAGTGGATTTTTCGGGAGAGTATTGTTGTTGGCGGTTCGGGTCAAGCGGCATCGTGAACACGCGTATGATACTGTAATGATTACCACCGCAGCAAAACCGAGCCCCAGGTGAAGCCGCCGCCCATGGCCTCCAGGAGCACGATATCGCCTTGCTTGATGCGGCCATCGCCGGCAGCGGCGGCGAGGGCCAGAGGGATCGAGGCGGCCGACGTATTGCCATGCTGGTCGACCGTCACGACGACCTTCTCCATCGGAATTCCGAGCTTCCTGGCCGAGCCTTCGATGATGCGGACATTGGCCTGGTGCGGCACCAGCCAGTCAATGTCCTCGACTTCGAGAGCGGTCGCGTTCAGGGCATCGTAAACGACGTCGGTGATCATGCCGACGGCATATTTGAAGACCTCGCGGCCCTCCATCTGGATAAAGCCCGCCTGGCCCGTGGTCGATGGACCGCCATTGACGTAGAGCTTGTCCTTATGGCTGCCGTCGGACCTCAGATGCGAAGTCAGGATGCCACGGTCGCCGACCGTGCCCTGCCCTTCCTCGGCCTCCAGCACCAGCGCGCCGGCACCGTCGCCGAACAGCACACAGGTCGTGCGGTCGCTCCAGTCGAGAATACGCGAAAAGGTTTCGGCGCCGATCACTAGGACGCGCTTCGCCATGCCGCCACGGATATAGAGGTCGGCCGTCGACATGGCGTAGACGAATCCCGTGCATACTGCCTGGATGTCGAATGCGGCGCCGTGCTTCATGCCGAGCCGGTTCTGGATATCGACCGCACTGGCGGGAAACGTGTTGTCGGGCGTCGAGGTCGCCAGGATGATCAGGTCGATGTCGTCAGGCGTCAGGCCGGCATTATCGAGTGCGGCGCGCGCGGCCGCTTCGCCGAGGGACGCCGTTGTCTCGGTTTCATCGGCGATGTAGCGCTGGCGGATGCCGGTGCGCTGTACGATCCATTCGTCAGTGGTATCGACCCTGGATTCCATTTCACGATTGGTCAGCACATGCTTTGGCAGAGCCGAGCCAAAGCCGCGGACCACTGATCGGATCATACTCAATTCAAACAATCCCTGTCGCCGTTTCCTCCTCAACGTCCGACGGCGGCACGATGAGGGCATGAAATTTCTTCAAATCGGCTTCAATCTTATCGAAAAGCCCATTTCGGACCATGTCATAGCCCACCTTAATGGCTGCGGCATAGCCCTCGCCATCCGTTCCGCCATGACTTTTTATGACAATCCCATTCAATCCGAGAAAGACGCCGCCATTGACCTTGCGGGGGTCCATTTTCTCGCGAACCCGTTCGAAAGCGCTTCTTGCCAGCAGGTAGCCGATCCTGGCCGTCCAACTGCGCATGATCGATTCCCTGAGATATTCGGCAATCTGGCGCGCAGTGCCCTCGGCCGCCTTGAGCGCGATATTGCCGGTAAAGCCCTCGGTCACGACAACATCGACCGTACCCCTGCCGATATCGTCGCCCTCGACGAACCCCCTGTAATCGATGGTATCGAGATTGGCTTCACGCAGCAGGCGACCGGCCTCCTTGACCTCTTCCTGCCCCTTGATCTCCTCCACGCCGACATTGAGCAGACCCACTGTCGGCCGCTTGACTTCGAAGAGCGCCCGCGCCATCGCGCCGCCCATGATCGAATAGTCGAGAAGCTGCTGCGAATCCGCGCCGATCGTTGCACCGATATCCAGCACGATGCTCTCGCCGCGCTTGGTCGGCCAGATGCCGGCAATCGCCGGGCGCTCGACATTGGCCATGGTGCGGAGACAGAATTTCGACATCGCCATCAAGGCCCCGGTATTGCCCGCCGAGACCGCGACATCGGCCTCCTTGAGCTTGACGGCCTCGATCGCCTTCCACATCGACGAGGTGTACCGCCCGCGGCGCAGTGCCTGGCTGGGCTTCTCGTCCATCCGGATGGCGACTTCGCAATGGCGGAAGTCTGCCTTGGCCCGGAGCTTCGGAAACCGGTCGAGTATCGGCCTGCAAGCCGCTTCCTGCCCGTAGATGATGAATTCGATGTCAGGCTCGCGATCGAGCGCAATGGCTGCGCCCGCGATACAGACTTCCGGGCCGATATCGCCCCCCATCGCATCGATCGATATCTTGACCACGCTTGCGTCTTCCTTATTGATTTGGCCGATCTGCCGGCCCGATTATGCTTCCATGGCGAAACGCAGGCATCACCAGACGCGCCGCTATATCATTCGCCCTTCAGGCTTTTGAGCACCGCGAAGGGAGATGGCTTGCTGACCTCCTCCGGATCGCCCTCGACATGGTTTGTGAACGCGACACCCGGCTTGCGCGGATAGGGATCGAGTGCCATGGAGACGATCTCGGAAACTATCGCGCCCACATCGATCGTGTCGCCGGTGAAGGATCCTGGAAGGTCCGGACCATCCGGGTCGATCACGATCTCGCCCTGATCATTGGCGGCAATGCGCGCCAGCGGCGATCCTTCGGGCACGAATATCTCATCCAGCTCCTCGTCGATGACTTCGGAAACGGGATCGAGCGTCACGACACAAGCCTGGGTGGCTTCTGCATGCACAGTGCCGAAAACCCTGACGCCGTCTTTTTTCCATCGCCGCAGCTTGAGGTCCGCCGACAGCGCCTCGACACCGACAATCTCCCAGAGCCTGGCCAAGGCCCCGCGCTCCACGGCATTGGCCTCGATATGGACTTCAAGCGCATTGTGCGAAATCTGGCCGACCTTCACGCGATGGCTGAAGGGCGGCGGACTGGATACGTCCGTTGTCATGCTTCCTCCTGTTCCATCCCGGCGAGATGCGCCTCGCCGCTCCTGAGGATGGATTCGGGCACGCTCTTCAATTCTTCTTCTGCCCTCAGCATATAGTGTGCGAGCCGGTGCATAGAAAGCGTCTTGTCGGCGTTTTCCGGATGAATATTCCGCTTGAGCGCCGCCTCCAGCGCGATTTCATCGGCATTCTCCAAAGCCCGGGCATAGGAATCAAGCCGGCCATAGAACATGCCGGCCAGTTTCTTCATCCGTTTCGGCACGCCATTGTCGCCAATGCCGAGTTCACGCATGGAGTGGTCGAGGTCCTCGAAGAATGCCTCGACAACGTCCTGCGCGATCGCCTTCACATCATCGCTGGCGCCTGCCGTGCGGCGGAAATACAGAATCAACGCGACCGAAAGCATCTCGAAGCGGCCCATCACCGTATCGGGCACATTCATGGTTTCGAAGAAGGCCGGCGCACGGGCAGCTGTTGTCAGAATACCATACTGGCGAACCATGATGGCTTGGTTCACCTTATTTTTGCGGAACAGTCTGAAAATCATCAATTTGCCCTGATTTGGCGTTCTGAAATCCGATGCAATCGCGGACGGCTTGTTGCATCCTTAAAGAAGCTGGTTTACCGAAGCAGGCACGAAAAGCAATGGCGCAGGCTTATTCAGGGAAACTGCGTCTCTTCGATGGCAGATGAGACGAAATGGCGGCCGACCCAGTCCGCCGGGCGACGATCTTGGGAGATAGCGTTGGGAATTGAAGTCAAGAATAACCGCACCCTGAAGGCGAGCGGCATCATTACAGCCGTCCTTGCCGCGACGGTTTCGCTGTCGTCGTGCCAGGGCGTAGGCGATACGATCCAGAATGGCTATGTCGTCGACGAGCAGACGCTGGCGCTGGCGCCCGTCGGCTCCAGCCGCGAACAGGTGCTGCTGTCGCTCGGCTCGCCATCGGCATCGGCGACCTTCGACAACGAGGTCTTTTATTATATCTCGCAGAAGCGCACCCGCATGGCGGCCTTCATGAAGCCGAAGCTCGTCGAGCAGAGCATCCTGGCAGTCTATTTCAACAAGGATGGCGAAGTCGACCGGCTGGCGAACTACAAGCTGGAAGATGGCCGCGTGATCAACATGCTCGGCCGCACGACCCCGACCGGCGGCTCGGAAATGACCTTCCTGATGCGGCTGCTCAAGGGTGGCGTCAATCCGGCCAACGCTGCGGCACAGTTGCTCAACCAGAATCGCGGCCAGAAGTACTAATTCACGAACGGAGACGCTGGCTCGCCCGCTTCTCTTTGTTACTCAACAAAAACCGCGCCGGATCGCTCCGGCGCGGTTTTTCATTTTGCTAAAATCAACCAGCCAGCACGGCGAGCAGCAGCAGGGCCACGATGTTGGTGATCTTGATTGCCGGATTGACGGCGGGACCTGCCGTATCCTTGTAGGGATCGCCGACGGTATCGCCGGTCACCGAGGCCTTGTGGGCTTCGGAGCCTTTCAGGTGCTTGACGCCGTCCTTGTCGACGAAGCCGTCCTCGAAACTCTTCTTGGCATTGTCCCAGGCGCCGCCGCCCGAGGTCATCGAGATGGCCACGAACAGGCCATTGACGATGACGCCGAGCAGCGAGGCACCGAGCGCCGCGAAGGCCGAAGCCTTGGAACCGGATATCAGCAGCACGCCGAAATAGACGACGAGCGGCGCCAGAACCGGCAGGAGCGACGGCACGATCATTTCCCTGATCGCGGCCTTGGTGAGCAAGTCCACCGCACGGCCGTAGTCTGGCTTTTCGGTGCCCGCCATGATGCCCGGCCGTTCCTTGAACTGCCGGCGTACTTCCTCGACGATCGCGCCGGCCGCGCGGCCAACGGCCGTCATCGCGATGCCACCGAACAGGTAAGGGATGAGGCCGCCGAAGATCAGGCCGGCGACGACATAGGGGTTGGAGAGATCGAAGGAGATCGTGCCGACATCCGCGAAATACGGATATTGCGTCCCGTTCGCCGCGAAATACTTCAGGTCGTTTGAGTAGGCCGCAAACAGCACCAGGGCGCCAAGGCCGGCCGAACCGATCGCGTAACCCTTGGTGACCGCCTTGGTGGTGTTGCCGACCGCATCGAGCGCATCGGTCACCTTGCGAACCTCGGGATCGAGATGGCTCATTTCCGCAATGCCGCCAGCATTGTCCGTGACCGGACCGAAGGCGTCGAGCGCCACGATCATGCCGGCGATGCCGAGCATGGAGGTGACCGCGATACCGGTGCCGAACAGGCCGCCAAGCTGATAGGTGGCTATGATGCCGAACACGATGACGATCGCCGGAAGCGCGGTTGACTCAAGGGAAACCGCGAGACCCTGGATGACATTCGTGCCATGTCCGGTAACGGAAGCCTGGGCAATCGAGTTCACCGGCCGCTTGTTGGTGCCGGTATAGTATTCAGTGATCACCACGATGAGTGCCGTGACGACCAGGCCCACGAGGCCGCAAAAGAACAGGTTGGCGCCATTGACCATCTCGCCTTCCTTGCCGAAATCCCCAAAGCCCACGGTCAGCCAGGTGGCGCCGGCAAGTGCGATGATCGACAGCACGCCGGTGACGATCAGTCCCTTGTAGAGGGCGTTCATGATGTTGTTGTCGGAACCGAGCTTGACGAAGAAGGTGCCGATGATCGAGGTGATGATCGAGCCGCCGCAGATGGCGAGCGGATAGATCATCGCAGCTTCCAGCGAGGGCGTTCCGGCGAAGAAGATCGCCGCGAGAACCATCGTTGCGACAACCGTCACGGCGTAGGTTTCAAAGAGGTCGGCCGCCATGCCGGCGCAATCGCCGACATTGTCGCCAACGTTATCGGCGATGGTCGCAGGGTTGCGAGGATCGTCTTCCGGAATGCCGGCCTCGACCTTGCCGACGAGGTCGCCGCCAACGTCGGCGCCCTTGGTGAAGATGCCGCCGCCGAGACGGGCGAAGATCGAGATCAGCGAAGCGCCGAAGCCGAGCGACACCAGTGCGTCGATAACATCGCGGCTACCGCGCTCGTGGCCCATGACGTCGGTCAGTGCCCAGTAATACACGGCGACGCCGAGAAGGGCGAGGCCTGCCACCAGCATGCCGGTGATGGCGCCGGATTTGAAGGCGATGTCAAGGCCGGCGGCCAGGCTCTTGGACGACGCTTGCGCGGTGCGCACATTAGCGCGGACCGAGACATGCATGCCGATGAAGCCCGCGGCACCCGAAAGAACCGCACCGATTAGGAAGCCGAAGGCCGCTTCCGCCGACAGAAGGAAGAATGCGAGAATGAAAACAACGACGCCGACAATCCCGATGGTCATATATTGACGTGTCAGGTAGGCCTGCGCGCCCTCCCTGATATAGCCCGCAATTTCCTGCATGCGGGCATTGCCCTGATCGGCCGCGAGGACCGACTGGGTTGCCCAGATCGCATAGACTACGGACAACAGTCCGCAAACTATGACGGCAAACATGATGCTCATTCCTCAATTCCTCCAAATTTGGCAGGGACGCGCCCTGCCTAAAGACTGCCGCGGCCGCCCGGCAAATACTCCCCTATGCGCAGGCGTGCGGAACCGCGGGCGAGATTGCTTGCTGCAAAATGCCGCGTCAAGTATCCCCATGCCCATTCGTTGGCACGGGCGCAAAGAATTCAGTAGTTTTGCTTAAAATGTTTAGGCGCGATCGCCCGCAGCCATTTTCCGGCGCGACAGGAAGAACAGAAGCACCAGTCCCGTGATGGCCAAAGGCCACACCGGCAGAATCATCCCCGCCCAGCCGAACGCGTTGAACACCAGCCCGGAGGCAAAGGAAGCAAGCGCTACGGAAGAGAACAGGATAATGTCGTTGAAGCCCTGCACCTTGTCGGCCTCACTCGGCCGGTAGCTCGAAGCGACAATCGCCGTCGAGCCGATGAAGCCGAAATTCCAGCCGATGCCGAGCAGGATCAGCGCGCCCCAGAAATTCCACAGTTCGACGCCGGCGTGGGCAACGACAGCACAGACCATCAGGATGGCGAGACCAGCGGCGACCACCCTCTCCGCGCCGAAACGATTGATCAACTTGCCGGTGAAGAAGCTCGGCCCGAACATGCCGAGCACATGATACTGAATGCCATAGAAGGACTCCACATTGGAGAAGCCGCATTCGTGGACCATGGCAAGCGGTGCGCCGGTCATCATGAAAGTCATCAGGCAATAGGATGAGATGCCGCAGAACATACCGGTCATGAACCCCTGGGTCATGACGATCTCGGACAGCGACCGTGCCGGTTCCGTGCTGGCAGCCGTATGGTCAGTGAGCGTGGGCAGCCTCAGGAACAGCATGACCGCCGCCGCAATAAGTCCCAGCGGCACGAACATCATGAAGGCACCGGCATAGGGCACGGTTTCGAACAGGTTCTCGGTGTAGATCGCGAGCTGCGGTCCCAGAAGACCTGAAATGATGCCGCCCGCCAGGATCCAGGAGATGGCTGTCGCCTTGTAATTCGTGGGCGATGCATCGGCCGCGGCAAACCTGATCTTCTGGGTAAAGCCCGCCGAGAAGCCGCAGACCATGAAGCCTGCAATCATCAGCCAGAAATTTTGCTGGAAGACCGCGATCGTGGCGATGAGGCCACTGATCGCCATGACGCAGGCCCCTGCGGTGAAGCCGAGCTTTCTTCCGAAATAGCGCGCCGCGACGGCAACGCCCATGGCGCCAAGCGCGGTGCCGACATTGAACCCCGTGAGTGGCGCTGTCGCCAGGCCCTTGTCGTCGCCCAGCATCTGGTAGGCGGCAAGGCCACCCGCCGCAAACGCGATCGGCGGCGCGCTGCCCAATATTGCCTGTGCCACAGTCAGCAGCGCGACGTTGCGCTTGGCCGAGCCGAGGTCGATTTCGCTACCCGCACCCGCCACTGCTGTCATGAGATATCTGCCTTACTTTTTGTCGCCGCGGACTTTTCGCGCCACGGAATCGAGCACCGCGTTTACGAGCTTCGGCTCATCCTCGCTGAAGAAGGCATTGGCGATCTCGACATATTCCGTGACGATCACCGCCACCGGCACATCCTTGCGCTCGATCAGCTCGAACACGCCTGCCCGCATGATGGCGCGGATGGTGGCATCGAGACGTGAGAGCGGCCAGCCCTCGATCAGGGAGTCGGCGATCAACGGATCGAGCGAGCGCTGGTCCTTGACGACGCCCGCGACGATCGAGCGGAACCAGGACGCGTCAGCCTTCAGATATTGGTCGCCATCGACTTCCTGGCCGAGCCGGAAGTTCTCGTATTCGGAGACGATCTCCAGCACGCCGGTGCCCGACAACTCCATCTGGTAGAGTGCCTGCACGGCGGCCAGCCGCGCGGCCCCGCGCTGATTGGCCTGCTTGATTTCGTCCTTGGGTAGATCACCAGCCATGTCAGGCGCCGAATTTCTTCTTGAGCGCGATCATGGTCAGCGCGGCCTTTGCGGCAAAGCCCCCCTTGTTGAGGTCCTTGAGCTTGGCGCGGCGCCAGCCCTGCTCGTCGTTCTCGACGGTCAGGATGCCATTGCCGATGGCAAGCGACTCGCTGACGGCGAGGTCCATCAGAGCGCGCGAGGATTCGTTGGCGACGATGTCGAAATGATAGGTCTCGCCGCGAATGACCATGCCGAGCGCGACGAAACCATCGTAATGCGTGCCGTCATTGTCGGCGCCGTCGAGCGCCATGGCGATCGCCGCGGGGATTTCCAGCGCACCGGGCACAGTGACGACATCATACGTCGCGCCGGCTTCCTTGATCGCCTCGGTCGCACCCTCCAGCAGGGCATCAGCCATGTCGTCATAGAAGCGCGCTTCGACGATCAGGAGATGGGGGGTATGCTTTTTCTTGGACATGAACATTCCTCAAAGGACGGCAGGATGCGAATTGCCTCATAATTGAGCGGGGTAAAACCACGGACAGGCGGGGTTGGCAAGTGAATTCTCGGAATGTCACACCCTCCAAAATAAGAACGATCCGTCAATGGAGTAGCTTTGCAAATCGCGCGGCTTGCCCTAGTGTTGACTTGAAATTGCCAATTTGCCGCCAGGAGTACGACATGAACCGCTCGCTCACAATCACGCTCGCATTGCTGGGCTCCCTCATCGCTGGCGGTGCTTACGCCCAGTCGACGACGTCTGATCCAACAGGCATCAAAGTCATCGACGAGCCGACGATCACCCAGCAGCGCGGTGCAGTCGGCCAGAATAACTACAGCTCGGTTCCGAGGAACCAGCGCAACTACTGGAACAGCGGCCCGCTTCTCGACCTCAACCTCGATGGCCAGGTCGACTAGTAAATTTCCGGGCTTCGGCCGATCGATCGATGATGAGGGCGCCCGATAGACCGGGCGCCATTTTTGTCTTTGACTGCTGTTAGTCGAATTCCTTGAGCCTCGCCGCGTAGCGCGCCATCGTATCAGCCTCGAAATTCACGAAATCGCCAGCCTTGCGGTCGCCCCAGGTGGTGACTTCAAGCGTGTGGCGGATCAGCAGCACGTCGAACAGGTCGCCATCGACCTTGTTGACGGTGAGCGACGTGCCGTCGAGCGCGACGGAGCCCTTCTGAGCGACGAATTTCGCATGCCCCGCTGGCGCCCGCAGCGTATAGCGGACGGCGTCACCCTCCTCCTCGACCGAGACGATCTCCGCCATCCCATCGACATGGCCGGAGACGATATGGCCGCCAAGTTCGTCGCCGATCTTCAACGAGCGCTCCAGGTTGAGGCGAGTGCCTTCCTGCCAGGCGCTTATCGTGGTCAGCCGCAATGCCTCTTCCCAGGCCTCGGTTTCGATCCAGCGCTCGTTGGAGCCGGTCTCAGGCAATCCCGTTACAGTGAGGCACACCCCGGCATGGGCGACCGAAGCGCCGATGACAATCGTCGCGGGATCCTCGTTGGTCAGCACGCGCAGCTTGATGCCCTCGTTGAGCGGGGTGATCTTGTCGACTGTGCCGATGTCGGTGACGATGCCTGTGAACATGATCTATGCCTTTATATATTCGTGAAGCCGGTCGGCGCCGAACACGGAATCCGCCCGCAATCTGAAGCCTTCCAGCAGTGTATTACGCGTCACAGGCGACGCGATGCCATCTTCGCCGACGATGATATCGGACGAAAACAGAATGATGCGGTCAACCAGTCCCTGCGCGAGAAATGCCATTGCGGCCCGCCTGCCGCCCTCGACGATGAGGGAGGAGAAGCCACGCGCGGCCAGCATTTCCAGCAATATCTGGTAGTCCGGGCCAGTGATATCAAGCACCTCGGCGCCGGCGGCCTCAAGCGCCCTGCGCCGCGCCGAATCCGCGCCGGGACTTCCGGCAATCAGCAGCGCATGCCCCTGCCGGATGCCCGCGACGAGTTTCGACGAAAGCGGCATCTCCAATTGCCGATCGAGCACCACCCGCATCGGTGAACGGTCCTCCAGCCCCGGCAGCCGGCAGGTCAGGTCCGGATCATCCGCGAGCACCGTACCGATACCAACCAGTATCGCGTCGCTCTCGGCCCTCAGTATATGCGACTGCGCACGCGCCTCGCCGCCGGTGATCGCAACCTGTCCCTCGCCTTGCCGACCGATCATGCCATCGGCGGAAACGGCAAGCTTCAGAGTCACTTGCGGCCGTTTCCTGCGCTGCCGATTCATATAGGCTTCAAGTTGAGCTTCAGCATGAGCCTCCAGCACGCCGGCAACCACGTCGATGCCCGCCTCGGTCAGCATCCGAAGCCCCCAGCCCGATACGCGCGGGTCGGGATCCGTCGCGGCCACGACGACGCGCGCCACGCCATAGGAAATCAACGCTTCGGCACAGGGCGGCGTCTTGCCGTGATGCGAACAGGGTTCGAGCGTCACATAGGCCGTGGCGCCGCGCGCTGCTTCACCTGCATCGGCGAGCGCCTGGGTCTCGGCATGCGGCCGGCCGGCGCGCGCGGTGACGCCGCGCCCGACGATTGCACCGTCCTTGACGATCAGGCAGCCGACCGATGGATTGGATCCAGTCGCGCCGAGATGCCAGCGGGACAGGCGGATGGCGGCAGCCATGAAGCGCTCGTCTTCACGCCGCAAGTCATCCATCTCTAGCGCTCGCTACCCGGGTCGCGGGCGATCTTCGCCGAGATCTGGGTGATCGCCTCGGAGAAATCCTCGATATGCGTAAAATCGCGATAGACCGAGGCATAGCGGACGAAGGCCACATCATCCAGGCTTTTGAGCGATTCCAGCACCTGCGTACCGATATCCTCCGACGAGATTTCCGTTTCGCCCGAACTTTCCAGCCGTCGGATGATGCCGGAGACGGCGCGCTCGATGCGGTCGCGGTCCACCGGGCGCTTCCTGAGCGCGATCTCGAAGCTCCTGACCAGCTTGTCGCGCTCGAAGGGCACCTTGCGCCCGGATTTCTTGAGCACGGTCAGTTCGCGGAGCTGCACGCGCTCGAAGGTGGTGAACCTGCCGCCGCAATCGGGGCAGATGCGCCGGCGCCGGATCGAGGAACCATCCTCGGCGGGCCGGGAATCCTTGACCTGTGTGTCTTCCGAATTGCAGAACGGGCAGCGCATGGGAACCTTGCCGTTGGTGAGTCGCTGCCAGTCACTTAACGCTCTCGAACCCGGCCTACAAGAGGCGCAGCCTTTGCAATCGCGGCCAGCTACGATTTCATGTGTGCACCGCGGCGAGCCACGCTTGACACGTCAATGCTTTTGGCAAGTATGCAAGCCGGATGCGGGACCGAACAGGAATCAGCACGCTTGGCTTCGAGAACGATCGAAATCATCTACTTCGATGCCGGCGGCGGCCACAGGAATGCGATGCATGCGCTGTCGCGCCTGATCGGGAAGCGGCATCCCGACTGGCGGATCGTTCCCGTCGACCTTCAGAAGCTGCTCGAGCCCATCGATCCGGTCCATCGCCTGACGCGGCGGGTCACCGGGTCGCTGCAGCGCCTGCTCGTGCCGATGGCGCCCAGGCTCCATCTCTCGGGTTTCCAGGCGCAGGATATCTACAATACGGCATTGAAACGCGGCACCACCCGAGGACTCGGTGCAATCCTGCCCATCCTGCAAGGCTTCGTTCGCCGCTATTCGCAGGAGATCGAACAGCTTCTTGTCGATCGCTGGCGTGATCCGGAGACACCCAGACCCGATCTTGTCCTGTCGGTCATCCCCAATTTCAACCGCGTGATCTTCTGTGCGCTGCGCGCCTTCGCCTCCGACATCCCCTATCTCACCGTAATGACCGACATGGTCGATTACCCGCCGCAATTCTGGATGGAGGATCAGGACCAGTTCATGGTCTGCGGCACGCCGAAGGCCGCCAAACAGGCACGCGCGACCGGCTTTTACGCCGAGGACAGGATTTTCGAAGTTTCTGGCATGATCCTGAAGGAGGGCTTCTATCAGCCGCCGCAATCAAGTGGCATGAGCCTGACTGGCCTCGGCCTCTCGGACAAGCGCGCGACGGCGCTGATCATGTTCGGCGGCAACGGCTCGTTCGCCGCGACCCATACGATCCTCGGGCAGTTCGAGAAATCCGGACTGGACATCCAGACGATCGTCATGTGCGGCAATAACAAGAAGCTCCTCGACAGCCTCAGGCTGCGCGCCAACTGCCATCCGGTCGGCTTCGTCGACAATGTCGCGGATTATCTGCGGCTCGCGGATTTCTTCATCGGCAAGCCCGGCCCCGGCAGCCTGAGCGAGGCCATATTCACCGCCTGCCCCGTCATCATCGAGCGCAATGCCAGCACACTGCCGCAGGAGCGTGCCAATGTCGAATGGGTGCGCGACAACGGGCTAGGCATCGTCGTCCGCACCTTCCGCAAGGACATCGCGGGTGCCGGCGAACGCATGCTGAGGGACTTAAGCCGTTACAAAGCCAATATCGTGGCAAACATCCCCGAGAACCAGGCGGTGTTCGAGATCGCCGACATCGTCGAGCGGATCGTGGCTACACCGGCGGTCCGTACCGTGCGGCTCGCGTCGTCACTTGCCATCGGGGGCTGACGAAGCCCGACGCGCCCCGATCGAGCGCGCCGGATTTCTTCGATCTTACATATAACCATACATAGGGAAACGGTCGGTGAGCGCCACGACCTTTTCACGCACGCGTGCTTCGGTCGCCGCGTTGCCTTCGTCTGAATTGGCTTCACGCAATCCGTCGAGCACTTCGACGATCAGGTTGCCGATCTCGGTGAATTCGGCTTCCTTGAAACCGCGTGTCGTGCCAGCCGGCGTGCCGAGACGGACGCCCGAGGTCACGAAGGGCTTTTCCGGATCGAAGGGAATGCCGTTCTTGTTGCAGGTGATATAGGCGCGGCCGAGTGCGGTTTCGGCGCGCTTGCCCGTGGCGTTCTTCTTGCGCAGATCGACCAGCATCAGGTGGTTGTCGGTGCCGCCGGAGACGACATCGAGGCCGTTGGACTTCAGCGAGGCGGCAAGCGCCTTGGCGTTCTTGACCACCTGGGCCGCATAATCCTTGAATTCCGGCTTCAGCGCTTCACCAAAGGCCACGGCCTTGGCAGCGATGACATGCATCAGCGGGCCGCCCTGGAGGCCGGGGAAGACCGCTGAATTGAACTTCTTCGCCAGATCCTCGTCGTTGGTCAGGATCATGCCGCCGCGCGGGCCGCGCAGCGACTTGTGGGTCGTGGTTGTCGCGACATGGCAATGCGGGAACGGCGACGGATGCTGGCCACCGGCGACGAGACCGGCGATATGGGCCATATCGACCATCAGGTAGGCACCGACCGAGTCGGCGATCTCGCGGAACTTCTGCCAGTCCCAGATGCGGGAATAGGCGGTGCCGCCGGCGATGATCAGTTTCGGCTTGTGCTGTTCGGCCTTCCGGGCCACGTCTTCCATGTCGAGCAGATGGTCTTCTTCGCGCACGCCGTAGGAAACGACGTTGAACCACTTGCCGGACATGTTGACCGGCGAGCCGTGTGTCAGGTGGCCACCCGAATTGAGGTCGAGGCCCATGAACGTGTCGCCAGGCTGCAGCAGCGCGAGGAACACGGCCTGGTTCATCTGCGAACCGGAATTCGGCTGGACATTGGCGAAACCGACGCCGAACAGCTGCTTGGCGCGGTCGATGGCGAGTTCCTCGGCGATATCGACATACTGGCAGCCGCCGTAATAGCGCTTGCCCGGATAGCCCTCGGCATATTTGTTGGTCATGATCGAGCCCTGCGCCTCGAGCACCGCGCGGGACACAATGTTCTCCGACGCGATCAGCTCGATCTCGTGGCGTTGCCGACCGAGTTCCTTGGAGATCGCGCTTGCTATGGCGGGATCGGCATCGGCAAGCGTGCGGGTGAAAAAGGCGTCGTTGGCGCTCATGTCTTCGATCTCTCTCCGGGATAGGTGACCTGACTGTCGCTCAGGGTCTTAGCGGGAGAGGCCGTCAAGGGCAAGACGGTTTGCGCCGGGCGATGTGGCACTTGCGTCTTACATTAGAAAGCGGGCCTCCGGCACATAGATATACGTGCCGGAGGCCGGGGCATATGCCATTATCAAAGCGCATAGTTGAAGTCGTTGCGCTCCATCGACTCGATGTCGGAATTCTCGAACTTCGCGATGTAGGTCAGGCCGTCGGCCTCTGTGCCGTTGGCATCGAACCACAGTTCGCCGTCATCGCCATCGAAAATGAACTGGGCATGCGTGCCTTGGGCGGTTGCGCTGTCCGAGTTCCTGAGTTCGTCGATATCGAAGGTTTTGCCGAGACCAAAATCCGACAGATCGATGAAGAACATGTCGGCTCCTTCTTCGAAGCCGATGATCGTATCGTAGCCGCTGTGGTTTTTCAGGACGGCTTCGGTATCACCGAAAGTCATGATCAGCGTGTCGAGGCCGTCATCGCCCTGGATGCGACCACCGTCATCATGGCTCATGAAGTCACCACCGCCAATAAGCTGGTCATTGTTATCGCCGCCCCGGGCGAAACCGCCGAGACCTGCCTGCAGGGTATCGCCGTAGTCGCTGCCGATCACGTTTTCGACGCCGTTGAACTTGTCGCCAGCCGCACCTTGGTCGGACGCATTGGCGGCGAGCTGGGCGGTGACCTTCTCCGTGGAGCTGGAGTAGTCGACAGTGTCCTTGCCGCGTCCGCCGAAGAATTCGTCGGAACCTTCGCCGCCGACCATCAGGTCATTGCCGGCTCCGCCTTTCAGCATGTCGTCGCCTTCGCCGCCATCGAGAAAGTCATTGCCCTTGCCACCGTTGAGGATGTCGTTTTCGCCTAGTCCGTAGAGCTCATCGCGACCGCCGAGGCCGGAGAGCGTATCCTGTTCATCAGTGCCGTTGAGGGTGTTGTTCTTTGCATTTCCAGTCTTGATTGCCATGGTTCGTTCCTTTGAAAGTTGAGCGGCGTTGGGAGGAGGATGCCGCGTTCGATCGGGCTGGAAGATGCCGGTGTTTTATTTTCAGCGCTGTTCCCGGGGGCACTGCAGGGTCGCAAAAACCACATATAACCGCAAATATGTGAATTTATGTGTTATTTTCTACCTCACGCATCGTTGAACCGGTCACTGGCTTTGTTCGCGAAGGCTGCGGCGAGCAAAAATGAAGGCAGCCGGCGCGTGGATGCGCCGGCTGCCTTATCTGCCTTGGTGGTTGGATCAGACCTGGTACTCGAAATCACCGATGTCCAGTGTATCGTTGATGACGTTGGAGTCGGTCAGGTCGGCGATCAGGACCTGGCCGCCGGCGGCGCTGCCATTGGCGTCGAAATACAAGCGACTATCATCACCATCGTAGATGAACTGGGCGTTGCCGCCGATCGCCGTGTGGGAGTCGGAATTGACAAGTTCGGCGGCGTCGAACGTGGCGCCAAGACCGAAATCCGACAGGTCGATGAAGAAGTTGTCTTCGTTCTCGATAAACTGGTTGACGATGTCGTAGCCCTGGCCGTTCTGAAGCCATGCCGTGGTGTTTCCATAGTCCATTCGCAGCGTATCGATGCCGGCATCGCCACGGATGCGGCCACCTTCCTCGGTGGAATTGTCAGTGCCGCCGCCGTAAAGCGTATCGGCGCCGGAGCCACCGAATGCGTCGCCACCATTGTGGTTCTGAAGCAAATCCGCAAAGCCGCTGCCGATGACATTTTCGACCTGCGAATACGTGTCGCCGGCAGCATCGCCTCCGGAGAAATTGCTGTTGAGATATGCGGTGACACCAGCGGTCGACGTTGAGTAATCCACCGTATCCCTGCCCTTGCCGCCTCTGAACTCGTCGGCGCCAGCGCCGCCGTCCATGATGTCGCTGCCTTTGCCGCCGATCAATATGTCGTCGCCGTCGCCGCCGAAGAGGAAGTCGTCCCCTTTGCCGCCGGAGAGGAGGTCGTTCCCGCCCAGGCCAAGGAGTATATCGTCGCCGTTCTTGCCGTAGAGGAAGTCGTCGTTGTTGGTGCCGTTGATCGTGTTGTCGCTGCTGTTTCCGTATTTCGTAGCCATTGGTTCAATCCTTCGTATTGGGTTCCAGCGGCAGGATTGGTTCCGGTAGGCTGCCGCTCTCGATGAACCAAGGGTGCGGCCGTCTCACATCTGGGGCTGTTACGTCAGGAACTGCGAGGGGTTTCAGGACGCGGTAATTGAAGGCAGGATGCTACTGATTTTGCTTGCTTATTTTTTTGGTAGCCAATCCACTCCGCGGAGGTCCGGCCGAGCCATCGGCGCCGGGAAAACTCTTTATTTTCAAAATCTTGCGA
>Ga0307515_10003359_pt1 | contig 33770 bp, 28 predicted proteins | sample 17_EM_MG_FD_194513 | JGI IMG/M metagenome (GOLD analysis project Ga0307515, IMG submission 194513) | Populus trichocarpa ectomycorrhiza microbial communities from riparian zone in the Pacific Northwest, United States - 17_EM | ecosystem: Host-associated > Plants > Roots > Unclassified | place...
AATGCTCTGCAAGGAACCCCTGCAACGCACTGACAATGTACATTACTTATGCCTGATACCATAACGTAGTCTGCGGGCAAGTGGACCATGCGGGCAAGTGGGCCACATCAAAACTCACCAAAAATTAGAGAATTTACACCTTAATATCTTAACAACCACCTAATAATAAATTCTTAAAATGTAGATTTGGACTTTTATATATACTCTACAGCTTCTATTAAATTTGCATAGTAAATAGTTAAGTAGCTTTTAAGATATTAATTTTTGGGGGCCGAAACGAGGCCAAATTACTATACCTTAATAACTACTTAACTATTTACTATGCAACTTTAATAGAAGCTATAGAGTATATATAAAAGTCTAAATCCAAATTTTTAGAATTTATTATTAAGTGGTTGTTGAGATATTAAGGTATAAATTCTTGTAAGTTTTGGTAAGTTTTAATGTGGCCCACTTGCCCGCATGGCCCACTAGCCCGCAGACTACGTTAGTAGATCGCCCTGAGCGTAACGACGATCGCCTAATTCTCCCTTGAGCATCCATCATCCTTCCCTGCCTCGTCGTGCCAGATCTCTATCCGCTTGCGGAGTGGATTGGTTAGATACAATCACCGCACCTATCTAAACAAAATCGACACTCGGTTGCTCTTTGGTCTCATCTCCTCGACCACAAGTTCCACCGCCGCCGCCCCTAAGCGCCGCCGGTCAACCAGCAGCAACTACTATCATACCCGGACCAGCATACCGTGAACTGATAGAGGAGGTTGAGTTTCAAAACAACCGTGTTTATCGGAGAGACGAGCCACCAGCTCGCCTTGAGCTTGAGAGTTATAGCCTCAAGGAAAAGTGGAGTCGGAGGTTGGAGGAACAGGGCCTAGCACCTTCATAAGGGTTGTCTTTTCCCGCAGGTCGAGAAGAGGATAACGGCTTTGTTTGGTCTAGACTGCTGCAGAAGGAATCAGGGAGAAGACGAAGGGGGTGGTGGTGGGTCGTCTTGGGTGGGTCTAAGACAAAGGAAGGCTACTGTATGTAGAGCTGTGCCTCAGTGCACTACTCGTCAAATACAGTAAATGCCCTAAAGGTACAAGACCTTGCTGTGCAAAGGAGGCTGCTTTAGGATTGCGCCATAGTAAATCCCTCCTTCTCGGTTTCCCTTCTCGGTTCTCCACCATCGCTAGTAAACATGTCTCACTAAAAGGGGTTATGAGGGGCTATTGAAGTCAACTATTACTAAAGATATCATCAGAGTGTTGTAAATGGTTGGCGAACGGCTTTCGACCCAAGTAGTTGAATTGCTGGGGTGGGAAAAACTAGCAAGTCGCTCGTTGACTCAACCCATACATACATATATACCCTCCCGGAATACGATTACACTAGCAAGGTCATCCAAACTCGTGAGTTAACACCCTCGCGAGATTACTTACTACTTACGGTTCTCTAGAGATTCGCTCGGGAACTCAACCACTCAATACCCACCATGTTCTGCACAGTTATCACTCGGCATTTAACTTGCTATGTCAGCCTTGCTCCAACCCGATATCTTGGAACACTTTTGGGAAGCTACCGGTAGATTAAAAGAGACGGGGGCGCGGTATTAGAGGAGCTGCGGTGCAAATAGAGTTGGCGGGCTTGTGAATTTGCATCTTTACCGAACATTATTATGTTCGCTACTTTGTATGTAGAAGCTCGGGCCATTTCCCTGGGCTTTATACTGCATTCCATTGCGGATCCGGTAAGTAAGCTAGCTACCTGTTCCTTTATCTGATAGTCTTGAGTATAAAATATCCATCGATCTCTTTGGCTATTCCGGTTGAGGTGAGGAAGGCACGCCTTCTTATATGTGGACGCTATTACCTTTCTCCCTTTGTGTCAATGGGGTACTCTGCTTCCTTATCTTTCTCAGCCTCCTTTCGTCACTCTTATATCCAAGCTGAAGTCCTTCAGTCGCCGTTCTCCCCCTCTTCGTCTCAGTCGGATATTACAGAGCCAGAGATGGATGGTACAGCAATCCACCTCTGAAAACGATGGAACTAGTTCCTCTCTCACCTCTTCTGGCTGCGCAAGCACCATAAAGAGCTGATTTTATACGGCTTAGAAGAGGAGGGAGGAAATTTGGACGCCTTCCACCATCAAACATCTATCATCGGGCTGTATATATATATATCCCTACTACTCTTTTACGCTTCTTATATTTCTCTATTTATTTGGTTTTTATAGTGTATCCACCCAAGCTCTCGCAATTCCACGCACAGGTGTTCGATGGGTGTCACTGAGAGAGATGCCATACCACATGACGTCAATCCGACGGATTCTTAGGTTGCAGTGTTGGAGTCTTCCGTGGATCAAAGTATGGAGATGGCAGATTCAAGGGTACCAAAGTATTTTTTGTTTTTCCTGCTGCTCTATATATGCAGGGTGTGCTGCGGTTAATATCTAACGGGCAAACGTTCTACTGATAACCAATGCTATATAATGCACTAATATCTTAATCTTTATGTACTACATTTTCTTATCATTTTCATATATCTGCAGTTTTGTTTTCTTTCGTTGAATATGGTGTGCTTGAAATCATGTGATGGGATGTCTTCTACTTCCCAAACCTCACGACAGCCAAAGACTTCTCTTCTTCACGACACCCATCCCGCTCAGATTCCGCTCCTCGAACTGCCGTTACCGAACGTATCCGCTCGCAAAGCAACCGCTGCACGCACGCTCGTAAACGCTCTCGCAATCCGCCGCTCCGCTCCGCTCACGCACGCACACACACCACCGCCGCCGCTCTAACGCTCTCGATTCCTTGGCCGCTACTCGCCGACATCACCACCATGTCCTACCGCAACCCCCGCCGCTCCTACGATGATGACCGCCGCTCCTATAACGACGACCGCCGCTCCTACAACGACGACCGCCGCTCCTATAACGACGACCGCTACAACCACAACGACGATCGCCACTCCTCCTATGACGACCGCCGCTCTTATAACAATGATCGTCACACTACCAGCTGCAACCCTCCTAATACACGCTCCGATAACTCGAATAGCATCAATAACCGTCGATATAATAGCCACCAACCACATCTTAATACGCACGGCTCGCACCAACAACCTAGAATTACCGAAGTAGATATTATGAACAGGGTGGACGCAGACCCTACCTACGAAGGCACTTGGGATTGGGAAAAACAAAAAGTAAGTAACTATAAGAACTCTAAAGCTTACAAAGATAGGATAGGAAAGAAACGTCAAGCGTCATTAACTACTAGCAATAACAATACAGCCGAATCATCATCAGTGCCAGCATTAGCAACAGTGCCAAGTCTAACCCCCCCATCAGCATCATCATCAAAGGGTCTAAGTACATCTCAATATTCGTTACCTTCACCAATTAAAGTGATACGCGGTGCTCTCGGTAAGCCAGCCCTCCTATAACCCACCAACTACCTGTTTCTGGATTGTTAACGGAGTACTACCCCTTATAGGAGAAAGCACCCCAGCCACCTCGCCGTCGAAAAGTCCTCCTTCTGTGGCTAATGACACAACCACAGGCAGTTCTGGTGCGTCCGGTACACCTTACAGACCCTTCAACGGCTAATTAATCGTTTCACTACAGCCACAAATGCGAACGCCGTTCTTCCTTTCTCTTCCGTTAGCGTGACCGTACCGTCTGATATGGTATCTACGCAGAGGGATTTAGACGTGGTACAGTCTACCATTAGGCTGCTAGAGAAGGCACTTCGCGATCGTAATGTGGCAGTGGATATCACCGCGGTGTTTCAATCCCTTCCAGCGCGCCAGCAGGATACTCCGGTCCAGGCTTCGCTGAATGATGATGCCGCACCCAATGGAGGGTTGAGTGGGCAAACGGAGGGCTTCAGTTTGATAGTCGACGACGGGGAAGTTGGCGATGACTCTTTGGTAAGTCATCCACATAAACGATACACCCACGCCCAGAGAGTTCAATCGCGCCATCATGTATACCCCGACTCGCCAAGGCCCTCTCATATAAGGCTTGGGCTAAGATAGACGCAGGTTTTCGACAGGAATGATATGGAAGACTTCGAATCGTTGGCAGATTCGACTGGAGATACACATGCCACGTCTTACGCTGTAAGTCGTTCTCTTCTGATTTCTTGTAATTCTGCAACTATATGAAGCGCTATCGTCTTTCCCTGCAGACCTTCTTACATCTCTCTATAATACTGTTCCTTTGCTAGTAGTACGCTAACATATGTTATTTTAGCCCGAAGAACCAAGCCAAAAACGCCGAAATTGGCTTATCCAGGTAAAAAACAAGGCGAAAAATTTTCATGACTGCGGCAATTCGCCCATGTTTCAGAGGGCTGCGTCTTATATCTACCAAATCTCTCAACATTACCTCAACGACGCGAAAAATCTACCTCTAAACCAAGATGCGGCCCTCATTCGCCGCAAGCCCCTTGGATATTTATATGAGGGGTTGACATTTAGCAATATTGAGGACATGATCTATTCAGGAGAGTGGTTATATGAGCAGGTTATCGATTATTTTGTCATCAACTCTACGGAAACGCTCGCTGGAGATGGGAAAACGGCATACCTACCTTTCCAGTCTCCCACAGTGGGGATACTTGGAAGATCCTGGGACGAGGCCGGGCAGCAGCTGAGTGTTGCTCAAAAACTCAACGATACGATTGGGGATGCAATGATCAATGACGGCATTCCCGACCTCCAGTTCGACCCATTCCTTTCTGAGGGTGTGGAAACCGTTCTGTTTCCCTACAACCCAACTGGACGCCACTGGATTATTATTAAGGCCAGCAATTCTCCAATCCGGACTATTATCGTATACGATTCATTCCGCATTGGTTCCGATTGTCATGAAGGAACATGGGAATGTGCTACGCAGGAACTACAGGCGTTTATGACACTCCTAGGATATTACCACCCGGCATTTTTTGGAGATTGGCCAATTCCGGTTCTTGGTCCTTGTGTAAAACAACACTGCGATGACTGCGGCATCTTTGCTATTCACAATTGCAGGGCTCTACTGAGCGATGCTGTGCCTATGTCAATGGATATTGGCGATCCCACCGATTATGCTCGTCGATATCGAGTTCACTATCTCGGCGAATTTCTAGCCATGCTTGAAGACAAGCCGTTAGACACTTATGCTGGCAATGACAGTATCAGTGATTTGAGTTCGGAGGACGAGATGGAAGAAGCACATGCCGAATGGGTCCAAGGCATAACCTACAAGAGTGCCATTGCGTCAATTCTGAAGGGGTCCGAACATTCGCTCTCCGTTACTGCTATTGTTGATAAATATATGCAGAGGATGGGCAAAAGAATGGTAACCACAAGAAAATCCGCGCGCAATCGTGTCAAGAAGTTACTCGAGTCCTCGCAGTGCTTTATCGCGCGGGATAACGGACTCTGGGAACTTGATGAGAAACATAGATTCTGGGACATGGATTCGGATCTTTTGTTTTCATCCGATCGTCATATCGCGGACGATCAAGCTGACGACATCCAGCATAGCTTCGACCTGGTTATTTGTCTCTACCGTAAAAGTTCGAAAGCACGGCATGGTGGCTTTGAAAACGAGGGGGATGAAACCGGAGACCGTACAGACAAATTGTACAAGAGTTGGTTCTCTAGGTTCGGTCAGCATATCGAAGAGCATACTCAGGTTACTGACCCGAGTGAATGGGAATATGGGACACGATCACGATTTTCACACTGCGTGGCAGCAAGCAGCAACAACCTCCTATTCAGCAACTGCCAATCACTTAAACCAACCTATACGGAAGATGTAAATGTTAGCCAGCTTCTGGGGACCATCAATGACAACTATAACTACAGGAATCGACGATGCAATGTTCTAATATTGCAGACTGGCCTTGATGGATCCACAACGCTTAATGACAGTTGGGGAAACCTCCACCGACAATGGCCAAGCATAAATTTTCACCTGACCATTGCCGCATCTCTTAAAATGGGCGCGACTTTCCCCAAAGTCTTCAAGGCGAGGGGCACATCCTGCTGGGCACATTTCGAGGTTAGGATACTGGACGATCTCCGTCGGCACAGCGTTGAAGAAATGCTGAAGAGGGATCCCAAGCACGGACGTTTGATTGCCACATTCTATGAAATTAGTGATATGAAAGAGTCTCAGAGAACAATAAATGGCATGCGGGAAGCAAATCAGAGCTTCAGTTACGCAGGGTACCTCACGAGGAATGTAGGATATCGGAACCGTGTCAGCCTCTCACATCGCAATGAACGGCTATGTGAGAGGTGCAATGAGGTTACCGCCAGCATCTGGCATCGTGGGGCGTTAGATACTGAGAATATCATATGCTCGGATTGTGTCCTGGTGGTACCAATCGACGAGCGGCGTGAAGAGATACATGGCTCCAATTCCAACTCCGATTCCGACTCCGATTCCGACCCTGATTCTGGCTCTGATTCTGATGATAGGAATAACCCTGCGCCAATAACGCCTTCCGGACCAAGTGCCACTAACTTTAAAGGCGCGAAAGCACCGTCAAAAAGATCCCGGCCAGAACCAAATGACAATATCGCCGCTAATTTGCCTGTTCCGAAAAGGAATAAAACTATCGCAGCGACCAATGTCTGTTCCGTATGCTCCACTACCGAATCAAGCAAATGGCTCGGTAAGCCACCGCAGCAGCGGCTGTGCCGGCCGTGTTATTATCGCGCGTGTGCCGAGCGTACGAGAGCAACCGGTGAAATTTGTCTCGTATGCGGCCGCAACAATAGAGCAATATTCTACGGTAAAGGGTCAGATCGGAAATGCAATATATGCCGTCAGAAAGAGTTAAGGCACATGAAAAGGTAGGCGCAGCAGAAGAAGACCGCTAAACCCGGCCGACATACGATTGAATAGCCGGGTAACGATGATAGGGAGTTGGAAAACAATGACGGGTGAATATTCCATGGCGTCAAATGGTAATACCGCTCCGGCAAAGTTGCCAATAATCAGTTGACGAAGCATCTAGCTGGTCCGATATCCGAAATCACGACAAGATATTCCTGCACCTCCATTTATATTTCTAGCAAGGGCAGACCGCGAACGATTTCTAATACCTCTACTACGGAAAGCGAGACCAGCAGTACCACTTAGGCGCTAGGTGTTCGACTACCATGTCAAAGGATCACGCTCATGTCTGAAGCCAACAGCTACAAGTCAACCATCACTGCATAGATTCTACCAGTGTGACAACGAAGACGACGAGGATGACGCAAGTGACGAACATGACAATAACAACGACCACGATGATGATGTCGATGAACTTAGGGAATAGGCCTGCGTAGTGCTCGAGAGAATGCTTGATAGGCTAAGCGATCATCATTTTCCCTTTATCCTATTCCCCCCTCATCCTCTGAACTGCCAACCCTGCTGACGTCTAAAGTAAATACAGGCACAGGCCCACTTATTGGTCTTCTTTACAGACTCCCCAATAAATATGGAGTGTGTAATCGAACGCCAGATGAGATCAGACAAGTGAATGGACAAGACACTTTGGTTTGGAATTTCGCAAGGTTGACCTTTAGAGTGACCTTGTCTCGAAATCCATGCTAACCATTTAAGTATAAGCTTACGGCGTATGGTTTTGACAGAAAGTCCTGGCATTAGGATTGCAGTGTAGTGATCTATTTGGATCGGAGTGGAGCGGATCTGAAGGCAAATCCACTCCATCCACCAAAATAATGATATGACGCCAGGAGCGCTGCGGAGCTCCAGCGCCGACATATGGCACGTGCACAAAGTTAGGTCGTAGCAGAAATTCTCTTATCTTATCATCATATGTCTACACGTGACATCACGTGCAGTCACGTGTATACATACGAAGGCCGCCCGTTTTGAAAAGAGGCCAATTTTTTAAGCGGGTATTTTGCGCATTCTAGGCCCGCGATAATAAATAAATAGCAATTGCGCCTTAAATTTAACTATCGTAAAATTCTAAAAGGCTGTCTTCACCCGCGCGATGGATTATCCATAGGGCTCTCTTCCCTATGCCTAATGCAGCGCTGAGACGGTTGGAGGCGCACTTAGCCACAGCGGAAACTATTTCCTTCCGTTCCTTCCTATCCTAACGTGTTCGAGCCATACATCAATAACGTGGCGCCGTGGCTGCTTGGACGCACATTCCCCAGCGTTCCCCAGAAAAGCCTGGAAATATAGCCTTTGTTTCCTTTTTCCTCTTCTGCTCTTTCGAAAACTGTCTACTTCTAGGGCCAGTCTTCACACCACCTTCAAACATTAGTTCTGGTCTACAAGATGCCTCCTCGAACCTTACTCAAGCTCCAGGTTAGGCTATCACCTTGTGGAATAGTACCCATGGCCTAGCAGACAATCAAATATCTTACTGTCCAATTTTTTTCGGTAAACGAGAGAAGGCCGCTCTTCGAATACTATTACACTACCCCTTCCTCCTATGGGGTCCAAAAAGTGGACGGTGATACCGTATATCGAATTGCGAGAATCTCCAAATTACTTACGGTATATACTTTTCTTTTGGAGATTGGTGATAAATATTGGGACTGGGCTGTTACGGATTTTATTCCCGAGCTGCGAGCTCTTGTTCCGAAGAGTCGATCCGACCCAATTGGCTTTATTGTATGGGATGAGGTACCCTTAGGTCACTAGCGGGGCAGGTTGCGGGGGTTACTCGAGATCGTAAGTGTTTCCCCTCGTCTAGTCGGAGATTACCAAGGGGACTTGGTAGCCTACTTGAAAGTACTTCGAAGGATGGACTGAAAGCTGAAGCACCCTGCAGTCTGATGAATGATACCCTGGAAGGGCCGACTACTAGTGTATATAGTGGTATCTGGTGGTGAACTGTATAAAGGGTTATCTACACAAAACCCCACTTAATTCGGCTTACCATTGCTTGACTCTTCAGAACTTCCGCCATGTTTGCAAAAAAAAAAACAACGAATATGTGTAATAGGAAAGGTAGAGCATCTTAGCATAAGGTATCTATAGTACGAGTTAACTAACATTTATTTAGAATTTTTCGAAGCGATGGGTACCCGACAACCAACATGCGCTCCTAATACAACCCCAATATACAGCAACACTGCTTTCCAGATCATTGTATATGCGTTGGAAAGCATCGTCGAGTAACCATTCGAGAAGATGCTGAAACGAAGCCTTTTGGATCCATTGGATCTGACAGGGACAAGCTACACAACACCTGACGATGATGCGGAGCAATTCCTATTGATCCTTCAACGAGTCTCTGGAATTATTAGTTGGGGAATCTACACCGTAAGTTTGATTTGCTTCTCTCCCTACAGACAAATTAGCATCGAGCTAATAAAACGTAGTTTGGGCGGGATCTATTCGACGACAATGACCTTTCCGCTCCCGACCGCTCCATCCTCTCTTACACTCTTTTTTCGCCCAACATTACCCGGGGCCGGATGAAACCGACCATTCACACTTCATCTTTTACCGGATCTGTTGGTCGTCCCTGGGAAGTTTGTCGTCTTGTCCTCCCCCAACCCGATGACCGTGTCACCAACATTTATACCAAGAGCGGTTCACTGGGCTTGTACACCTCTATTCTGGCCTTGCTTCCAGACTACGGGGTCGGCTTCGTAACAATTGCTGCTGAGCAGGGCAGTCACGCCGCTCCAGATGGGCTGATTGCCGACATAGTCCTCCCGGAGTTTACGACCATTGCCAGGAAGGAAGTCGATAGTGTCTATGAGGAACTTATACCGCAAGCAATGATCCAAACTCGAGCATAACGCTCACCACAGATCCGTCGAAGCCGGGCCTTGGTGTCTCATCCTGGATCAGTAACGACACTGACTTGTTTGCTGTCCTTGTGGCGTTGCAAAGTATCAGTAAGGATGAGCTAAGCATCCGACTATACCCGACCAACCTCGAGTCTACGAGTAACAGCACTGCTGGTGGCCGGCAGATTGCTTTCAGAGGCGTAGGAGAGTTGACCTCTGGTTTTCAGGATCATGGAGTTTTCTCTTCGTGTGGGACACAATTTGGCGTGGATGGGGACTCGTGGGAGAATTATTCAGTAGACGAGTTAATCTTTTCATTGAGCGGCGATGGGAATAAGGCTGTCAGTGTTACCCCAAGGTTTCTGAAGGTGAATTTGGAGAGGGGCGGATGACATCAGTGGAATTGGTTCTTGTGCGTGGGTAAGTTTTAGGAAATTTTCAGCCCTTCATTCGTAGTATCTTAAAGGTTGCGGTAAAGCTATATTACTTCCTGTTATGGAGCTAGATTTTAAAGTCGAAAAGGGCTTGTTGAGTATACCTCCTCTCTATATATTTGTTCATTCCATAGCTTTATATAATATTCGCCTTAATACCTCAAGGACGATGACGAATGAGAATTGAGAACATAAGTACTTACTTTCGGGTCGTATTTATTTTCGTCTGGGGATCGACTTTGGTAAGCTGCGTCCCGACCATTCCGCCGCAAAGCATGAAAGGCACCGAGTGAAGATTGTGCTGAAACCGACCTGGATCACAAATATGGAAAAATCTGATATATTAGTACGGTATAATGCCACTGAAGATTGAATAGTACGTATACTAGCAGGAATAGGGGTTTTGTAGCGCCATGAGCAATTTATCCGTCTAAGACCATCCATGTAAACAGGTCTATTGTGGCAGTAGGAAAGGATCAGATGCAGGTGAAATAACAGGTGTCATTTTTTCTAGAACCATCTCCGGACCCCCTGTGCGGGTGGATGCTGAGGCTGAAGAGGCGGGGGGCGGCACGAATTCACCAATCACCGCTTGACGCCTTCGCAGTCCGCCTTCGCTTTGGAAGCTTGCTCTTCGACCACGAAATTGAAATCTGTCCATTTTGGAAGCTCCCTGCCACAACTGCACCTTTTAAACAACCCGACCCGTCTTCTCCCTATCCACCTAAAAACTGAACCTCTCCACCTCCTTAGCATTGTGAAGTCCTCTGCCAGACAGTAGGCAAATCAAAGCCACAATGCGTTTCGCTGTTGTTGCTACGGCCCTCCTGTCTGCTGCCATTGTGAGCGCAGACGTCGCCGACGATCTTAAAGATGCCTCTTCATCAGTCTCTTCTGCTGTAGAGTCTGCCACATCTTCTGCCGTCGAGAAGCCTACTTTCACTGTACGTGCTTGCTATGTTGCACATCGTAAGCTGCGGAATGTGCCTGCTAACATCTTCACAACAGCCCACCACCCTCAAAGCCCCATTCCTCGAACAGTTCACCGATGATTGGGAATCAAGGTGGAAGCCTTCCCATGCGAAGAAGGAGAATGATAAATCTACAGAGGAAGAATGGGCCTATGTTGGCACATGGGCAGTTGAAGAGCCATCTGTCCTGAAAGGCATGGAAGGTGATAAGGGTTTGGTCATCAAGGACAAGGCTGCTCATCATGCAATCTCCGCCAAGTTCCCCAAGGTCATTGATAACAAGGGCAAGACCCTAGTGGTTCAGTATGAAGTAAAGCTTCAGAGTAAGATAATTGTCACTCTCCTGCTTATATGTGATACTGATTTATTGCAGATGGTCTCGAGTGCGGTGGAGCTTACATGAAACTTCTCCAAAATAACAAGGCCCTCCACGCCGAAGAGTTTTCCAACGCATCTCCATACATCATTATGTTCGGTCCTGACAAGTGCGGTGCCACTAACAAGGTAAGCTTGTACTAGACAGTTAGGAGCCCGCATGATTTGCTAATTCAGTTAAGGTACATTTCATCTTCAGGCACAAGAACCCCAAGACAGGTGAATATGAGGAGAAACACCTGAAAAACCCGCCCATGGCTCGCATCGTCAAGACTACCTCCCTGTACACACTCATCGTCAAGCCGGATAATTCCTTCGAGATCAAGATTGACGGCGAATCACTCCGCAACGGCACCCTCCTTGAAGATTTCACCCCATCTGTCAATCCTGAAAAGGAAATTGATGACCCCAAGGACAAGAAACCAGATGATTGGGTCGACGAGGCTCGTATCCCAGACCCTGAGGCCAAGAAGCCTGAAGATTGGGACGAGGAAGCGCCATTCGAGATTGTCGATGAGGAAGCTACGCAGCCCGAAGACTGGCTTGAGGACGAGCCCACTACCATTCCAGACCCAGAGGCCGAGAAGCCGGAAGATTGGGATGATGAAGAGGACGGTGACTGGATCGCTCCTACCGTACCTAACCCCAAATGCGACCAGGTGTCCGGCTGTGGAAAGTGGGAACCACCCATGAAGAAGAACCCAGACTACAAGGGCAAATGGAGTGCGCCCTTCATCGACAACCCAGCTTACAAGGGTGTCTGGGCCCCAAGGAAGATTAAGAACCCCGACTACTTCGAGGACAAGACTCCTGCCAAGTTCGAGCCCATGGGTGCTGTAAGTCTTGTTAATAACTCGAGGGGTGTAAAGGTACTAATCAATTATATAGATCGGCTTTGAAATCTGGACTATGCAGAATGATATTCTTTTCGATAACATCTACATTGGTCACTCCATTGAGGATGCTGAAAAGCTAAAGAGCGAGACCTTTGATCTTAAGATCGCTGCTGAGAAAGCAGAGGAAGAGGCCAGCGCTCCTAAGCCATCTGACAAGCCTGAATCTCCTATGGATCTGAACTTCAAGGAGGACCCAGTACATTATATCAAGGAGAAATTCGACCTTTTCCTAACCATTGCCAAGAGGGATCCTATCGAGGCCATCAAGTTTGTACCTGAAGTTGCTGGCGGTCTCGGTGTTCTTGCCGTCACTGTACTCGCCATTGTGATATCTTTAGCTACTATGGGCAGTGGAGCAGCTCCCACTAAGGAGCAAGTCAAGGATGCCGCTAAGAAGGCGAAGGATGTCACAGTGGAGGCGAAGGATAAGGCCGCTGAGGCAGTTGCCAGCGGTGCGGAGAAAGCTCAGGCGGAGGCTAACAAGCGCGCCACTCGTTCATCGGCGACGTAGGAAGGTGAACAATTAAACAAAGGTGAGTAGACACGATAGAGGGATGTGACTGAAAAAGCCTGATCCTTTGTGGAGGGTGGTGCAGAGAATGAGAGCTGCTATATGCTTGGATTATTCGAGGTATTTTCGAGGTATTATCAAACATATCGCTGCAGGCGTCAATGGTGCTATGATGTATTATAGCGCTCGTATCGAGGGATGGAATTTTTCACGATGTCTCTCTGCTTTTGCACTGCTTGAATCTTAATGATCAGTGACACCCGAGGGTCGGAAGATACATGTTGCAGGATATCTCTTTCTGTGACTTGGCGTTGCTCGGTTTTCGTCGGCAGCTCGGCTTTAACCCCCGTGGGATCCCCGGAGGCAAATAAGCGGATAACAACAATCCTAGAATTCTATTCTCCATATTCTAATGGCAAAATAATATCAAGACTCTCTTCAAGAGTGATTGAGCAATTAATTCAACCCTTCGGAGTCCAAGAGTGCTGTTCTTACCCATCAAATCTCCACAATGGCTGCGCGTCGAGCTCTAACGCCCAACCTCGCAACTTTAGCCACCCGCTCATCCGTACCTCGAATTGCTTCCCTATCCTCAAGAATATCTTCACCTTCGTCTAGCACAAGCAAGATAGCTTCGAGGCGTCTGCACGCCACTGCAAAGCACCTTCGACCTGCTACAACAACAGCTGCCTCCACCGCCGATTCGTACCCACTCTCCCATGACCTTATTGAGTCACCGGTAGACACCCAAAACTTCCTCGACAACAAATCCGTACCTTCAAAAGCCACGACATGGTTAGATTTATACGACCCAGCAACGAACAATCTGGTAACAAGGGTACCTCAGAGCACGGATTCGGAGCTCAAGGCCGCCGTCGAAAGTGCACAGAAAGCCTTCCCTGGGTGGAGGGAGACTAGCTTGTTACACAGACAGCAAATCATGTTCAAGTATGTTGCACTTATCCGGGAGAATTGGGACAGGCTCGCTGCTTCGATTACGCTGGAGCAGGGTAAAACGCTTGCGGATGCCAAGGGTGATGTATTGAGAGGGCTGCAGGTCGCTGAGACGGCCTGTGGCATCACTACGCAGATGACTGGTGAGGTGCTGGAAGTGGCAAAGGATATGGAGACGAGGAGCTACAGAGAGCCCTTGGGTGTTGTGGCAGCAATTTGTCCATTCAGTAAGTATTCCAGGAGACGTGCTTCTAGGGTGTATCCGCGGCTAATTGCTGTAGATTTCCCTGCTATGATCCCACTCTGGTCTATTCCAATCGCCACTGTCGTCGGAAACACAATTGTCGTTAAGCCTTCGGAGCGTGACCCCGGCGCCTGTATGATTCTAGCTGAGCTGGCGGAGAAGGCTGGTTTCCCACCGGGCGTTGTGAACATTGTACATGGTGCTGCGCGGACTGTTGACTTCATCCTCGACGAGCCTCTCATCAAAGCCGTGAGCTTCGTTGGAAGCAACAAAGCAGGCGAATATATATATTCGCGAGCGTCATCAAATGGTAAACGTGTCCAGGCAAATCTGGGTGCTAAGAACCATGCTGCCGTATTGCCGGATTGCAACAAGAACCATGCATTGAATGCCATTGCGGGCGCTGCTTTTGGCGCTGCTGGCCAGAGATGTATGGCCTTGAGCACATGCGTTATGGTTGGCGAGACAAAGGAGTGGGTGTCAGAAATTGCGGAAAGAGCAAAGTTACTTAAGATGAACGGCGGATTTGAGGAGGGCGCAGATTTAGGCCCCGTGATTAGTCCCGAAGCTAAGAAGAGGATTGAGGATATAATCGCCAGCGCTGAGGAGGAGGGTGCGACCATCTTGCTTGATGGCCGGGGTAAGAAGCCAGAGAAGTATCCTAATGGCAATTGGGTAACTAATCCCTTTCCTTCATCAACGCTCTGGAAAGGTTTGAACTAATATATTTAATATAGGTTGGCCCAACGATCATTGCCAACGTAAAACCACACATGCGATGCTACACTGAGGAGATCTTCGGGCCCGTCCTCGTTTGCCTCAACGTTGAGACCATCGACGATGCTATTGAGCTCATCAACAAGAACGAATATGGAAACGGTACTGCCATCTTTACCCGTTCCGGTGCCACCGCCGGGCGCTTCCAGCGTGAGATCGAGGCCGGCCAGGTTGGTATCAACGTCCCCATCCCTGTGCCTGTAAGTAGATATTCTCTGTTACTGACCCCAATAATCAGATCTGCTGACATTGTAGTAGCTCCCTATGTTCAGCTTCACTGGTAATAAGAAGAGCATTGCGGGTGGAGGTGCGAACACATTTTATGGAAAGCCAGGACTTCAGTTCTATACTCAGCAGAAGACTGTGACTAGTTTATGGAGGAGTGAAGATGCGGTAGCGACGAAGGCTAGTGTAAATATGCCGACACACAGCTAGGTTCAAGGCGAGTCAGAACAAGGCTCACTCGTGTGGTGGTAAGAGACACGTCCTGACGTACTCAATTTGTAATTGAATTGATCTGAAGGTTTCTGGTGTAGGTGGGATGTAAAATTGAAGATATGAGAGTTTGACTGACTAATTCTAGAAGTGATTCTTAGGATTAGCAAAAAAATAAAAATCACCATAGCTAGCTTGAGTCGTCCTAGCCTTTCTAATCAACTTTAAAGTAAGGACCTCGTATATGGGGAGATGTTAGAGTTGTCTCATGCGTCATCGATGCATCCGCTCAACTTCCGACGTGCTAGTCATGCCCTTTTTGATGGTTTCAAACACTTAAAGGAACTATGGAGATCTCTGTATATTTGGTTTTACAGCACTTCGGATTCTCATCTAGAATCCACATAGACTAGCCTAGATCTAATAAATGGTCACTATTTGTACGCTTTTATAGGCCATGCGTGGGATAAACCAGGAGTCCAAAGCCAAATGCGGATAATAGGAAAGCCCCAAGACCATCAAATGCCAAATTCTGTCCTAACTAGCATCGACGTTGATATAGCGCTGTAATAGATGCCTGACATTACTTTACTCGAGGCTTAAAAGCAAACTGAGAAAAAAGTGCTGTATTACAATGGTTGTTATACCCATCGATTTGGCTTCGATGACCAAAGGAAAGCGCGGTAGTAGCGTACGTTGCTTCTCACGTTTGGTTATCTGGTGTGACGGTACTATTACGCCCAGTCAGGCTGCCATGCGAAAGCCTATTTTTATCTTCCTAGAGAAGGGCCGGGGTGTCTTTCTGGCGCGTGGAGGCGATTGCAATGGCGTTTTGAGGTGAAACATGGCGGTGCCACACAAGGCTTATTCCCACGCAGCTCGACGAAAGGCACAGCAGAGGGATTGGTTATGGGCACAGTCTGCGTTGAAATACGAGTAAACAGATATCGCTATCGAAAACGTGTTTTCTGAGGTTGGGCAAGCTGATGACCAGGTTGATGAGGTAATTGTGACGTTCCCGGCGCTAACATGTGCCACCGCATTACACGGTTTAAGCTAGCTTTCACATGTATCCCTTGACCAGTCAATTCGCGTCGAACGGTTATCGATAAGAACTAGCCAATCAATCGGGCTGAATTTAACGCCCGTAATGAGGAATATAAAGCTTTTGATTATATAGTAATTTGATATACACGCCTAATTTTGGGAGTTAAGTCGCTTGATATGAGGTTTCTAGCACTCACCCTTCCTGTAGAACCGTATTTTGCATTGTAGTAAGTAATTAATTGATGGAATCTATATAGATACACGCGTTGTTTAAAAAATTGGTGTTTGCGCACGGACCACTTACTCGTGGGACACTGACGGGTCAAGTGAGGGATATGTACCTCGTACTTACCGCCGTGCTCTTTTTCTACCTTGGTATTTCAACATTGGTTTTTTGACTAGAAACCCTAGGGAGTCAGGTTGAAGATACATAGCCGCAAGAACTGTACATCAAGCAAGTCGGTTTAGCCTAGACATGAAAGCGCGGTGGCGGCGGTGGTGGGAGAATGCCCTGACTGTCTTGTAAGACACAAGCATTACCACAGTCACAATTCATGGTAGAAGGTCCTTTTATGCAATCAAGGTGCCGCAGGTCCAGAGTGGGAGGGGGCGAAACTCGATGGGCATGTTGTATTACCCTTAGATTTAGAGTGGGCAGTGGCCAAATACATAGCTGTCCAGCAGCTTATCTGCAAAGAAGTCTCCCATAAGTCCTGATTTGGAAAAGCAGGAAAAGAAGGCAGAGCAGGCATCAGCAACCAACCCTAGCCCGGGTACATTGGGTTGAAGTCCATGTGCATTAATACACGACCGATAAGGCTGGGAGTTGGTAAAAAAAAAGCCTGGGCAGCTCCCACAACCTTGGATCCAACCCCTGTGCCACCTTGACCACTTTTCTCAAACGTTTCCTTGGTGGGCCCTTACCCGCCAAGGTAGAGTCGACCCTGATTTCGCAGGGGAGGGATCGTTCCGTTCTGCTCCGCGCCCATCGGCGAGAAGGAATCATAAGAATCGCCGTGTTAGTGAGGCATTTGTGGTAGCACACCTTCTTTTGTGGAGCCGCGCCGTGTCGTTTGCGTCGTTTGCGGCGAGAGAGCTTGCGCTGATACAAGGGGGTGACATGAGCGGGCCAGCTGCCATACCTGCAAGCGCTTCCTGCTAGTGCTTACATTGCTATATTGCCACATTAAAAACAGTGCTTATTCAGTATTTTGTAGGACCCCCATCTGCAGCAATTACAGTAAGGCAGCCAATCTTATAAGTCCAACCAGCATAGCGATTAAGAGAATATGCAATATTACGCTTGCGCAAGGAGAGCCGGGTTCCTAAAATTTAAAGGACTGGATAGCTAAGCATTGGAGGTAGATAGTGGCCACGTTTATGGCGTATAAGATTTAGCATTTTAAGATGTATATTATATCTCGCATTTTAATTACTTTATATTACCTCTAGGTTATGCTCCCGCAGCTTCTTCGGCTGCTTATAAATTATTAGATTACTACAAGAGCTATACTTCATATGGCTAATACCGCGCCAACGCTAGCAGGGAGGGCCCACTCATGTGTTTCCTTAGCGCATCGCATCACTGCGCCCAAAAGCCATGTTTCAACTGCTGTTGGTGTTGCTGCTAGGGCTCACTAGAGTGTATTTCACCGAACTTCGGGTGGCGCAGATCCTCAAGCAGCTCCATCCTAATCGTGCATGAGCTCAACACTCTCTGCCCAGCCCCCACCTCGAAGCCACGCTTCCGACTCTACGTTTTCCTTGTCAGCAGTGCACTATCACCATTGTTAGCTTTTCTACTGCAACGTCTGGCACGCTTTGAGCAGCTTTTCTCTCTTTCTTATCTTCACTAGCACGCCTGTGTCTCAGCTTGGAGCTCGTGCCAGTGCTCTCGTACACTATCGTTCGCTACCACCAGAGTGTGCCGTGACGTCGCAGCAAAAATTCATATCCGCACTCTGTTGACTTTCGTCAAAAAGAAGCCGGGGCCTTTGCTCAAACTGTGGGTAGCTGCATATTTGTGCGCTGAAATCGGGGCGGTCCCACGCGGCTTCCCATCCATCATCTCGTCTCCGCTGTTTCATAAGTTTATGCTCTGAGCATGTCCGTCATGGAGCGCCCCCAGCCACGCCCACGGTCCAAGTCGGCCTTTAGCTTCAAGAGCGATAAGAGCGCTTCCTCGAGACATGAAAAGCACCACAAGGACCACCTCAGAGAGTCTGCAGAAGAGAAACGAAGAGGCCATCTCACTGCGACTACCAAGGCTAACCCTAATGCTGCCATGAACGAAGATCAACCAAGTGTGCCCCTCCTACGATAGTGACAGCTTTTTATCGTCAAACACAAGGCGCTAATAATTTCCAGTTGCCGCTGCGCTCGAAAAACCTACCTTACAATCCCTTAGATCGTTCCAGCATACAGACGTTAATGGCAACCCCATCGGTACGTCCGAAACATTTCTGTATAGGACATGTTGCTAATTTGCTTGGATAGCTGAGCCCGATCTGTCGAACCCTACCCGCCCGAGGTGGGAACGACCGCTGGATACGATCAGGTCCTTCGAAGCAGCAATTGACAACGAATACCGGCGGAGGACTTCGGTGACTAGAACAGGTGTGTCGAAGACCAGGTTATACATCTACTGCACGACGGGATACTGATATCACGGTTGTTACAGAGTCCTCACCAGATGCTATGAACGGTTACACAAGCCGCAGGAGCAGTTATTATGGAGGTACGTCATTTTGTGCGAAGTATTTTCGTGCTAATTTCGCCTATCTTTAATTGAGTTCTCAATCACCAGTGCGTACTTTTGTAATCCTTTTTCCTCGTCGATTTCATGACGAATGCGGCTGTTGGGCTTGAGCGATACTCGATTGCGCGGCTGTGGCGACTTGCGACCGCGCGGCCCCCGCAATTCCCGCTCCGGTTCTTGGCGACGATCTCTGCCCCATAAAAATTGCTGATCTTCTATTTTTATTTTTATTTCAGGTCATGACCAAAACCAGCGGCACTCTCAAGTTGGTGGCTACTATGGTAGCCGAGCGGCTGCTGCTGCTCGAGACAACTATGCGGACAACAGTTATGGGCAACCAATGGGCCCTCCGAGATCTCGATATAGCCAACGCATTCACTCTGAACCTATGATAAACAGACATGGCAACGGGCAGGGCGTGTATCCAACACATGGCTACCAGCAGTCACGCGATACTGTGAATACTGGGGGGTCAAATGGAAGCCAGAGTGAGCCTTGGACATACTCTACCGATCCAAGTAGCGAGAACAGCTCGACCGAGAGGAGTACTCCAGTCACCAAACCCGATCCCGGCGAACAGTACGGGTTTACAGGTTTCGGAGGTGCACCTCAATTTCAAGGCCCTGTTCTGAAGGAGTATGAAGATAACAACGAAGCATCTGATCGCCAGCAAAATGGAGCAGGCCCTAGCTCGAACGGGGGTTATTTCCCGCAACGCCAAAACGGCGCCGATGTGCCACCCCCGGTTCCGGTAAAGTTACATTCATCGAAAAATTCCAATGTTATCAAGCTCAGCGGTGACTACCCGCAACCTCTTGGTCAATCTAGTGGGAACGCGCCAACTCGACCGATAATGCGTAGTAATACGAGTGAAAAGAAGAAGAGTTGGTTCAAAAGGAGATTTAGTAAAGATTAAAGAAGCAATTTATTATCAGTAAATAGGCAATGTTCTCATGGGGCTCCGATGGGCTGGATGCCAAGGCTGTTGCAAACTGGCTGACGGGTTGAATGAGTACCACGAGGTCATGCACTTTCGGCGTTCTTTGGCTCGGGAGCAGCAATCGGACTCATTCTGAGTTTGGCATCGGTCAGAGTCAGTTTTGGCCATGAGGGAGATGCCATTCCATCCTTTTTTATGAATTGTTATGTAGTCTGGATCAGGATAGCGACGCGGTCATTATGAGGAGTTTTGGCATTTGAAGTTGGAGGATCGTCCTCTCAATAATATATTTGTTCATCTATACGGCTTACTGTTGTAGTTATGGACCTGATACGTAGTATAAAGAAATATGACTTTGCACCGCTAACTCAACAAGGTAGCCCAAGAATTATACACTATCAACGCCACATAGCTGCCCGATGTTCATGGCACAAAGCGGGGAGTATAGAGTTTCCCCAGCCCCCAAACGCCTCAGATGAAGTATCAATTCTCCCTTCACTCGGGCGAAGCTGCATTTACATTGCTTTTTTCTCCTTCTGCTCCGCAGCCAATCTCTCTGATTGGTCTTCCTTCATGGCAACGATAACATAGGCAATCAATACTACATTGGCCATGATAGCTGCTGTAGCTCCTGCAAATGTTGAATTGCCTTGGGTTCGATATCAGCTTTTGGCGTGAGAAGGTCCTATTAATATGTTCACCTCTATATAATGAATTGAGAGTTAAGAAATATGTCCCAATTGGCATAGTAACCATAGCGAACGTGAAACCTAACAGTTTGAATATAACGGATCTGCAGCGGGGGGTTAGGAGCGGTTGATATAGTTTATGAACGTGAACTAACGAGGGCACAGCAGGTGCGATATTGGACGAGTCGGAGGTCCTTTTTTCGTCACCTCTATCGAGGAATGTCTTCTCATCTGACACAATCCTTCTTGAAGTCATGGCCAGAGTTTAAGGGTGTTCGGGAAGTTTGATGTAATTTTTCCTTGATACGTTTTCACATCCGGCTCTGCATCGACCGCAAGTCAGATCGCTAAGTACACAGTTGTGCACAGACCAAAATTAGTCGTTTGCAAAATCAACGAGAATCCTTGGCATGCAGAGCCCCAAATTTTGCACCCAAACTTGCGTGTAAAACCGTGAGATAACTAGGCCATTTCCACGTTAAATACGCCTTATTATTGATATAACGTCCCTATTGTTAGTTAGTAAGTTGGAGCCGACGTCGCCCTACTATTTGCCGTATTAACCCTACTTGTTGCGTGGATATAGACCGTCTACGTGCCCTATACATCTTGCCCCCCGTAGGGCGTTAATATTCCACCTCTTACGACCTAGCAACCGGCTTCGCGTTCTTATTGCATAGATACGATCGTCCAGCTATGGCGCGCATAGGAAGCTTGATAAAGCTCTAGTGACAGAGTCGCATGCAGGTAGGCTACGCGGTCGATTTAGAAATCATGCGAAGAATATTTAATATATATAGATCAGTTAAATTAAGCTAAATATTAAGCCTCTCTATAGCCTTAATCGTATATACAAGATTCGTGCCTAATATGCGTGAAATCTACGTGCACTATATTAAAAACTACTGCATTTTGTATATAAAATCTACGGATAAGACTGCCCATTTTATATTTAGCTCTATATACACCAAAATCCGCCCAATATGCATATAAACTTAATCCAAAATGCATTAATTTTAGATGCATATATTAGAGCGTGGAGACCGTAGGGTTCGCGGGAGGCACTATAATACTAGGAAACGCGTTAAGATAGGGCAAATAGCAGGGCGACGTCGGCTTTAACTTACTAACTGATGACAGGGACGTTATAAGGCGTGTTTAACGTGGAAATGGGCTATCTCACGGTTTTGCACGTAAGTTTGGGTGCAAAATTTGGGGATCTGCATGCCAAGGATTCTAATTGATTTTGCAAACGATAAATATTTCAGAGGGTGACAGCGCGTGGGCGCGTCAAATCGACCGCTTTGACCTTTAATTTTCACCCTCATTGATGGCTCAACTTCTTTCCTCCCACTTCTTCTCCGTTCCTCCACAATGACCCTCTTGTCACTTCCGCCACAATCTTTTCGGCTGTGATTTAGTGTCTAATGTGAGGTGCCGCGTCTTTTCTTCGGCATTCAGCGCTTTGTGACGTTCATTCTTATTTCATTCCTACCTGTAACCTTCGCTTTTCCGCTCCAAACCTGCCTCCAAGAATAAACAAAAGATTACGTCAGTATGGATAGGGACCCGATCACAGATAGTTCCCCAATGCGGCCAATCGCGTCCAACCAGCGTCCTCTCGCAACGTATGACTCCGCGGATGACAGTGGCGATGATCTCCCCGAAGACCACTTCACCGAGGCAACAATTCCTCTCCCCGGTGTACAAAGCTCCTACTTTAATGCCAAACCAAAACTATCCTCTCCTCCGCCTTTCATCACGCAACCTACCCAAATCCTTGATACTCCCAGAGCTAGAAGGGTAGTTAGCGAATCAGTGGTCCAAGTTGCGGCTTCATCGCCAACTTCAGAGCTGTCTGCGCTCTCGCCTGCGCCTAATTTACGACCTCGGATCATGCCTCCTCCCGGGACCTATTTCAGCCGACCTCCACCGGTCCAACGTGTCGCTCTACCGATTCTCAGCGATGACCCCCCAGTGGTTACCGATGATTCTTCAGAGGATGAACGAAGCATGGCTCGATCGAATATAAAACCGTCTAAATTCGAGAGTGGCGGGAGGTCTGGTGCTATTCGTGTGGAAGAAACACCACAGAAGATTGGTTTCGACGTTTCTCGCTTTGCCTACAATGGTTCAGTCCCACAAAAGCGACCTATGGATGACATAGCCAGTGTATATGCAAATCCTCGGAAGAGACATCAAGCTCAACCCAGACAAACGGGGCCATCGCGAGCGCAGCCTGTGCAGCAAGATATCTCATTAGATGACCTGCTAGACTTTGAGATCCGGCGCAAAATCGAGAGAATGCAGGCTGTGTATCCAAACAAGTCGGTTCTGGAGTTACAAGATGCTCTAGCTGCAAAGAAAGGCAATTATAACGATGCCCTGACCTTTATTGGAGATAGCGAAGATCCTGTTATTATCTCTGATGATGAGCTTCTGACAACTCCACCAAAACCCGTTGCACCAGTTAGGCCATTGGCAAAACGTGAGGTCCAGGCACCGAACAAAACAATTCAGCAGAAATGGTCATCCACTCAAACTATCTCTCCAACAACCGCCGACAGCGTCGCCCAACCTAAACGGAGGAGGCTTGTACAAGGCCGCAGAAACCGCTCACCATCTCCTCCTTCGTCAGCCAAGGCACCTCCAAGTCAAACTAAGCTGATGAGGAAAATTGAGTCAGACGATGAAGAAGAGGTAGACTCTGGCGTTTTAACTGCATCCGATTCCGAAGTCGAAGATGTGCGTGACCACACGCAGGAAGGCAGGTTACTCAACTTCTTCAACACCTGCTCAGTAGAGGATTTGGCGGACCTTTCGAATCAGCCCGAGGACGTCGCCCACCGTGTCCTCGCTAGCAGGCCTTTCGATAGTCTTGATGACGTTAGGAAGGTGCAAATGGAGTCGCAGCCATCCAAAACTGCGAAAGGCAAAATTCGAAAGACGACGAGAAAGCCAATCGGTGAGAAGGTAGTAGACGTCGCTGAAGAGATGTGGACTGGATACGAGGCTGTTGACGAGCTGGTTTCGAAATGCGAGGCCCTGGGAAAGCCTGTAGCTGCGGAAATGAAGAAATGGGGTGTCGATGTATTTGGAGCCGCAAAAGATGGCGAACTAGGTCTTACGAGTCTTGATGATGTGAAGAGCGAGGCAAGTTCCAACCGCGACTCTGGCATTGGGACTCCTACAAGCACGGGAACAGCCGCGGACGATGGTGAAGGTGACATTGTGGTAGCGAAGACACATCGGTCCAAGACAATTTTCTTGAAGAAACCCTCGATCATGGCCGCTGATCTTGAACTCAAAGACTATCAGCTTGTTGGTCTGAACTGGCTCGATCTCCTCTGGTCGAAGAGGATGAGTTGCATCCTCGCTGATGACATGGGGCTGGGCAAGACCTGCCAAGTCATTGCATTTCTGTCTCATCTCTACGAGACCGGTGTCAAAGGGCCGCATTTGATTGTTGTACCTGGATCCACCTTGGAAAACTGGTTAAGAGAATTCCGGAATTTTTCTGGAAAACTTGTCGTTGAGCCTTATTATGGCTTGCAGCGTGAGAGGGAGGATCAACGATATAACATCGAAGAAAACCGCAGTTCCATCAATGTTATCGTCACGACATATGATACCGCATACAAACAAGGTGACCTCACATTCATCCGCAAAGTCATTAAACCTGTTGTTTGTGTATACGATGAAGGGCATGTGTTGAGAAACAGCTCCACGAAGCGTTACAAACAGCTCATGCGCATTCCAGCACATTTTCGACTTCTCCTTACTGGAACTCCTCTGCAGAACAACCTTCAGGAGTTGGCCTCAATTCTGGCATTCATCATGCCCGACCTATTTCGAGAACGAGAAGAAGACCTTGCTTATGTTTTCAAGCACAAAGCAAAGACTACAGACGCAGATCATGCAGCCCTCCTTTCCGTGCAGCGAATTGCTCGAGCTCGTTCCATGATGACACCATTCGTCCTTCGCCGGAAGAAAGCTCAAGTTTTGAAGTACCTACCAACAAAAACTCGCAGAGTCGAGTACTGCGAGCTTACCCGGTCGCAGCAGAAGATCTACAAGGAGCAGCTGGTAAGACAGCAGAAAGTTTTGGAAGATCGGGCAGCCGGAATCCTCAACAGCGATCACGCGAACGTTATGATGAAATTACGCCAGGCCGCCATCCATCCTTTACTGTTCCGAAGCATATATGGAGATGAAAAAATCCGAAAGATTGCGAATGCATGTCTTAAGGAGGAGACTTTGAATGATCGCGATCCTGACGTCATCTATGAAGAGTTGAAGCTGTATCAAGACTACCAATGTCAAGCGTTGTGTTCAATGTACAAATCGCTATCGAAATATGCTCTGAAAAACGAGGAATGGATGGACTCGGGGAAGGTCCGGAAGCTATGTGAGCTGCTCACTAGATTTAAAGAGAACGGCGACCGCACCTTGATTTTCTCGCAATTTACATCTGTTATGGATATTCTGGAGTGGGTGCTTGAGACTCTTGGTATGAGCTTCTTCCGTCTTGATGGCCAAACTCCAATTCCGAAGCGTCAAGATATGCTTGACGAGTTCTACAGCGACACATCGATTCCTGTCTTCATGCTCAGCACCAAGTCCGGCGGTGCTGGTATCAATCTAGCTTGTGCAAACAAGGTCATCATCTTCGATTCATCATTCAACCCTCAAGATGACATTCAAGCCGAGAACCGTGCCCACCGCGTCGGGCAAACCAGAGAAGTCGAAGTTATTAGGCTCGTAACCCGCGGCACAATTGAGGAGCAGATCCATGCCTTGGGGATCTCGAAACTCGCTTTGGACGACATGGTGGCAGGCGATGTTACACCATCAGAGGGGAAGATTTCAGACGCAGACGAGAAAGGAATTGAGGCGGTGGAGGAGATGATAATGGCAGAGTTTAGAAAGGAAGACTCGGGGATTGGGAGTGCTGAGGAAGATGGCGATCTGAAGGATCAGTACCTCAATGGTCTGAAAGCTGCTGGTTTGGACCTATCGGTTGCTTAGATGCTTTTGATTGACTATTGATATGGTAACAGATGTTGGTAATGTCGAACGAACTCGTGTGTAGATTGATCTAAGAAGAAAAGAGACTATATATGCATGGTGGATGAGTCATAGGCACCCCTGATCTAATCCTAATATATAGTAGCGATCGACACCAGGTCGACAGGTAACATGTCTAGTTTTCTTGTTGGCAGGTTTTCTTTGGAGAAATGGCAAATCCTTCTAACAGGCGTGATATAGCCGCGTTTTGTGCCAGGAGTTTGGGCATCGTGGCTGTTAAGACAACGTACGTCTCCGAGCTCCGCCGTGGTAATGTCCTTTTACATTCTCTTACAAGCCTCGCATAGCGCTGGAGTTGGTGGGTATTATCTGTTAGCTCCCCTTTATCTGTTAGTAGCTTTTGAAGCATTTCACTTGTTCTGCGCTACACTCAACCATTGTTCTGATGGCTGTTGCATGGGCGATGGAAGATGTCCCGGTCGTTCACTGGCGTTGGAGGCTGTTGCTGTCTTGCATGTGCATCTAGGGCTAGGCTACTCTAGACAGCTTTCTAGGTTTCCCGAATTAAGTGGGTTGATACGGAATCTATGCTTGATTAAGTCAATAGCACGCACATGAGTCAACATACATATCACAACAGGTGGTAAAGATGATTAGAAGTTCTTTTGAATTTTTGTTATGGACTAGTCCTCGCCAATTCGTTATTTTCTATAATATCAGGGGTAGTTTTCCATAAAATAATATGAGAGCATCAATGGCCCCTTGATCGGACTTGGCCTGGCAACGTTGCCGTTTCCTAGAAGGATACAAACGGGCAAGCTTGGGGCTTTATTCAGATCACTCAAGTATAGCTTAAACGTCGTCACGACTAATTAATGCAGGCCTCAGCCGGCATGATCTTTAGATGATCGCGTGTTGCCATATTTTCTAATCTAGATGAACCCATTATATTCGAACCATGGCCCACTCCAAAGTACCCCTCTTCCTGAACGCAAGAGACCCAAGACTGACATCTATCCCCGGAATTCTCGGCCCTATTAAATCTTCGCCGCCTCCCTCAAATGCTCTCTCGTAAGCTCGTCCTTCTCTCCTTTCCTCTCAGTCAACCTCCCGATCCTCAGCAGCCGCCCAATCATATCCTCGTCCCCGAAATGGGAATTATGCTCGAACTCGGGCTCCTCGCCATACGCGACCCTCGCCGCATCAACCAAAATCCTAGCCGTCATGCCGAAGACGCGGAAACGGGCCAAGCCGTCCAGCGGATCGGCCTCCTCAGGCGGGGACGGGCGCGAGGTTTTCGGCCGGGGCTTCGTGACGGTCTGGCCGGCGACGGGGACGTAGAAGCTGTGCATGCGCCAGCGGCTCTCGTGCCAGTCGGTCCAGCCGCCGCGGTACCACTCGGCGGGGAGCCCGGCCGGCTCGAAGCCGGGGCCTTGCTCCGCCGACGCGGAGGAGGACCGGCGCGGCAGCTCGTCGGCCTTGCGCAGGAAGTTGCGGAACGGGGCCGTGAAGACGGCGGCGACTTCCTTGGGGTCGAGGCGCGGGATCAGCGTGCCCTCGATGCTGGGGACCGTCGCGGACGGGTAGCCCGTTGCGGTGCTGGAGGAGGCCGGGGTCGGGTTCGCGGAGAGGAAGGCCACGCAGGGCCGCACGCCGAGCTCGGTCCTGGCGAGGTTTGCGGGCAGCTGGCACAGGTGCTCGATGCGGAAGGGGGGCGGGAGTTTTGCGTCTGAGAGCGGGAGGCCAATCTCTTCGTACGCTTCGCGCCGGGCGGTGTCGAAGGGTGTCTCGGAGAGGGAATCCGCTTTGCCTGGGGAAGGTAAGATGCCGTTAGTCGATTGAATTGAATGTTAAGAAGCAGTCGACGTACCGCCCGGCAATGCTGCTTGTCCGGCATCTGCGGGTGGGGAAGGGTTCAGCTCTGATGAACGATTGACGCGGATGATGGAACCCACAAGTCTTCAGCGTACTTGCACGCATTGTGAGGACAACTCTGAGGTCGCCAGCTCGATCAGCGAAGAGGAGAATCAGGACAGCAGCCCTTCGAGTCAGCGGCAGGTTATAGTATTGGGTAGGCGGAGGTCGGTAGGCGCGTAGACGCGCGATTGCTTTCTGTGAAATGATGAGTGTTTGTATTCGAAAGGGAGAACAGAAGCAATTACCACAGATGCTGGCGTCAGAGCGGCCATAGTGGTTCATTGTGTAAGCCATCATGACCGTGTTGGCGAGAGGGACGTTGATGGTTGTAGTAGTCCGGTTTTGGAGGGTCGATCACTTCTCACCGAGGCGCTTGGGACAGGGCTGGCCTTCAGAGGAAGCGTGTGAGAATGATCGCAGAACGACCAGAAAATGTTTATATAGACTCATTATAGAATCACCACATAATAATCGTAGCATGCTGGAAGATGAGAACGGCCTTCTATCGCCGATGGTAATCGCCTCATTTCGAGGGCCTCCTTCAGAGGGCTTTCAAATGCTAGTTACAAAAAGAGTTTAACCCAAGTCATAATTCCTCCTCTAGGTATTCTACCATCCTCATGTAAACGCCTCCTGAGGCAAGCTTGATTTAGCGGTCTCGAATGCAGCCAGTGCCTTCTGCAAATCCCCTCCACTCTCCTCTAAGCACATTCTAGAATACACCATATTCATGCCTGTTATTCGTGATATTTCTGCAGCGAGATTCTCTAGGCTATCTTGTTCCCCCCCCTCGGGTTTCCATGCCGCAAACCCCCCATATGCCCTGATGGTCCATAAATCACTAACTACCTTCACTCCCGACGGGCCCCCAGGCCCCAGGATGAAGGTGCGGTCAAAGCTTCGATACTTCGCGGGTCCACTATTTGCTGCATCCAACTCCTCGTACTCGCCGTGAACTGTAATAAGGAATCCTCCAACACCCGTAGAACACTGGCCACTTGGATCTGGCACGCCGGGCTGGTGCTGACAGTCGATGGACCACTTCTGCTGGTCGGTGATCAGATTCGGATGGCGCGTGGCGGGTAATTGCGTCCAGATCTTGCGGATATCGTCCGGTCCTTGAAACTTGCGAGCAGCGCGGGGTCCTGGGTTGTTTAGATGTTTCAAATTTCTGCTGAGTCTGATGTATGCATCCCATCCTTGCGTTTTGTATCCCCCCTGCTGAGTGGGGTCACGCATGGCGTGAGTGTTGACGTTGAGAGAAAAGTTTGAGTCGGTGTCGTAGTACATGTTGACAAGTGCACTACGGTCGGTGTCGAATCCCGCAAAGAACGTTGTTATGAAGGTCTCTGCGATTTGAGCCTCATCCTGGAAATTCGGTCCAAGGATTGGCAGAGGAGCTTTCTTCTGCTTATTCTTCTGCGCAACCTCCTCCTCCGTACGCACTTGAATACCATTCAGCAGGCGAAGTCTCGGATACCATTGAAGAATCTCCGTCTCCCAACCTGGCTGCAATTGTTCAAGGGGATTGTTGGTGAGAACGAGGTGGTCGAGGAACCGAAACTTGTTTTTCCATCCAATCAAGCAGTTGAGATTGTCGAACTTGTTGCCAGATAAGTCAAGATTCTGAAGGTCGGGAAATGTCTGGGCTAACGTTGTGACCGCTGCAATGTTAGCGATTTCGTTCCCGGCCAGTGATATACTCTGGATTGTCTCCTTTTTCTCTTGTGGTGTCTTGAACTGTGCGTCACATATCTTCATCAATGCTGGAAAGAATTTGGATTGTGTAGATGTGGTGTTAAACATGCCAATAGAATTCAGTTTGGCGTCAGTGCCAAGGGAACTTAGATCAAGAACCTTGGTATCCGGATTATAGCGACTCGAAAGGAAGTCCTGAAATAATTCTTTCACGTCGCTGGCAGGTTCGGGGGAGGTCTGCCGGTTCTGCGGTGACTTCGCGCGAATACTAGCACCCTCGATTTTGATGTTCTTTCCAGCAAAGACGAAGCCATCAACCTTTGCATAGGCAGAGACTTCTTCCGTGAGAACATAGATGGATAGAACGTCGCCTTCCACTCTGGATTTCTTGATGCGAGCGGTGTGGGCGGGATTCCGGCCTTTTTGACTGAACAGCGATCCTCTCTTGCTGGCGTGCCTCTCGAGAAAGCCTATGAGGCTTGATACGCCACGATCTTCTTGTGTCGACGCCTTGCTGTTCGTCCATCCAGTGACCTTCAATTCTACTAGATGACCTTGGGATGCCGGCCTCGGCATTGCTGTCCGTATGTGTCCTCCTTGGTTGCTGTCGGAAGCCACATGTTTTAGTACCTCTCTCTGGAGTGCTGCAGTATTTATGCCGAAGCCCCGTCCTCTCCCAGGTCCGGTAGTCTTCCCAACGCGATCCCTCTTCGGTCCGTCCATGACCAAATCTCCATCGCGGTCCGTCCTCAGGTTCCGGCGTTTAGCACCTCCGCGATGATGAGAAAAGTTGTCGGACGAGTGCTTCACGGCGCTTGCCGTCATGATGGCACGGGTGTCAAGCGAGTATAATGTCAAGGCTTTGTTGGTAAGAAATGTGAGGCCGTGGTGCCTTTGACGTTTATGCGACGGACCAGTTTGCGGTGAAGGCGTAGGGTGGAAGGTTTTGTTCGCGCGTCCGTGAAAATTAGAGGGAGGAACAGCTAAGGAGTGTGTGGTTCTTGATGGTGTACCTTTCGCTACTAAAGGCTACAGAACATGGAGAGGGGATATAGTGAGATGCAGTGTTGATTCCGCTGCTCGTCGTGGTGGCCTCAAGGTCGAAGGTTGAGGTGCAGGTAAGTGGCAAGAAGCAAGAGTGTAGGAGGGAGGCAGAAAGATTAGAGAGAAAGAAGGGAAGAAGAGCTTCTTTGAAGTATATTTTGCGTTAGAGAAGGCGATGCAAAGTCTAACTCTATTGAAAATTAATGGGGGGGGGAGGGTGGTTGTGTCTGCAGGGCGTGTATTGTGGGCTATTGTCACATCTGCGGCGTTCGCTGCTTGCCCTAGGCGATGACGCTCCGCGCCAGGCAAGCATGTTCCCGTGACTTTGCTGCAGCCTTGATGTGGTTCTTTTCACGTGATTTCCTAATTGCATATAGTGTATTTTTGGCACAACAAACTTTTATAAGCCGAGCCTCTGGATAGATCAACCAACGCTTGGTACCACATTGAGTGCCTTATTAGACTTTTTCCGGTTCAAATGCTGACCCTCACTTCACTCAATTCAACATTAAGCCGAAGTAGCAGTAGTAGTACTACTAACAGTAATATATCCATCGAGCCCGCCAAGGCTATGAAGAAAGTTTCAGAGAAATACCTAATAACCCGGAAACACCTACCAGACTTTCTTCCCTAATCGAAATATCGCAACTCCCTTTACTATACAAACAGCTATTCTTCTATCCATTTCCCCATCAATCTGCTGCGTGCATGTCTAATTAATTCACCTTTTCCTCAAGCCCAGAAGTCGGTATGAAAGCAAAGGTCATAAGGCAGACATTATTTTTCACGCACGACCGGTGTTTACTTCTGTGCCATTCCCTCTGAAGAGCACAACATACACCTGCCTCGTTCTCTCTCCCAGTAACCAAACAGATCTGCCGTTACTCAATGATTTGCTTGCATCATGTCCAATCTCGGGTCTCCTATTCTCCCTCGACGCGAACAACTTCTCGAATAGAGGTAGGCCTACACGAGCGCAGTAATTCTTCATCGACATCATCAGCCCAACAAGACCCCGCCAATGAACCCGAATCCTCATCCAGGCATTGGCAGCCTATTAAGTCACATGCCCACAACTCTCAGCATGTTGGCGAGTGAGGCCACAAGAGGCATACCCAGCACTCGCGAAACTCTTCCTCAATGACACGCAGCTCAAGATACAACGAGTGGACTCGGAGGCCGCATCAGAACCTACAGTAACTCCATTACTTAGCAACCCGTATGGCACGACGCTACCAGTTCAGACAATCCATTGACACACTCCGACATCAACCCCGTTCCGTTGCTTGCGCCACGCTGCAGGTCCGTGCCGCTCGTAGTCAAGAAGCCGAATAGTGAGGTCGCGAGAGCGAGCTTAGGGCCCAGAATAGGATGGAGGAGGTGGCAGAGAAGCGTCGGGTACAAGAGGAACTCGATAGGTTCCGAGGATTGCGAGCGGCGCCTTGTTTCTAGTAGCGGGAGCGCAATGGCGCGGAAACAATACAGGAAAAGAAATAGGTTGGCCGGTTTTGGAAATGGTGTGGGTGAACATTCAATTTTCACAAGCTCAGATGGCAAGAAGCTGCCCTAGGGTGCAATTCCGCGACGTAATTGACCGGTGTTCAATCATGAAATAGCAGCTCAGCTATGTGTATTCTCGACGGCGGATCCGAATTGTACATAGCAGCAGAGCGCATATATGTTCTTCTCTCAGAGCACACGCAGTTAACAAAGGTGCACGGGTTCATTTGTAGCTACCAACTTGAATATTATCAGTGTTCCATTATCCAAAGAAAGTCTAAAGTATGTATCACCCATCCAACCCAATCTATGAGTCACCTTTCAATTGGTCAAATGCTTCTCTCCTTGCCTGCACCTCAGCTAGCACTTCTTTCGCCCCAGCACCATGTTTCTCACCTTCCTCCAAGCTCTCCTCCACATACTTCTTCGTGCTGGCTGCCGCATCCTTTGTTGCAGCAGCCCAAACAAGAGCGCTGTTTGCGCCGGGGGCAACAAGGTGGCTTTCGTCAGCTAGCCGCCTGATTGTGCGGACTGTTTCTTCAGAGGCCGATGCAAGTTGGTGCCGTAGATATGTTGTCTGCTGAAGCAGCGCTCTCTCATCTCGTGATGCTTGGAGAAGTGCTGGAACATAGGGGAGAACATCCGTTACCTTCATTGTCGTACTGCTTGTATCCCGGTCAGGATCGGATGATGGCTTTGATTCCGCTAATTCTGAACCTGCCGAACCATATTGCATCGATGCCGATGTGGAGTCAACGGTCGCAATGAGAGAGGCTCGCGATGATACATATTTGTCGTAAAGTTCTTTGATCTGCTCTTGATAAGAATGCCCAGTGGACTCGCTATCCTCAAAGCGCTCCAGTTTCTTTTGCGGGGATTGGTCTTCCAACATCTCCGACTCATCTTCAGAGAGCTTTGCCAGCTCTCCTTCAATCCATGAAACTAATTCATCTCGTGCACACCGTAAAGCATATACCTGCGCCTCGAGCCTTGGTTTTTCTCCTGCCTCCTGCTGCCTCTGTGCTTCGGCTCGAATCGCGTTGGCCTTGTCCATACCCTGCTTGGCTTCCAGAACCTCCTTTTTAAGCTTGAAAATCAAGCCCTCAACCTCCTGATTCGGCGCTTGGGGCTCTAGCTTCGAGGCTGGCAAATCTGGCTGTTCGCCAAGCCTCTCCTTTAGTACCGTCCCCATATCCTTTTGGCCAGGATTGGGTTGCGCGTCCACCAACTTATCCAACGTCTTCTGGATAACCTGGAGTTTGTTGAAACGGCGCCGCTGACGAAGGAGGTTAATGTACGCATATGTGGCTTCCCGGTCATACGCTACATCTAGCCTGGATGCAGAATCCATAGCATGCTGGTTACGGAACTCGTCAAGCTCTGACTTCAATTCGTTGTAACGGTCTCGAGCGGCCGCATTGGCTTGGAGTGCTTCGAGGTAGCTCCGTCGGATGCCGTTAATTTCTGGAGGGATACGCTTCACGCGCAATGATGGGGGAACGCACTCGACGATGAGGTGGGAATGTTCGCTATTGTATTCATCGGTCGAGGTTAATTGAGATTCGAGGTAGCTAGCTATCTTTTTTCGAATGCTCAGGGTCTCTTGTCGGCTATGTATGTATGGTGATAAAGCAGCTTCGACTTCTGGAAACGGGCATGGTAAAGTAGTCATTTTGTTGATGAGTTGTTGATAATTTTGGCGAACACTTGGGCTTTCGAGGGAGAAAACACTAGCCAAGCTCTTGTCCCGATTTGGGGCAGAGTATAAAGATAATTCAACTATTTCCCTTAGAATTGA